>Ga0209442_1001984_pt1 | contig 11252 bp, 10 predicted proteins | sample LauGreSBDMM110DD_2_FD_187565 | JGI IMG/M metagenome (GOLD analysis project Ga0209442, IMG submission 187565) | Freshwater lake microbial communities from Lake Michigan, USA - Sp13.BD.MM110.DD (SPAdes) (version 2) | ecosystem: Environmental > Aquatic > Freshwater > Lake | place: Lake Michigan...
GACAACTAATCGAAGAAGGCGTAATCATTGAACGCAAGCGCCGTGCGGGACGTCCGCCGCGCATCGCCGCGTTCGTGTAATTACTTCTATCGGCAAATATCCGTTGCTCGCACGACCCTCGTATTGTGTTCTTTTCGATGCGGGGGTCGTGCCATACTCTCAAATGAGTTCAATAAAACTTTTCTTAATCAAATTAGATAAAGAGATAAGGGTAAACAATGGCGAAGGTAATTGAATCTGCTGGCGTTCTAACTTTAAAGCTATCTCGGCTTGAAAAAATGGGCGCTCTCCATGGTGATATCTCTGTGGCAAGTAACGAGTTGATATCTAAAACTGAAGTTCCAAATCCTTGGACTAAGGAACATTTGCGGGGCACTCGTTCACCAGGGACGGCAATTCCCTACAGAATTCTGCTCGGCACAATGCGCTTTAAGGGTGGGAAAGACTTCTGCGCTATCTATAAGCGCACCCCTGCGGTTATTTATGAATTTGCTGATGCGCCGTTTAAGCGTTGGATCGTTTCCATCTAACCCATTGGCTAGTACTATCAATTTATGGCAATTACAACGAAGAAATCGGTTACTGCAAAGAAGAGCCCTGCGAAGAAAAGCGCAGGAGCAAAAACGATTACTAAGACCATCGAGATGCCAATTGAGCGTCCAGGTGTGGATTGGCGTTCACTTTATCTATATGCAGTAAGCCTAATTACTCTCTTAGTCTGCCTCTTTACAGTTATTAACTTGATCAATCGCGGGTTAGATCTAGTTGTCCCAGATGCCGGATATGTAGATCCTTATGCAGCGCAGAACGATCCCAAAATAGATCCAGAAGTTATTAGGCAAGCAAACATCGATCAAAATCAACGCAATGCGATTCGGGGAATAACTAGTTCACTCGTGACGCTACTTGTGACTGTTCCTGTTTATCTTTATCACTGGCGAATGGTTCGCAAAACTTCCAATTAGCGCTCAACCTTTCGTTGCTCGCAATCTTTGAGTGTTAGCCCTCGTTTCTTATCTGGACATTGCATAACTGGTTTTTTAGCATTTACTGTGCGAAAAATATTGGTGGCGGCCCTGTCAATCACATTGCTTATCGGATCAACAACGATAGCTGAGAGCGCAAATCCTAAAAAAGGTAGCCCATGTGCCAAAGCTAAATCCATAAAGATCTATGACGGCAAGAAGTTTACCTGTGTTAAAAACGGGAAAAAATTAGTCTGGAGTTCTGGGGTTTCAATCAAAACAACACCAACTCCAACTCCAACACCAACACCAACACCAACACCAACTCCAACTCCAACACCCGAAGTTAACCCAGCCCACTTCTTAACTTTCTCGCCGTTGAATCCATCTGTTCTAACGAAGATAAGCAAATTCCGCAGTTGCGTCGGCCATGATTATTCAACCGGGTTTAGCGCAAAGCTGATGAACCAGCCGACCACTGGTTTAGAGATCGCACGATCAATGAAGCATTACTTGTATTTAGATTTTCCATTTTCTCCTGCGGCAATCATTAAGGGCTATGCGCCATTTGATGGCGAAGTGAGAATCCAGAACGAGCAATCCAAAAATGGTCAGCAAGTTATTGTTATGAATGAGTCGGGTTGGGCATTTGCTTTCTTCCACGGCGATGCATTGGTAGAAAATGGGCAGCGAGTTACTGCGGGAACTCCAGTCATTTCTTGGTGGTCAAAAGATCAAGCCGCTTTCGCAGCATCCAATGGTGGAACTTTAGAGAATAGTTCTGTGGATATTGCGCTACTTAACTTTACGCAAAACAAGTTTGAGTCACCATTCGAGCATTTCAATCCAGCCGTGAGCGCACTTTGGAAAGCCAATGGCTTCACCGCCGAAAAAGTCATTTTGAGTAAAGAAGATAGAGATTTGAAGCCCTGCACCGTTGGACCAGATGGTGAAAGATTTATCGGACAAGCATCTGCTGATGAATTTGTAGTTGCTTCGCGTTAATTTGGTTTAAGCGTTAGCGGGAGCGATCTCAGGGAACCAAGAGAGCGCTTCGTCACGGAACTTTCCTTCTGCTTCTAGCTGGCAGAAGATTCCAGTTGTGCCCAAAGTGACGCGATGGATCAAAACGTATTCAGCTGGCAAATTGAGTTGGAAACCGATCTTGGCGGTTGGATTTCGTGGATCACCAACGCGGGAGCTCTGATCACGCAGCCATTCGCGCGAGTATTTAAAGGTCTCGGTGCGAAGTGGTTCTACGAGTGGAACTAAGAAATCCAGAACAAGTGCAGGGTCTACATCTACTTCAGCCAGGATAAATCCATCTTTCTTAAAGCCGTTATATAAGGCTTGCGCATCATCATCGAGTGCGTGCTTTAACAAATTCTTAAATGGCTCAGGGAAACCATTGGGCAGACGATTGCACGCACCGAAATCAAGAACACCGATTCGACCATCGGCGAGTAAGCGGAAGTTTCCGGGATGGGGATCGGCGTGCAATAAACCGGCGCGTTCTGGGCAAGTGAAGTGGAAGCGAGCAAGACGCATACCTGCGTTATCGCGCTGCTCTTGTGTGCCTTCAGCAATTATCTTTGCAAGCGGAGTTCCTTCTAACCACTCTGAAACTAAAACTTTATCGGCAGCCATAACTACTTTTGGAATTGCTACATCTGGATCATTTTCATATGCGCGCCAGCATGCTTCTTGTGCCTCGGCTTCATATTTGTAATCAACTTCTTCAATGATGCGCGCACGAAGCTCTTCAAGAAGTGGCTTCATATCTAAGCCAGGAAGCACCAATTGGAAAATCTTGGCAAAGCGTTGGATCTGATTTAAATCTGAAATCAAAGCTTCAGCAGCCCCTGGGTATTGAATCTTTACGGCGACAGGGCGCCCATCTTTCCAAATACCTTTATGTACCTGACCAATCGATGCTGAAGCAGTTGGTTTATCTTCGAAAGAGGTGAAGTTATCGCGCCAATCTTCACCAAGTTCTTTGGCGAGAACTTTATGCACGACGCGGGTCGGAAGCGGCGGCGCAGATTCTTGCAACTTAGTTAAAGTCTCGCGATAAGGCTTTGCAATATTTTCAGGAAGCGCTGCTTCAAAGACAGAGAGCGCTTGGCCAAATTTCATAGCCCCGCCCTTTAACTCGCCAAGGACTTTAAATAACTGCTCTGCAGTTTTCTCTTGAATATCTGCAACAACTAGCGATGATGATTGACCAACTAATTGTCTGCCCAAGCCCAGAACACCACGGCCGGCCAAACCAACAGGAATAGAAACCATCTTCGCCGAACGCGCAACGGTCGAGCTCGGGATCTCCGTCTCGAGGACTTCTTTCTTGGTTACTTCCTTCTTGGCCACCCGCCTATTGTTCAGAGAAATTGCACAAGGCGCGAATTGAAAATCTAGCGCCAGCCACATCCACACATTGGGTGGCGGCCCACAGCGATGTGTTTTGTGTTACAGAGATCTAGTAAATCGATTGAAATTGCCTGCGTCGAAAGGGTGCAAGATCCGGTGTCGATTAATTTGATGATTTCTGAAGCAAGTAGCCCTGCTAAATAATTTGTACCAGCAATTGGCATCTCATCTTTGATTACTGAACCTTCCAGAAAAGTAGCACCACTTTGATCGGCGATAGTTAGCTCGCAACAACGGCTGCAGGGGCTCTGGCCCGGTTTAACAATTGGAGAAATTGTTAAATATCCACCGCTGATTTCACTAATTATTAAATGTTCTTGGCCAGATGCCATCCAAAGTCCAAGAATTACCGGATCGATTTCACCGAAATGGATCTTGATTACCTTCTCCATAAACTCACTTGGCAGTTCTTGCGCAGACTCCACCTTTGTCGATGGAAATAAGGCTAAAGATCTAGATTTATTGGTGCTTACTGCAGTAAAAACTTGTCCAATATCTGTAGCCGATATGTATCCACCAATGATTTCTAAATCGGAAATCAATTCGTTCCCGCGGCGAAACGATGGTGCAAATTGAGTATTTGTAACTCCGCTGGCAATTAATGCTGCAAATAAATGTTGGGTAGCGCGCGAATTGCCCGAAATTTCTATATATGCACTTTGGCGAGCGCTAACTTTAGAAATACCTGAATCGAGAACATTTGGTAACCAGCGAGATACCGTCAACTCTGGCTGAATTCGTTTCTTGATTTGCGCAAAGGATGCATCTTTGCTGTGATCACCTGATTTTGCGGCGCGTTCTGCGATATTAGATATAAATCTTTCCGAAATTTGAATTGCACTTACTTGCGTTTCAAAGAATTCGCACTCGTGGAGCTCTTCTAACAACTCAGATAAGTTCTCGGCGGTTAATGAAAAAGATGCGGCAATTTCGCCGCCAGTTACCCCTCGCTTTAAGGCGCTATAGATGGCCGGTGCGTTCTCGTTTTGTAACGCTATTCGCCTGCGTAAGGTTCCAATGAAGAACTCATTGAGGTGCTGGCTGGCGTATAGGCAAATTCCAGATTTAAAGGTGAGATTTTTTGCTTCAGTTATCATCTGCGAAGGATTGGCGAATAGGTGTAACCGCTGCGGCGCAGCCTGTGCATTAGTGGATTGCTAGCTTCGAAAGTTTGACTATGGGTGTGAAAAAAAATTCACCCCGTGCTCATCAACTAGTGAGAGCCGGGGTGAATCTTTAAAGTCGAAAACGACTAAGCGGGTTGTTACTGAGCCTTGCCAAGAATTCTGTTGACCTTGGTGCCACAGACTGGGCAGATGCCCTGTGCCATGCGACGACCAGAGTCTGAGATCTTCACAGTGCCTTCGAAGTCACGCTTCTCCTTGCACTTAACGCAGTAAGCGTCACCCTTGTATGTCTCTGCTGTCATAATTGCCTCCAATCGCCGAATGGGCTCTGAGCGCCCACGCGTGCAAGGTTGACGATACCCCTGACTACGCTCAATTGCGCTTATCTAACCCCTATTTGTGCGTAGTTTTTTTAGCTCAACTGGCTCAGCCAGGGCGCGTTCGGCCGCCTCATAACCATCGAGATAGGCGCTGGCCAATTCTGCCTCCTCAAAACGGGCCAAAACCTCGGTGAAAGCCTCCCCGTGGTCAAAGTGCTCAAGATGGATCGCTTCGTGAAAGAGCACATAATCCAGGGCGTAATCAGGTGCCAGCCTTAGACGATCTGAGATCCGGATGGTGCGATCAACGCTTGTGCACGATCCCCAGCGCTCGCGCATTGGACGCCAATTGATCGAAACTGGCCGCGCCGTTATCTCTGGTGCTAGGGATGCCAGTAGTTCGGCTGTGCGCTGCCTCAGGGCTTCTTCGCTCGGAATCCGTAAAGATTCTTGGCTACGTATCTTTGCGATCATCTCGGGGACGATGGCGTGTTCATCTGCCTTACTCATTCGCGCCGGAATTGAAACGATTATCCGTCCGCCTTGGCGATAAGCCGAAATATTTCGCTTACGCCGTGCAGAGCGAATCACAATTATCTCACCCTCTGAAATTCCAGGCAGGGTTAGATCACCTTCATTTAATTCATCTGGCGCCATAGATAAAAAGTACTCCTGAACTTCGCGAAATAGATTTATATCGACAATATCTAAAGTACGTGTTGAGAGATTTAGCTGTAAATATTTTTCCATTACATTGCAAATTACAGGTGTGTCAAATCCCAAATTATTTGATTCTAGGCACTTTTGGACATAAGTTTCGCTTACGAAGTCCTCGGATAACTCTTTGATCTATCTGCAAGGGGAAGGCAGATAATTCAAAGTAGCGGCCGGGGACTTCGCTTTTCTTTGCCCAGAACTTTTCTTTGCCCCGAACCGTAATCCTAAATCAGCCCTGAGAGATCATCGGGGATCGAAGTGCTAGCCAAGAATTTTTCTGGATTAAGCAAATCCTCAGCTGTTGGCAGTAACCCACTCCATATCTGATCTCGTTCAGCGATTGATTTAACTTCGCGAATCTTCTTCCAGAAAGCGCTCGCTTCACGCGTTAACTTTGGTGAGACTTCCAAACCAAGCATTGAAGAAAACAATTGTTGTGCAGGCGATGCGGCAGCGCGACGTCGTCGTAAAGTTTCCCGCAGCTGTTCAATTGCAGGTAGGCGATCGCCGGCGGCAAGTGCGGTTACTTCATCGGTCCAGCCATCGATTAACGCAAAAACTGTTTCTAACTTTGCAAGGGCAATTTTCTGGGCAGGTGATTCCTCCGGTGTAAATATTCCACTATCAAGGGCAAAGCTCATCGCCTCGGTATCCATTGCGCCTTCGCTCATGCTCTCGAAAGCGCTCTGTGCTTGACGTTGAATTGCTTCGATATCTATATGAATACCTTTTCCATATTCAACAACCGCACTTTGAATATATGAAACAAGCCATGGATTATTTGCAAAGAGGCGAGCAACTGCGCCTTCGCGAAGTGCGTGAAAGATAAAGACTTCTGATTTGGGAATCTCTAACTCATTCGCCCAATTCTCAATGTTTTCTGGGATCACCACCGGGTGCGCTGGGTCTAAAAGAGAAAGGCCTACATCGTGCGCACCTGTTACTGATGCAGCCAACGTGCCGATCGATTGACCCAATTGGGTTGCGATCATTGTGCCGATAAAGGAGCGCAGCAGTATCGTGATCATCTCGATTGGCGGCTGACCTTCGGGGCTTTCACCAGCCTGGGCGTTCATGGCTTGGTCAAGTAAGTTTGAGATCGCGCTGGAAAGTCCCGCCGCTAATGGTTCGATCGTTTTATGCCAACCTGAAATAGTTTGATCAACCCAATCCAGGCGCGTCGCCGAATTCGGTGCGATGCCGGTCGCTGGGAAAGAGAGGGCTTCATCCAACCAAATCTCGGAAATTTCAAAAGCGCTTGCGACCACCGCTAACTCATTTGTGCCAATTGGTTTTAGCCCTTGCGCAGTTACAAATTTTTTGGCGGTATCTCGAGCTGCAGAAATCGAAAGTACTTCTTCTTTTCCATCTTTACTCTTGCCGCCTTGTGTTGCATTTGCAGCATCTGAGAAAAGTGTGGTGAATGGATTTACAAAACCAACTGGGTTTATTCCCAATTGCTCAAATTGCGCTCTCATCTGTTCTTGCATCTGGCGCAGCATCGCCTCAAAATCAGGACGGTTATTTTCTGAATCGCTAGAATCATTTGGGTCATTAGGGATAAAGCCAAAGCCAGCCATAACGCGACCCCAATCACTAATTCGTATTTAAATGCTTGTTAATCCTGTAAAACACCACCGATGCGAGATTTCTTCCCACAAGAGATAGGCTACCTAACATGTCCAACGCATTTATGGCTCTTATCTGGTGGGTTATCCCATTGATTGGGCTATTGGGCGCCCTTGGCTATGTTCTATGGGTTACTCAATTTAAATCGAAGTTCGAATCTCAAACCACTCGCTCGGTCTCCCAATTTCAGCAGTTCCAAGAATCTTTCCGTGGGGCAAAAATAACTATTGCGGGCGAGGACGAGGCTACTGAAGTTGAGGCCCTTGCAGATCAGGCCCTTGCAGACAAAGCGATTCCGGGCGAAGCCAAAGCGAGCGATGCACCATAACCGGCTCCCTCGCTTAGCCACTGCAACCCTTACCTTATTTTTTGGACTCGCCCTATTCGCGCCACTTCCATTTGTTGTTCTGACGCCAGGAAATGCGCAAGATGTCGTTAACGAAATAATCACCCCATCGAAAACAGCGGCGACTCCTTTAAAATTCTATAAAGCAGATGGCCACATCTATCTTTTATCAATTTTGATCACAAACCCCGATGCATATGTAACCGGGGCTGAGTTGATCTACTCGTGGGGCAGAAGCGATTTCTCAGTTATGCCGCGCTCGCTTTTTTACAAAGATGGTGCTAACGCCAAAACCGAAAAGGCGGCTGCTAAAACCCAGATGGTTGATTCGCAGCTAAGCGCCAAAGTCGCCGCCCTCAATTATTTAGAGAGCAACTACCCGAATTTAAATACTGGCGCAATCAAGCCAAGTGATATTTCGATCGCACTCGCCAAGACTGGCGGCCCAAGTGGCGGACTGGCATTTGCATTGGGCATTGTTGAACTGCTCACCCCCGAGAATATTTTGCGCGGTCGTAGCGTTGCATCGACAGGGACTATTGATTCAAAGGGAAATGTGGGTGGGATAGGTGGAGTTGCAGAAAAGATCCTGGCCGCGGAAAAGGCAGGTGCTACTTTGATTCTGGTCCCGACAAGTAATTGCCAAGACCTCGCACCTGGCGTTGCAACTATTCCCAAAGGTATAAAAGTAGCCGCGGTGAGTACCTTAAAAGAGGCGATAACCGCGCTTAATTCGGCCACCCCGCGCAGTTGCGCTAACTTAGGAGCATGATGAAAAAACCAAGCCCACTAGCCCTTACCTTTATTATTTTGGCGGTTATCGCTGGAGCACTCGTTGCGCTAAGCGGTGTGTATGTTGATTGGCTCTGGTTTGAGTCAGTCGGATTCACTGGTGTTTGGTCAACGGTGCTTACGACAAAAATTGCTCTCTTTATCGTCGCCGGCCTCGTTACATCTTTAATAATTTCATTAAATGTTTATATCGCTTATCGCCGCCGCCCATTCGATGTTTCAATGGCGATGGAATCGGATAACTTAGAGCGCTATCGCGCCACGATTGATCCAATTCGTAAATTAGTTTTCCCTGGAATTGCACTTGTCCTCTTCTACTTTGGTGGCACATCAGGTGTTCAGCTCTGGAGCTCTTGGTTGCAGTTTAAAAACTCTACAGATTTCGGGGTTAAAGATCCGCAGTTCGGGATGGATATCTCATTCTTCGCATTCCGTTTGCCATTCCTACAAACTCTTATTGGTTGGGCAATCTCCACATTAATTTTGGCAACCCTGGCAAGTGTTGCAGTTCATTATATTTATGGCGGAATTCGTCCACAGCTGCGCACTGATCGCATCTCTGTTGCAGCGCGCGTTCAGCTCTCTATTCTTCTCGGCTTAATTGTTCTCATTAAGGCCGTTGCATATTGGTTTGATCGTTATGCGCTGGCGTTAAAAGAGAGCAGATTGATCACCGGTCTTACCTACACCGATGTAAATGCAACCTTGCCTGCCAAATCTATTTTGGCTGCCATTGCGGTTATTTGCTCGCTTCTTTTCTTTGCAAATATTGTCCGTAAATCTTTAATCTTGCCTGCCGCCGGAACTGCTTTGATGGTTGGAGCATCTGTGTTAATTGCAGGTGTTTACCCTGGAGCAGTTCAACAGTTCCAAGTAAAACCATCAGAATCATCTAAAGAAGCTCCATTTATTCAGCGCAATATCGATTCAACTCGTGATGCATATGGCATTGCCGATGTGGAGATGAAGGATTATCAAGCCACGGTTTCTACAAATTCTGGTCAATTAGCAAACGATGCAGCAACGATTGCAAATATCCGTTTGATGGATCCCAATGTTCTATCTGCAACTTTCCGCCAGTTGCAACAAATTAAGCCTTACTACACCTTCCCAGAATCCCTGGATGTCGATCGTTATACCGTAAATGGAGTACAACGCGATGTGGTTGTTGCGGTGCGCGAACTTAATATCGATGGCAACCCAAGCCGGAACTGGATTAACGACCACTTGGTTTACACACACGGATTTGGTTTTGTATCTGCATTTGGAAATAGCGTTGATTCTGACGGAAAGCCAAGCTTCTTAGTCGGAGATCTTCCCCCAACTACTGGACTTGGAAAATTCCAGCCTCGCATTTACTTCGGCGAGAATGTTCCAGATTACTCAATCATCGGTGGACCTAAGACTGATACACCTGTGGAATTCGATTATCCAGATGATGCATCAGCAAATGGCCAGAAGAATTACACCTATACCGGTAGTGGTGGAGTACCAATGGGCGGCTTGTTTAAAAAGTTGCTCTTCGCTATTCAATATCAGGAACAGCGAATTGTTCTTTCAAATTTGATTAATTCAGAATCGAAAATTCTTTACAACCGTTCACCACGTGAGCGCGTTGCCAAAGTTGCCCCGTGGCTAACTCTTGATGGCGATCCATATCCAGCGATCATTGAGGGCAAAGTTCAATGGATTATCGATGGTTACACAACAAGCGCGGGATATCCATATTCTCAGACAACATCACTGAGTACTGCAACAACAGATGCGCTAACTGCCAACTCAAATTCGATTACAGCGCAGACAAATAAGAACATCAACTACATCCGAAACTCTGTAAAAGCTACGGTTGACGCCTATGACGGCACAGTTGTTCTCTACCAATGGGATGAGAAGGACCCAGTTCTAAAGACATGGATGAAGGCCTTCCCAAATACCGTGACACCAAAGAGCAAGATGTCTGCACAACTACTTGAGCACATCCGTTATCCAGAAGATCTCTTCCGCGTGCAACGCGATGTACTTAGCTCTTACCACGTAAAAACATCCGCAGCGTTCTACGGCGGACAAGATTTCTGGCGCGTACCTCGCGATCCTTCAACTTTCGGTGCCAATGCTGGAGCGCAACCTCCTTATTACATGACGCTAGAAATGCCCGGATCTGATAAACCTACATTTACTCTGACAACACCATTTGTTCCACGTGGTGGTCGCGAAAACTTATCGGCATTCGCTGCAGTTGATTCAAATTACGGTCCTAATTACGGAAAGATTACAGTGCTACAACTTCCGCGAAGCACTAACATCGCAGGACCTTCGCAAGTAGCTTCGAACTTTGAAGTTAATACAGAGGTGGCTAAATTACTGACCCTGCTTCGCTCAGGCGGATCAGATGTTGTGCTCGGTAACTTGTTGACACTTCCTGTTGGCGGTGGGCTACTTTACGTGCAACCGGTATATGTAAAAGCGACCTCAAATACCGCTGCATATCCACTCTTGCAGCGAGTACTAGTTTCATTTGGTGATGTAATCGGTTTCGATAGTTCGTTAAAGGGTGCACTTGATCAAGTATTTGGTGGCAACTCCGGAACTTCTTCAACAGGTACACCAACTACATCAAATACCGATAATGCATCTGCAGATCTAAAGTCTGCGCTACAAAACGCAAAGCAAGCGATCGCTGATGCAAATGCAGCATTTGCGAAGGGAGATTTTGCAGCATATGGACGTGCACAAGATCGCCTAAAGGCAGCAGTTGCCGCCGCTATTGCTGCAGAAGGACGCAAGTAATTCTCATTCGCTAAGTAGGCGGATTTGGCTATTACTTGCCCACCCTTTAGACTGACACTTCCGACGCGGGGTGGAGCAGCTCGGTAGCTCGCTGGGCTCATAACCCAGAGGTCGTAGGTTCAAATCCTGCCCCCGCTACTAG
>Ga0209442_1001988_pt1 | contig 11242 bp, 8 predicted proteins | sample LauGreSBDMM110DD_2_FD_187565 | JGI IMG/M metagenome (GOLD analysis project Ga0209442, IMG submission 187565) | Freshwater lake microbial communities from Lake Michigan, USA - Sp13.BD.MM110.DD (SPAdes) (version 2) | ecosystem: Environmental > Aquatic > Freshwater > Lake | place: Lake Michigan, USA...
CTCAGGGCGGACGATCTGTTTCAGGTCCGGCGTGATCTCGTAAAGCTTGTCGCTCGAGCCGTAGGGCAGGTGCGGTCCGTAGGTGATGACCCAGAGTCGGTCAGCCCACGGCACCACGGCGCCAGTGCCGCACTCGCCCTCGTTATTGAAATAGGCGAGCTCGGGGTAGATGCCCGACCATGCTTGCGGCGCGGCGGGCGAGGGGGCAGCCAGTGCGGTGAGGGCGAGCGCGACGAGCGAGCGGAGCGAAGACGGGGACATGCCTGAACTGTTCCTGCCGGCCGGAGGCTGGCAAGGTCAGGATAAGGCATGGAGAAAAAACACCAGCAGCAACCAGCAGGCTAAAGCCACGGCCGGAATTCCCAGCAGGCGGGCAGGGCTCTTAGACTGGGCCTTTGTCAGGAAGACCAAGGCGAGCAAGGCGCCGCCGACCGGTCCGAGCCAGCGATGCGGGAGTGCTAGCTCAAGATTTATCGAAGGTACGAGCGCACAGGCCTGCGCGATCCAGGTCATCACGTGGAGTAGCGCGGCCGCGAGGCCGTTGAGCCACGTCGCCGGCCATGCGAGCCAATCGCTCGCGCTGCAAGCTACCGAAGCCATCCCGAGCATCAGTGGAATCTCTGAGAGTGGCACGAGCACGAGGTTCACGAAGACGCCTCCCCAGCTGGCCGTACCGAATAACCCGAGCGTCAGCGGCACTCCTGCGATGGTGGCCGCGAACGAGACGCAGAGGCCGCCGAGCAGGAACTTTCGCGCGCGCCAACGCAGTTTCTGCGTCGCGGTCTGCGCCTCAGTCGGCGTCAGACGCTCTTCTTCCGTCGGCCGCGCGCAGAGATTCGCCGCAGGTCCGCCAGCGGCGATGATCCCGAGCACGGCCGCATAACTGAGCTGGAAGCCAGCGTCCGCACAGGCTTCGGGCGAGAGAATGAGCGTGACGGCGCAAGCGAGCGCCAGCGACTGCAAGGCAGGGGTATCGCGGTCGCTCGCGCGTCCGCCCCAGAGGAATGCCGCCATGATCCAGGCACGGACCGACGACGGTGAAGCACCCGTCACCTGAACGTAGAGCCAGAGCAACGCGAGGATGACCAAGCCCGACGGGAGTTCCCGTAGGCGCGCCTGCTTGGCGAGCCAGAGCAAGGCCGCGGCCATGCCGGCGATGTGCAGGCCGCTGATGGCGAACAGGTGCAAGGTACCCGTCGCTGCGAACGCCTCCTTTGCGTCCGTTGGCAATAACGCGGTCCGCCCAAGCATCGTGGCAGCCAGCAACGCTCCACCGTCCGGGTCTTCCCATGGGATGGCTCGCAGCCAGGCGTCCAGTCGGCGTTGCTGGGCTTGCCGCCAGACCGCGAAGCCCGACGGCGGCGCCAGTTCGCCGAGCACGCGGCCGCCGCGTAGTTTGAGAGTCGCTCCTTGCGAGCGGAGCCAGGCGTCATACCCGTCTGCATCGGCCGAGATCGGCGTCAGTCCTCCGGAGATCATCAGCTCGACGCCTTCGGCTGGACAGACTCCGCGAACAGAGAGCGCGACGCGCCGACGGAAAAGGCCACCGTCGCGATCGGTGATCCAGCCGAGCCCGGTCCAGCCGTCGCCTTCTTTACGCGGCGTCGCACGCTCGACGAGGATCGGTATTTCGACGAACGGTCGCCGGACGACGGCGGGCGTCTGTGGCGGCATTCGTAGTTGATGCCACGCCGCGCCAATCGCCGTACCGGCGATCACGATCGCGACTCCCGCGATGATCGCATGGCGTCGTCCCAACCAGCCGAGGGCGGCGGCAAGTCCACCCGCGAGCAACCAAGGGCCGGGCGAGATTCCCGCGGCGGCATCAATCGCGCAGCCGAGCAGGAGGGGGAGGGCTAGCCAGAGCGCCGGACAGTGTCCGAAGTGATCGGGGGTCAGGGAGTCTTGCTCCAGGGGGTCGGGCCTTGCCATACGCGGAGGCCTTGGCCTCCGAGGGACAGGGACCGGACCTCCGCGGCGAGCGAAGTCCAGACGGGGTGCTTGGCGAGGACAGGGTCCTGAAGGAGATTACTTAGGGGCAAAACGACAAACCCTCGGGAAAACCACCTAGGGTGGGGGAGGGTGACGGTCGGGCTAGACCAAGCACCTCCTTCATAGAAGAGCAGGTCGATGTCCAAGGTTCGGGGGCCGTTGCGGTTAGCGGACCTTTCCCGGCCGAGCTGGCGCTCAATCTCGAGAGTTTTTACCAGTAATTCGTCGGGATTTAAATTACAAGTAACTGCTAGGCAAAGGTTTAAGAAGTTAGGCTGATCGGCATACCCTACCGGATCCGAGTCGACTGCCTCCGAAATAGCTAAAACACGCGTTTCTGGTAGGTCGCCGAGGAGACCAATGGCCTGGGCGATAATGTCAGCCCTGTCGCCGAGGTTACTGCCTAGGCCGAGGATAGTGTGATGGGGGGACCCGTTCACGCCCGCTCGCGGCGAATCTTCACCGAAATGGCGTCAAACTCTGCGGCCACCGGGGCGAAGGGTTTATTGACCTCGACCGTGACCGCCTTGACTACGGTGAAAGTGCCTAGAATCCGCGCGGCGATCTGCTGGGCAAGGGTCTCGATCAGGTAGACCGGCTGGCCAGTCAGCTGAGCTTCGACCGTCCTGATGATATCGGCGTAATTAACGGTCAGCTTCAGGTCGTCGGCCGCGGCGGCCGGGCGGGTGTCGATCTCGAGGTCCACCGAGACTGTGAACCGCTGTCCGAGGCGTTTTTCCTCGGGCAGGGCGCCATGGTGTCCGAAGGACTTGATGCCTGCTATCCTGATGATGTCCACGCCCCGATGAATGCCCGCCCGGGACGACCCTGCAAGCGCCTTCCCGCGGCGCGCCCGCAATTGTTAGAAGTCCCCACTTGACCACCCTTCCAACGGTCGCTGACAGTCCGCGGAACACTATGCCTAAGAGGACCGATATCCGCTCAATCCTCATCATCGGCTCGGGACCGATCATCATCGGCCAAGCCTGCGAGTTCGATTATTCCGGCACCCAAGCCTGCAAGGCTCTTCGCGAAGAAGGCTACCGCGTCATCCTGGTGAATTCCAATCCGGCCACGATCATGACGGATCCGGAGACGGCGGACGTCACCTACGTGGAACCCCTCACGGTCGAATCCGTGGAACGTATCATCGCCAAGGAAAAGCCGGACGCGCTCCTCCCGACGCTCGGCGGCCAGACGGCGCTCAACCTTTCGCTCAAGCTCGCCCGCACCGGCGTACTGAAGAAATACGGAGTGGAGCTTATTGGCGCGAAGGAAGACGCGATCGAGCGCGGCGAAGACCGCGAGATTTTCAAGAAGCTGATGCTCGAAATCGGCCTCGACGTCCCGCGCTCCCGCGTCGTGAAGAGCCTCGAAGCCGCGCGCGACACGATCGCCCTCATCGGCGGCGAGTTTCCGGTCATCATCCGTCCGTCCTACACGCTCGGCGGCACCGGCGGCGGCATCGCTTATAACAAGGAAGAATTCGAGCGCATGGCCCAGGCCGGCCTCGACGCCTCTCCCGTCCATGAAGTCCTGATCGAGGAATGCCTCTTGGGCTGGAAGGAATACGAGATGGAAGTGATGCGCGACCATAAGGACCAGTGCGTCATCATCTGCTCGATCGAGAACTTCGACCCGATGGGCGTCCACACGGGCGACTCCATCACCGTCGCTCCCGCCCTCACGCTGACCGACAAGGAATACCAGCTGATGCGCGACGCCTCGTTCGCCGTCATCCGCGCCGTCGGCGTCGAGACCGGTGGTTCGAACATCCAGTTCTCCGTCAACCCGGCCAATGGCCGCATGATCGTCATCGAGATGAATCCGCGCGTGTCGCGTTCGTCCGCCCTCGCCTCCAAGGCCACCGGCTTCCCGATCGCGAAGATCGCCGCCAAGCTCGCCGTGGGCTACTCGCTCGACGAGCTGCAGAACGACATCACGAAGTCCACGCCGGCCTGCTTCGAGCCGACCATCGATTACGTCGTCACGAAGATCCCGCGCTTCACGTTCGAGAAGTTCGTCGGCGCCGATACGACCCTCACCTCCGCGATGAAGTCCGTCGGCGAGGCGATGGCGATCGGTCGCACGTTCAAGGAATCCTTCCAGAAGGCGCTCCGCTCCCTCGAGATCGGCGCCTGGGGCTTCGGCTGCGGCGGCAAGTTCGGCGACGCCGCCTTCACCGACCTCACCGAGATCCGCGCGCGCCTCGCCCGCCCGAATCCGGAACGTCCTTTCTTCGTCCGCTACGCGATGCTCGCCGGCCTGACCGAGAAGGAGATCTTCGAGCTTTCCAAGATTGATCCGTGGTTCCTGCGCCAGCTGCGCGGCATCGTCGATATCGAGCTCGCCCTCAAGGCCGCCGGCAAGTCCGTCAGCACCGACCTGCTCCGCCAGGCCAAGGAAGCCGGCTTCGCCGATCGTCAGATCGCCCACGCGACCGGCATCGCGCCCGCCGCGGTCTACTCCCAGCGTAACGCCGCCGGCATCAAGACGGTCTTCCGCCTCGTCGACACCTGCGCTGCGGAGTTCGAATCCTTCACGCCTTACTTCTACTCCACCTACGGCGACGAGTCCGAGGTCCGCCCGTCTCCGAAGAAGAAGGTGATGATCCTCGGCGGCGGTCCGAACCGCATCGGCCAGGGCATCGAGTTCGATTACTGCTGCGTCCATGCCTCCTACGCGCTCCGCGCCGCAGGCTACGAGACGGTGATGGTGAACTCCAATCCCGAGACGGTTTCGACCGACTACGATACTTCCGACCGTCTCTACTTCGAGCCGCTCACCCTCGAGGATATCCTGGAGATCTACCGCACCGAGCAGTGCATCGGTGCGATCGTCCAGTTCGGCGGCCAGACTCCGCTCAACCTCGCCGCAGATCTTGAAGCCAACGGCGTCACGGTCGTCGGCACCTCGCCCGCCAGCATCGCGCTCGCCGAGGATCGCCAGCAGTTCAAGGACATCCTCATCGAGCTCGGTATCCGCCAGCCCGTCAACAAGACCGCCCTCTCGGCCGAAGAAGCCTACCTGGCTGCCGAAGAGATCGGTTTCCCGGTCCTTCTCCGTCCGTCCTTCGTCCTCGGTGGTCGTGGTATGTTCATCGTCTACGGAATGGACGAACTGAAGTCCGTCGTCCGCGAGGCCTTCGACGTCGCCCCGGGTAAGCCGGTGCTGCTCGACAAATTTCTCGAAGACGCGATCGAACTCGACGTCGATGCGATCTCCGATGGCGAGACCACCGTCATCGGCGGCATGCTCGAGCACATCGAGCACGCGGGCGTCCACTCCGGCGACGCCGGCATGGTGCTGCCTCCGCACTCCCTCTCTACGGAACTCATCGACGAAGTCCGTCGCATCACCCACTCCCTCGCCAAGCGCCTGAAGGTCGTCGGCCTGATGAACATCCAGTTCGCGATCAAGGATGGCATCGTGTTCATGCTCGAGGTCAACCCGCGCGCCTCGCGCACGATCCCGTTCGTGTCCAAGGCCATCGGCGTGCCGCTCGCGAAGCTCGCTTCGCTCTGCATGCTCGGAGCCAAGCTCAAGGACCTCGGCTTCACCCGCGAGATCCGTCCCCCTTACTGGTCCGTCAAGGAATCCGTCTTCCCGTTCAGCCGCTTCCCCGGCGCCCCCGTCGCGCTCTCGCCTGAGATGCGTTCCACCGGCGAAGTCATGGGTTGCGACGACGACCTCGGCATGGCCTACGCCAAGGCGCAGATGGCCGCACAGCCCGCTCTCCCCGTCGCCGGCAACGCCTTCCTCTCCGTCAAGGATCGCGATAAGGACGGTGCCGTCGCGGTCGCCCGCGACCTCGCATCGCTCGGTTTCAATATCTACTCCACCAGCGGAACCGCTGCGGCCATCGAAGCCGCCGGCGTCAAGGTCACCAAACTCGGTAAGATTTCCGAAGGCGCCCGCCCCAATGCGCTCGACCTCCTGAAGAACGGCCAGCTGCAGATGATCGTGAACACCGCCGCTGGTATGCTCCCGCGCAAGGACGAGAACGCGATGCGTTCCGAAGCCGTGCTGCGTGGCGTGTATATGGCCTCCACGATGAACGCGGCTCGCGCCGCCGTTCTGGGTATCCGCTCCCTGCGCGAACACCCCCTCACGGTCAGTTCTTTGCAGGAGCATGCAAAGGTGCTTCCCCCGAAGGCCTGAATCGGCTACGAAAGCCTTTCCCATGAAATACCCCGTCCTCGCCGCGCTGGCCGTCGCCGTCGCATCTCTCCATGCCGCCGATGAGGCGAAGCCCGCCGCCGCTGCGGTCCCCACTCCTCCCCCCGCAAAAATCGTGAAACCGCTCACCCCCGATCAGGTCAAACAGGCCTGGACCATGCTTGGCTTCTCCATCGCCAGCCAATCCCCCATGCCCCAAGTGAACTCGCAGCTCGAGCTCACCGACGAGGAGGTCGAACTCTTCCTCGCCGGCGTGCGCCAGGCGCTGCGCGGCGAAAAGCCGAAGTTCAACCCCGCCGAACTCGGCGAAGGTGCCGACGCCATGTTCCAGGAACGCGTCAACGCCAAGGCCGGCAAGTGGGGCAAGCAGAACGACGAGTTCCTCGCCAAGATCGACGCCGATAAGTCGGTGACGAAGACCGCTTCCGGTCTGCGCTACAAGATCCTCGCTCCTGGTTCCGACGTGAAGCCGACCAAGGAATCGACCGTGAAGTGTCGCTACGAAGGCAAGCTTGTTGACGGAAAAGTCTTCGATTCGACCAAGACCCGTAACAATGAGCCGACCGAGTTCCCTCTGAGCGGCGTCATCCCGGCTTGGACCGAAGGTGTCCAGCTCATCGGTGTAGGTGGTAAGATCATCCTCTATTGCCCGTCCGCCATCGCCTACGGCGAGCAGGGCCAGGGTCCGATTCCGGCTAAGTCGGTCCTCGAGTTCGAGGTCGAGCTCGTCGAGATCTCGAAGGCCAAGTAAGGGCTGTTTCCAGTCCTTTCCACGCGGCGCACCGAAAGGTGCGCCGCTTTGCTTTGCAGTGGGAACAAACACTCCATTATGAGGTACTACCCCTAATTCATGCGTTTTGTCCTCACCATGGCATTCTTGGCAGCGGCCTCCCTTCGGGGGGCCGAGCTAGGCGTGCCCGTGTCGACGTCCGCCGCCACGGTTCAGGCTGGCCCCCTTTCCTTGGACAAGGCTATCGACCGGGCGCTGCTGCATAACCTCGGGCTGACGGTCACCCGCCTCGACGCGCTTCGCTCGCTGGATGCGGTCGAGGTCTCGGAGTCAGTCTTTGACCCGACCTTCGCTTGGACCAACCGCATCAACGGAAGTCGCACCGTGGCCAATCTCTCGCTCGGTAATCCGGCCAGCCGTTGGCATGACTCTGATGTAGAGTTGAGCCAGAAGTTTTCTTGGGGTGGCACGCTCTCCGTCGGCACCGGCCTGACGCGCACGTGGACGGAGTCGGGTAGTAACGCCACGGCCTCAGCTTACGAGCTCGGCACGAACGTCGCCTATACGCAGCCACTCCTCGCCGGCGGGTGGCGCGCGGTCAATCTCAGCGCGCTCATCTCGTCGCGCCAGACGGCCTATCGCAACCGACTCGCGCTGCGCGCGGCCTCGCTCGACCTGATCCGTGATGCCGAAGTCGCCTACTGGTCCCTCGCCGGAGCCCGCACGTTGGTCTTCTTGCGCGAGACCAGCCTCCGCTCGGCGGAATCTTTGCTCGCCCAGATCCGCGCCAAGCGCTCGCTCGGCGACGCGACGGTGCTCGAAGAGCTGCAAGCCGAAGCCGACGTTTCTAGCCAGCGCGTCTCCGTGCTCAACTCGCGCCAATCCCTCGACAGCGCGGAGATGAACCTACGACGTCTTCTCGGGCAAGGTGACGCCGCCGCGGTCGAGCAGGCCTTGCTTGTCGACCAGATGCCGACGGCCGCCGTGCCTGCTCCGCAGGCTTTTTCCTCATGGATCCGTACCGTCGCCGATTTCGACTTCGGCACGGCCATCCAGCTCTCCAATATCATTCAGGCTGAAGCCGTCGTCGCCCAGGCCGAACAGAACGATCACCCGAGCCTCGATCTTTCCGTGGGCAGCTCGCGCTTCGGCAATGGCGCCATTGGCGGCGGCGTCTCCGGGGGCTACGATAGCTATCGCCAGCAGTCCGGCTGGAATAATTACGCCGAACTCCGACTGAGCTTCCCTTTGGGCTTCCGTGAGTCTGAGGCGAACCTTCGTTCCGCCATCCGTGCCCGCCGGCAGGCCGAACTTCGCCTGGCCGACACGCGCCAGAGTCTCGTCTTTGGAGCCCGTGCGTCCTGGCGCGAGCTCGAAGCCGCCCGCGCCCGCGTCGACGCCTCCACGTCTTCCCTCGAACTTCAGCGTAAATCCTATGAAGGCGAACGCGCCCGCTATGACGCCGGTCAGTCCGACGTCCTCCGCGTGCTCCAGGCGCAGGCCGCTCTTGATTCCGCCCAGCTCAACTGGGTGCAGTCCCACCTCGACGCGCGCGCGGCCTCCGCGAAGGTCGCCCGCCTCGATGGATCCATCCTTCCTCGTCATGGCTTCACGATGGACGCCGTCGAGCAGAAGATCGGCGCCGGCCTCGGCTCCGAAGACCCACTCCCACCTCTGACCGTCACTCCATGAAGTTTCTCAAGCCCGCCGCCATCCTCGCCGTCATCGGCGGATTAATTTTCGCCTTCTGGCCCGCGAAGAAAGGCGTCGGCCGTCAGCCGCTCACCCCCGCCTTCGAAGCCAAGGCCGAGAAGCGCGATATCCGCGAGACGATCGAGGCCGCGGGCTTCGTCCGCGCCGTCGTCTACAGCAACATCCGCGCGGAAGTCAGCGGTAAGCTCCAGAAGCTCTACGTCCAGACGGGCGATATGGTGAAGAAGGATCAGGTCCTCGCCGAACTTGACCCGGTGCTCGCCAAGGCCGATGCGGATGAAGCCGGGCGCACCTTGAAGCTGCAGGAATTCACTTTGGAAAAAATCACCCGGGACCTGCGACGCTCCGAGGCCCTCCGAGCCAAGGGCTTTGTCTCCGAGCGCGAGATGCTCGACGCCAAGACCGCTTACGAGGTCGCGAAGCTCCAGAGCGAGATCGCCCAATCCCGCTTGGATAAGGCTTCCGAGAACGTCCGCAAGACGGTGATCCGCGCGCCGCATGACGGCCAGGTTTCCGACTGTACGATCCTGGAGGGCCAGATCGTCATCGGCGCCCAGTCGATCAACAGCGGTACGCTCATCATGACGATTTCCGACACCTCGGTCCTGCGGGTCGACGTCAACCTCAACGAATTCGCCGCCACGCGCGTCGAGATCGGCAAGGACGCGTCGGTGACCTTCGACTCCATCCCCAGCCTGCGTAAGGACGGCAAGATCAACTTCATGACCCCCTTCGGCACGGCTGACCTCAAGGTCCCCGACCTGCGCGTCTTCCCGACCCAGGTCTCCTTCCTGGCGGGCGACGGCGTCCGTCCGGGTATCAGCGCGAACGTCACGGTGACCGTCGACAGCGTCAAGGGCTGCACCGCCGTGCCGGTATCGGCGGTCTTCATCGACGGCGCCGACCGCCTTGTCTACGTCCGCAATGCCGACGGTGAATGGATCGCTCACAAGGTGAAGGTGGGACTCAGTGATGCCGGTTGGTCCCAGATCAAGGAAGGCGTCGCCCCGGGAGATATCGTCAGCCTCATCCGTCCCGCGATCGTCCGCTGAAGATGCCCGCCCTCATCGCCATCCGCGGGTTGCGTAAGGCCTACGTCATGGGCGACGAGACCGTCCATGCGCTCGCGGGCGTCGACCTTGATTTCCAGAAAGGCGAGTTCGTCGCGATCCTCGGTCCCTCGGGTTCCGGCAAGTCGACCCTGATGCACATCCTGGGCTTCATGGATACGCCGAGCGAAGGCAGCATCGTGTTCGACGGACAGGAAGTCGCCAAGCTCGAGCCCGACCTGCGCGCCTGGTATCGCTCCAACCGCGTGGGCTTCGTCTTCCAGTCCTTCAACCTGCTCCCGCGCCTGACGGTCCTCGAGAACGTCGCCTTGCCGTTGTTGTATCGCGAGAACTCCGACCCTGTCGCCAATGCGGCGGCAGCTGCCGTCGCGCTGGAGCGCGTCGGGATGTCGCATCGTCTCGACCATCGCCCGAGCCAGCTCTCGGGCGGCGAGCGTCAGCGCGTCGCCATCGCCCGGGCCATCGTGGGTTCGCCTTCGATCATCTTCGCGGATGAACCGACGGGTAATCTCGACGTGAAGAACGTCGACCGCATCCTCGACCTGCTCGGATCGCTCATCAAGGAGGGCATCACGGTGGTGCTCGTCACCCACGACCTTTCCGTCGCCGAGCGGGCCCATCGCGTCATCTCCATGCGCGCCGGTCTCGTCCATGAGGACCGTACCCGATGAGGCTCTTCGACCGCGTCCGCCCCGCGATCATCAACGGCCTACGTGAACTCCAGGCCAACAAGATCCGTTCGCTCCTCTCGATGTCGGGCATCATCCTCGGCGTGGCCTCGCTCGTCGCGATGGTCACCGTCGTCCAAGGGATGGTCGGCAACTTCCGCCAGTTCGTCGACGCCATGGGTGGCATCGAGAAGATCACGGTTTCACGCGAGCAATTACCCAAGGAGCAGGAGCATCTGGCTGAGCTCTCCGAAGGTATCACCATGCGCGACGTCGAGCGTATCCGTAAGACGGTCCCGCTCGTCGATAACATCTCGCCCGAGGCTCGCGTCGGGTTCGAGCGCATGATCGTCGAGGGTCGCGAGACGAGCACCTATGTCACCGGCGTCACGGCCGACTATCTCCCGGTGGCTAAGCGCTGGATCGATCCGGGCCAAGGGCGTTTCGTCAGCGACCTGGACGTGCTCAATATGAACGACGTCATCGTGCTGGGCTCCGCCGTGGTGCCGGAACTGTTCGCGGCCAATGAGGATCCGGTCGGCAAGGTCATCAAGATTCGCGGCCGCCGATTTACGGTCATCGGCGTGCTTAATAATATCGAAGGCTCGGGGATGCAGATCCGCTCGGCCAATTCCCGCAGCTCCGGCGGATCCTGGCGCTGGCGCAATAGCGGTGCGCTGATCCCCGTCTCGACGGCGCAGGCGAAGTTCATCGGCAACGACCGGCTCAGCGGCCTCGGCTTGCGGATCGGCGACGCCGAGCGCCTGCGTGACGCGGTCGAGCAGACCGAACGCACGATGCTGGCCGCCCACAAGGGTCTCCGCGATTTCGCGATTTCGACGAACGAGCAGACCCTCGAGGATTTCCGGAAGACGGAGGCGGCCTTCAAG
>Ga0209442_1001996_pt1 | contig 11223 bp, 12 predicted proteins | sample LauGreSBDMM110DD_2_FD_187565 | JGI IMG/M metagenome (GOLD analysis project Ga0209442, IMG submission 187565) | Freshwater lake microbial communities from Lake Michigan, USA - Sp13.BD.MM110.DD (SPAdes) (version 2) | ecosystem: Environmental > Aquatic > Freshwater > Lake | place: Lake Michigan...
CGTACGGCCCATATGGGCGAGCAATGGTGCGCATTTGCAAAGAAGAGTCGTTCCATCAACGTCAAGGATTCGAGATTTTGTTGCAGCTCATGCGGGGCACCGATGCACAGAGGGCAATGGCGCAGGAGTCAGTCAACCGTTGGTATGCACCCGCGCTAATGATGTTCGGTCCACCGGATGATGATTCGCCCAATTCTCGACAGAGTATGGCGTGGAACATTAAGCGCTTTAGTAACGACGAACTTCGTCAGCGTTTTGTCGATATGCTCGTACCCCAGGCAGAGATTCTAGGCGTCACTCTGCCGGATCCGCACATCAAGTGGAACGAAGATCGTGGGCATTTTGACTTCGGCGAGATCGACTGGTCGGAGTTCCACGATGTGTTGGCGGGCCATGGCCCAGCTAACACGATCCGAGTGGCCCGACGACGCCAGGCTCACGAGGACGGCGCATGGGTTCGAGAGGCCGCTCGCGAATATGCAGATTCCCGCAACGCTGAGAAAGTTGCCTCATGACCAGTCCAGGTGACTCCGGCGGCCGCGAAACTTGGCCGATGTGGGAGGTTTTCATCCGATCTAGTCGGGGTCTTTCTCACGTGCATGCTGGATCCCTTCATGCGTCTGACGAAACCATGGCTGTGCGAAATGCACGAGACCTCTATACCCGGCGGGCCGAGGGCCTCTCGATTTGGGTTGTGCGTGCATCCGACATCACGGCGTCGGACCCAGATGCGCGCGGTGCGTTCTTCGAATCGCCGCAGGGTAAGGAATACCGACACGCGACCTACTACACAGAGTCTGATTCGGTACCTCACCTATGAACCACGTCAGTAACCGTTCAATTTCCGAGGCGGTCACCGCCGAAACAATTGCCACCGCAGGAAAAGTCGCACCCGAAGCTGTCGCGCGGTATGCAATCGGGCTTGGGGACGACGCGCTCATTCTCGCGCAGCGACTCAGTGAGTGGATTGCACATGCTCCCGAACTGGAAGAAGATGTTGCCATGGGTAACATCGCGCTTGACCAATTAGGGCATGCTCGTAGTTTTCTCACCTATGCGTCGTCAGCCTGGGGGAAAACTGAGGATGATCTTGCTTACTTTCGCGATGAATCTGAATTCCTAAATCACCAACTGTTCGAGCAGCCTAATGGGGACTTCGCCCAGACAATCGCTCGTCAACTCGTGGCATCTGTTTATTTTCAGGCGCTTTACAACTCGCTCTCGCAGTCGATGGATCCGACTCTAGCGGCCATCGCTGCCAAGGCCGTCAAGGAGGTTCACTACCATGTCGATCACAGCACGCAATGGTTGTTGCGACTGGGGCTCGGCACAGACGTTTCCCGTGAACGCATGCAGCGAGGTCTCGAGTCTGTTTGGCCGTTTGTTGCTGAGCTCTTTGCTCACGACCCGCTGACAGACAATTTAGATAAAATTGCTGTAAATCCGTCTACGCTCCGAAGTGGCTTCGACAAGGCCACGCATCAAGCAATCGCGGATGCAGGGCTGACAGTACCAACCACTCCAGCGGTGCGCGGCGGCGGGCGATCAGGCATCCACACCGAGTCTCTCGGCCCACTGCTCGCCGAGATGCAGGTGCTCGCACGAGCCCATCCCGAGGCGACGTGGTGATAAGCGTAGAGAAGATCGCCCGCCCGCGGCCTGCTGGAGGTGATGAGCTGAAAATTTGGAATCTTGCGGCGACTGTGGTTGACCCAGAGGTGCCCGTGGTTACAATCGAAGATTTGGGTGTTCTGCGAAAGGTTCTACTCACCGAAACCGGAGGTGTAGTTGTTGAACTCACGCCGACATATTCTGGTTGCCCCGCGATTGATGCGATGCGAGACGATGTGGTGTCAGTTATTGCTGAGGCGGGATATTCTGACGTGCGTGTCGACGTTATTCTCGCACCGGCATGGACCACAGACTGGATCAGCCAGTCCGGTCGCGACAAGCTCGAAGCATATGGGATTGCTCCACCTGCTCCCCGGCGCGAAGACGGCAAGGTGAACCTGGGACTCGGCATCCAATGCCCTCGATGCGGATCACTTCATACCCGACAATCATCGCGCTTTGGTTCAACCGCATGCAAGGCGCTCTACGTATGCCAAAGTTGCCATGAGCCTTTCGACTACTTCAAGGAACACTGATGTCTCCCTCGAAAACCAAGCGTCGCGGACGATTTAACGACCTCGCTGTCTCCCGAGTGAGGAAGCTCACCGAAGATGCAATTGAGGTGAGCTTTACAGTCCCTAACGAGCTCCTCGATGACTACAACTATTCTCCCGGTCAGTACATCGCGTTGCGCGCGACGATAGGTGGAGAGGACATCAGGCGCAGTTACTCTATTTGTCAGGCCCCTGTGGTTGGCGAACTTAAAGTTGGCATTAAGCGCGAACTCGGTGGTCGATTTTCTAGCTGGGCGATTGAGAACTTGAAATCAGGAATGCGTTTAGCCGTAATGATGCCCGAGGGAACATTCGTTTCCCAACGTCTGGAGCCCGGTGCTCATTTCGTAGCAATCGCAGCGGGCTCTGGAATCACTCCAGTGATCTCACTCATTCAGAGTGCCCTTGCAACCGACCCACTTAGTCGCTTCTCGCTCATTTATTCCAACCGCACCGCGATGGACGCGATGTTTATTGACGAACTTGCTGATTTGAAAGATCGGTACCCCGCAAGGCTTGCGCTCTATCATGTCCTGACCCGAGAAATGCGTGGCTCTGAGCTGCTGTCGGGTCGCCTGGACGGCCCAAAAGTTAACAACATTTTGGAAAAACTCATCTCCCCAACCGACGTGAATGAGTGGTTCATCTGCGGACCCTTCGATCTCGTGCAGTTGGTTCGAGACACGCTCGCGCAACATGGTGTCAAACAGAGTGACATTCGATATGAACTGTTTACAACCGGTCGTCCCGAGGACCTTGGTGGCCAGTCTGGTAGGTCGGTAGTTGTCGAGGCCGGTCAAGATGTCCACACAATCTCCTTTCGCCTGGACGGAACTTCTGCAACAGTGACGACACCTGCTCACAGCAATGAGAGCATCCTAAACGCAGCGCTCAGGGTGCGGAGTGACGTTCCTTTTGCGTGCGCGGGTGGGGTATGCGGAACCTGCCGAGCAACCTTGGTCTCGGGCACCGTGAACATGGCAGAGAACTTTGCTCTGGAACCCGATGAACTTGAGCGCGGCTACGTGCTCACCTGTCAGTCCATACCGACGAGCGAGTTCGTCGAGATCAACTACGACTCCTAGGAGAAACAGTGTCAATTGACCTCACTATTACCGATCTTGTTGCCGAAATCGTGCTCAACGCACCAGAGCGACTAAATGCAATCACCGAGTCAGACCTTATTGATCTAGGGTTGGCGCTAAGCGAAGCACAAGAAGCTCGCGTTGGCGCTGTGCTGTTCCGTGGCGAGGGGCGTTCGTTCTGTGCAGGTCGCGACATTAGTAACCTGTCACCAGCAACGGACGATGCAACAATGTATCTCGCGAATCGCGTGGCCCCGCTTCTTCGGCAGATTGCTAATTTTCCGGCTCCCACATTCGCTGCAGCGACGGGTGCTTGTCTGGGAGTTGGTCTAGGTCTGCTCATAGCATGTGATGTTGTTTATGTTGCCGATACCGCGAGAATTGGGTCTCCATTTGCCAACCTTGGTGCAACACTGGACTCGGGTGGACACTCATTGTTCTTCGAGCGCCTCGGAGCGCACCGCACTCTTGACTTGATTTACACAGCTGAAATGATGAGTGGCACGGAAGCTGTTGCAGCCGGCTTGTTCAGCAGGGTGGTGCCTGAGGCAGAGTTGCTCTCCTTCACTCGAGAGCGCGTGGTTCGTGTGTCAACAGGTGCAATCGAAGCGTTCCGCGCCAGTAAAGCTCTCGTTCAAGAACTACGAGACGAACGCATTGGTCTGTGGGCGTCTATGGAACACGAGAGTGTCGCGCAGGGTTTGCTGTGTAAGTCGGATAACTACCATGAAGGATTTGCGGCGTTCCAGCAAAAGCGCAAGCCAGTTTTCACTAGAGCAGACTCATGAACGTCAATGAAATATTCGAGCTGGACGTGGCATCGGCGTCCCTAGGGATGAAACTTGTTGAGTTCGGAAATGGACATGCGGTCGTTACAATGATGGTGCGTGGGGACATGCTCAATGGGTTTGGAGTAATGCACGGCGGGCTAGTGTTCTCTTTAGCAGACACCGCATTCGCGATGGCGTGCAACGACGGGAAAGCGGTGACCGTTACTTCGGGCGCTGACATCACTTTTCTTCGATCCGTGGGTGCCGGTCAGAATTTGATCGCAGTTGCCACCGAGAGGTCTCGATCCGGCCGTAACGGGATTTATGACGTGACGGTGCGTGACGAGACGGATACGACGATAGCCGAGTTCCGCGGCCGCAGTCGAACTACCGACCGTCCTTCGTTGCCGGTTATTTGAGAGACGTGGCACCTTAGAATTCACACATGCCTTCAAACCCCAACCAGCTAATCGAGCTAAAGATAGCTGGCCGCTACCGGATGATTCCGGTGTGGGCGACCAAGCTCTCTTTTGAGGTTAGACCGGGGCTCAAGTTTGATGCCAGAGCCTGGAAGTTGTGGAAGCCATCGTTATTGTTACTCAACGAGATATCCAAGGCTGAAAAGATAAAGGTTTCTTGGGTAAGGATTCACTCTCACTTTGGTCTCAAGGGTGACATCCCCCACGCCATGGGCTGGTGGGATCACGAGCAAAAGGCTATGTTTCTTTGTCACTTTGACAAAGAAACCTTGCTTCATGAGCTTGGCCACGCACTTACCTCTGGCTATCACGGAGACCCTTGGGCTAAGGCAACAGCGAGACTGTATAAGAAGTATCTAAAGGGTAAAGTGCTCAAAGATGCCATGATCCAGCTAGCTCACTACCTATCTGGAAGACGGGTATACAAAGCCCTGTATGGAGAAAGAGCCCCAAAGGCTCCTGAGTTACAGAGCCTTTGGAAAGGTTTGAAGCCTAATTAAACCCCAGGCCTCTGATCCTTTAGACCCTTATCCATCTTGGCTCTAGCGGCTGTTACCTGTGATCTTTCAGAAACCTCAGGAACACCAACTTGCCAGAAGGCTCCGCCTTCTGTGAAGTCTTGGGCTCTAACCTTGGTGACAATCACTGCTGTTCTATCTGCAGCTCTTGCCTTGACTAGTGCTTCAGAGAATTCTCCAAGGGTTGTTACCTCGAAGGTAACTGCTCCCATGGATTCTGCGTGAGCTTTGAAGTTCACTCGGATATCAGATCCTGTTCCAACAGAGTCTTTGAGCATGTTGTTATAGGAGGCGCCACCTTGGCTAACTTGTAATCTTTCGATAACTGCGTAGCCTTCGTTGTCGCAGACCACGAGGATCATTTTGTGTCCAGACAACAAAGACGCGTAGATATCTGAGTTCATCATCAAATATGAACCGTCTCCAACCATCGAATAGACCTCATGGTTTGGCCTTGCCATAGCTGCTCCCCAGGCGCCAGAGATCTCGTAGCCCATGCAAGAAAAGCCATACTCGCAGTCAAAGGTGGCAACTCCCTTGCTCATCCAGTTGATGTTTAGCTCTCCTGGCAATCCGCCAGCTGCAGTCAAGATGTAATCCTCGTTTGTTGCTGACTCGTGAACTAGCCCAACAAGTTGGGCGTAGCTAGGTGGCCAAACTCCATCGTCGGCAGTTCTACCATCGACAAAGGCCTGCAGGTCTCCCCTTAGTTCGCGAGATTTCTTAGTCCAAGATTCCTCTGCGCTCCAGCCAGCTAGTTCTGCCGTTAGATCTTTCAGGCTTTCTCTGGCATCGCCAACGAGCGGCAGCGACTGGTGCTTTATTGCATCAAAGCGTGCCGCGTTGATGCCAACGAACTTGGTTTCAGGATCAAATAGTGTCCAGGAGCCAGTAGTAAAGTCTTCCAGTCTGGTTCCAACCGCTAGAACTACATCTGCACCGCTTACTACCTTGTTAGCAGCTTCGGCACCGGTAACGCCAAGGGGTCCTGAATACAAAGGATGGCTAGCAACAAGAGAGGACTTACCAGCAACTGTCTCTACTACCGGAATGCCAAACTTCTGCGCAAAGTCAGCCAGTTCTTTTTCTGCTCTGGAGTAGTGAACTCCACCACCAGCGATAATTACTGGTTTCTTGGCCGAGCGAATGAGCTTGGCAGCTTCTGCAAGCTGACCTAGATCTGGTCTTGGTCTTGCGATCTCGTGAATTTTGGTTTCAAAGAATGCAACCGGGTAGTCATACGCCTCTGCGGTTACGTCCTGAGGCAATCCAATAAATACCGGTCCACAGTCCGCCGGGTCCAACATAGTTGAGATGGCTTGTGGCAGAGAGGAAAGAATCTGTGCTGGGTGAGTGATTCTGTCCCAAAATCTAGTCACTGGTTTGAATGAGTCATTTACAGTAACGCTTGGCATTCCAAAGTGCTCAACCTGCTGCAGTACAGGATCTGGCAACCGGGATGCAAAGGTGTCTCCAGAGATAAACAAGACAGGAAGTCGGTTGGCCATCGCGACCCCTGCAGCTGTCACCATGTTGGTGGCTCCTGGTCCAACAGAAGAGGTAGCAACAAGAATCTGCTGGCGGCGGCTTGCTTTAGCAAAAGCCGCTGCTGCAAGGCCCATGCCTTGCTCGTTTTGGCCTCGGTAGGTTGGCAGTTCATCGCGATGCATCTCTAGAGCGTGGCCCAGGCTGGTCACGTTACCGTGACCGAAGATTCCCATGACTCCTGGAAACAGTGGCACGTTCTTGCCATCGACCATGATGCGCTGAGCAATTAGGTATCTAACGATTGCTTCAGCGGTAGTTATTCTTACTGTCTTGATTGCCAATTAGCTTGCCTTTCCTAGATCTTTGACGCTCTCCCAGGTTCTGGAGGTCCAGGAATCAATCAGGGCCTGCTGAACACTAACTACGTCAACTGCCTCTTTGAAGCTTGGGCTAAAAGGCTTACCTGTTGCCATTGATTCCAAGAAGGAATAGTCCTCGATGGCAACAAAGTCCTCCAGGCCAATGGAATTGGCCTGTCCTGGAACGAAGTTAGCGTGGAATGGGAACCGATCTCCTCCGTATATAGTGGTGTATCCAGAACTTAGGTCATCAGTTAGCTTGTAGTACTGCATCTCGTTTAGCTTCTCTAGGTTCCAGCTAAGAGCTCCCTTGGTTCCATAAACCTCAAATGCGTTCTGGCTTTCTGGACCAACAACAGTTCGGCTTACTTCGAAGGTTCCAGTTGCTCCGTTTTTGAATCTGCAAAGCATCGAAGCGAAGTCTTCGTTTTCGACATCTCCCTTAGGATCTTCCGGCTTACCTCGGCCATAGTGACCTGCGGCTCCGGTTGCTATTGGGCGCTTTTTGATTGTGGTGTTTTCCATACCGATAACTTCTTCGATGTCGCCAATTAGGAACTGCGCCATCGAAACCGAGTGGCTAAGGATGTCGCTCGTGACACCGTAGCCTGCCTGGTCCATGAGGAAGCGCCAGGTTAGAAGGCCCATCTCGTCGCTTCCATACATCGAGAAGAAACGGCCGCGGTAGTGAGTGATCTCACCTAGCGCACCCGAAGCAATTAGATTCTTCGCGTGCAATACCAGTGGCGCCCAGAGGTAGTTATAACCAACACCGGTAGCAACCCCAGCTTTCTTGGCGGCCTGGAAGGCAGCTACTGTTTGCTCTGGCTTTCCTCCAATTGGCTTTTCGCTAAAGACGGCTTTGCCGGCAGCGGTAGCTGCCTCAATCATTGGTACGTGCAGCATGTTCGGAGCTGTTACCCAAACAGCGTCAACGTCTGGAGAGTTGATGGCATCTTGCCAGTTCTCCACTGAGCGCTCGAAGCCAAAGTCCTTTACTGCTCGGTCACGTCTTGAGGCCTCAGTATCTGCACAAACCACAAGCTTGGGATCGAATGATCGCTTTGGGAAAAGGGAAGGGATGCGGAGCATGGATCTGGAGTGTGCCTCGCCCATCCAGCCAAGGCCTAGGACGGCAATTCCAATACGTTGGTTCATGATTTATCTCTTTCTTGGGGTGGCGGAGGTCCAAGGAAGTCTTGGATCTTGGGTTTGGGTTTTCCAGTTCTCGCGAATCCAGTGCTTATCTGGGTCATCGCAAAAAGCCATGGTGCGTTCCTTTGCTGGGCCGGCAAGAACATTCAAGAAATACATGGGGTATTCCGGGGTGGCGCTAGTTGGCCCGTGGTACCCCTCGGGAACAACGTATAGGTCGCCGTCTTTGATGGTTAGAGTTTCGTCAACAGAACCGGAAACCGTATACATGTGAAATAGGCCAACACCCTCTTGGTCTCCGTGAGGCAATTCGTTTTTGCCGATGCGGAAATAATAGATTTCTTCGTTGTTGGCCACGCAGCCATCGATTCCATCGTGGCGGTGCGGTGGCCAAGAAGACACATTGCCTCCTGGGGTAATTACTTCACAGACGCTGATCTTGTGAGCTGCGTGGAAAGAATCTGGTGTTGCGTAATTGGTAACCTGCCTAGAAGCAGACCCTGCACCTCTTACCTCCACCACAACATCACTGGCTTTGGTGTAAACAACGGGGAAGATTTCGGTCGCTCGTGCGGTGCAGATGGCAACCTCGCCACTAGCACCACTAAGAGTAATCTTTGAGCCAACCGGAGCGTAGATCCAGTCGGAAACTTGAGCGAAGACTCCCTCGCGACCAGCAAGAGTGAACTCTTCACCGTTTACAGTGACGGTGACATCCCTCGCGGAAAGCGAAAGGATTACTCCCTCTTCACCCGATAGCTCCGTACTGTAAGTTTTTCCGGGACTTAGTGTTGCGACCTGCAAGCCGCTGTATTGCCAGCCAGCTTGCTCTGGAGAAATAGAAACTTCGGTTGTTGCGGTAGCCAAGCTGCCGTTCGGGTAGTACCAGCTCATTAGTTTCCTCCAGCGGGGGTTGGTCTTACTACTTGTCCAGCACGTCTAACTGCACTCTCGGAATCTCCGTTTACTGGATACAGCAAGGATCTTCCGGCAACCAAACCTCGAACATTTGGCACTTTCATTCCAAGCGTCCAGCGGTTGAAAAGCTGGTCTGGATTGCCTTCTGGTTCTCCGCCAAGCATCAAAACAGGCAACGAGGTAGCTCCCGCTACCTCTGACATCCGGTTGGTAGCTGGAACCTTTAGCCAAGAGTAAGCGGAGCTAGATCCAAGGCCAGAGGCGATGGATACAACTTTGATTAGAGCCTCGTCCGAGTCGTCCAAAATAGCCATGCCTTCAGCGGACTTCTTATAGGGCAGCGGCTCAATCATGGCCATGAGCTTTCGATCAGCTAGCTGGGTAGTTAGCGCTGCCACGGTTTCGATAGTTCTGGCTACCGAGGGGTCCTGGTAGTCGATCCTGATTAGAGTCTTGCCACCATCGAGTCCCATGGACTCGATGTGGTCGGCGTCATAAGAAGTTAGCCGATCATCTAGTTCCCACTTGGCCCCAATGATGCCGCCGCGGTTCATGGTGCCAATAGCTAGCTTGTCGTTTAGTGCTCCAAGAAAAGCAAGCTCTTCCAAGATATCTGCACTTGCCAATACGCCATCTACTTCTGGAAGTGCGAGGCAGCGGGTAAGTCGATCCAACAGGTTGTATCTATCGGACATGGCAATTGGGTCTAGACCCAAAGAAATCTTTCCGCGAGCGGTGTGGTCGGCGGCAAGAATTAGCAAGTTGCCGTCCTTGGTTTTTTGTTTTCTGCGGCGACGGCCAACTAGGGCTTTTTGAAGCGATGCTGGTTCAAAAACACGGGCATCCAGCAACCCTTGGTATTTGGTTCTATCTAGACTCATGAGGCACCTTCCAGAATCAAATCTAGCTCGCTAAGAGATGGCATTGCATCTGCGCAGGTCAACCTGGTCGACACTAGGGCTCCAGCCGCGTTAGCAAAGCGGCCCATTTGCTCTAAGCCCCAGCCCTGAAGGATTCCATAGCAAAGCGCTCCCCCAAAAGCATCGCCTGCGCCAAGGCCGCAGACTACCTCGACAGGAGTGGGTGCAATTCGAACTCGTTCTGAAGAAGTTGCGAGTAAGACTCCATCGGCACCAAGTTTGATTACGGCAAGCTTTACACCTAACGCCAAGAGGGCATCGGCCGCTTCGTTTTCATCTTTGCTACCTAGAGCAACTTCGCACTCCTGCAAATTGCCAACCACGATGGTTGCAAGAGAAATAGTCTCTTGAGCCTTGGCTCTGGCTGCTTCTTTGCTGGCCCAAAGAGTTGCTCGGTAGTCCAAATCAACAATGGTGTGCTGGGAAGGGTCTCTTAGTTTCATCCAACTAAGCGCTGCCTCGGATGTTGGTCCTACCGCCAGAGCGCTTTGGCTAATCCAAAGGATCTGAACCTCTTTTATGGCACTTTCTGGGATGTCGGATGAGCTCAATGTGGTGTCTGGAGCCTGGTTTCGGTAGAAGGCGATGGTTGGGGTTTCCGGAGGGGTCAGGGACGCAAAGGCAAGCGGGGTCTGGGATCCAGGCTGTGTAAAGACATAATCGGTAGCTACCCCGAAGGAAGTGAGCTTATTGCGGACATAGTCTCCAAAACCATCGTCGCCGACCTTGGTGGCAAGGGCTGCTTTCAGCCCTAGCCTTGCCGCGGCAACGGCGACATTGGTTGGTGATCCACCAATTGATTTTTGAAAGCTTTGCTGGCCATCGAAACCGATGTTTGCTTCCTGAGCGTAGAGATCAACACTCACCCGACCTACGCTCAGAATATCCATTTTGATTCTTAGTTCTTAGCCAAGGTTGGGGCAACAACGTCAGTCAAGTAGTCGAGCGAAGTCTTGACATCCTCAACCGGACCTTCGCCTTCTTTAGGCATGCCAGCAGTAATTGCAGTGTCTTGTTCGATGACGTACCAGCCCTGGTAGCCCTGGCCTTCAAGAGTTTGGATGACACCCTTGATGTCAACATCACCTTGGCCAAGTGAAGTGAAGAGTCCTGCTTGGGTGGCGTTCATCAAAGTTACTTCGCGGCTCATCACTTTTGGAACCATCGATAGGTTGACATCTTTGAGGTGAACGTGGCCAACACGATCAAAAGCATCTTTCGCAAATTCAACGGGGTCTTGACCACCGATAGCCATATGCCCGGTGTCAAGACACCAGCGAACATCGCAAGAATCTAGCACGCGGTGCATGTCGTCTCTGGTTTCAACCAGAGTCTGCACATGAGGATGAAGAACTTGGTCTAGGTC
>Ga0209442_1001998_pt1 | contig 11220 bp, 6 predicted proteins | sample LauGreSBDMM110DD_2_FD_187565 | JGI IMG/M metagenome (GOLD analysis project Ga0209442, IMG submission 187565) | Freshwater lake microbial communities from Lake Michigan, USA - Sp13.BD.MM110.DD (SPAdes) (version 2) | ecosystem: Environmental > Aquatic > Freshwater > Lake | place: Lake Michigan, USA...
CCGAAAATTGACTGAAAAGAATGATGAACGCTTTGTGTTTCGGACGAAGGACGGGCTAGGGCCGGGAAGTTTTAACCACGTTTTTGAAAGCTTCCTCGAGGAGCACAACCTGCTCGTAGATCCTGTTACAGGGCGTAAGCGCGTGTTTTACAGCTTGCGGAGTACCTATGCCACCACAGTGATGAATTACGACGCTGTGCCCATTCGCGATTTATCCAAGCAACTGGGCAACTCCGTGGGCATAATTCAAAAGCACTACGACAGGGCTTCGGGGGAGGCCATTGTTGAAAACATCAAAGCACCAAACGCCAAGAAGGCACTCTTTGATACTTCAAAGGTCAGAGAAATCTATAAGTCAAAGAAATTGAACTGATAGTTACAAGATCAAGGTATTGAGAAACTCTCAACGATTTAGTTATGTAGTAGAACATTATCGAAATTTTCCAAAGTGAGTAAATATGATTCCAGAACGCTTTTCAACTGAGATTCCACAAAGAATGAGATCTTTGTTGGATGCACTTGAACCTATCGCCAGGCAGCAGGATTTACTAACAAGTTTTACTCTTATGGCTGCAATGCCTATTTTAATTATTCCATTAGAGAGAATTGCAAAAAATAGAGCCGGGCCTCGTAACGAAATAAATGACGTTAAAAAAGCAAGAAATTTTTCATTTGCTTGGGCAGAAATGAAATACAAAAAATTTACAAAAGAATTTCTGTCAAGTCGTGAGGAGAGGTCTAGATGGCGGTATCTAATCATTCCTAAAATTCAAATTGATAACCCAACAAGTTGGAAGGATTCGCTAGGACGACATCCAATTCAACCAGGTGCAATCAATGAAATAGAGGCTCAAGATGTTGAAAACATTTTGACTGTAATGCGTAATGCGTTAGCTCATGGGAGTATTGTTTTCCTTGACGAAAATGGTGAAGAAAAGCCAAACCGTAGGGTCACCTTTATTGCTTTTGTATCTAGGGTTCAAGTGCAAGAAAGGCAATCGGTCGATTTTCGTGTTCTGATCGTTGATGAGGAAAGCTTTTTGACATTTTTAAAGCGTTGGACAGAATGGATCAGTAAATTTGAAATGCCATCATCATTATCAAGAAGAATTGCAGCTTAATTTAGATATGAAGCACATTCTTTCAATCGATGCGAAACGCTGTCAACCTATTTGACGCCCACGATTGATTCTCAAGAAGCGTTATATTCCGTCCTGCTATTTCAATTGAGGTTTCAATTTTCGATACAAGTTTTGCTACCCAATCACCTGCATAAGTTCCGTCCGTAACAATTAAACCGCCCGGCTTAACCATTTTTAAAACTGATGGTAAACGGTGGTTTCCTAATAAAAATAGGCCACTTCCACCTTCGCCGTGCGAATCTCGTCTTTGGAAAAATACATCAACTGGTTGCAAATGATTTATTGCCTGTAATGCGTCTGCACATAAAAAAAATGGGATAGGAAGACTTTTTTCTATCGCTAGATTTTTTACATCTTGGATTTTTGAAACGTGTGAGCTAGTTAAGCGTATGTCGCAAAAATAAACTACGTCAACCCAGTTTTTAAGCAGTTCAAGCGGTTCTAAGTAGTCTTTTTCGCATGCGGGGTAAAAAGCTGTTCTAGATTGAATTTCTTCGTATGGAGTCATTGCAAATTTGTGCTGGTAGATGTGAGAATTGAAATTTAATCTAATGCGGTATCTCAAGCTAATTTAAATTTAAGAGTCGTAAGATTTCCCAACACTTTGAATTTCACTGATGAATTTGAGAAATTTATTTGTTTCATTTTCATCGGAATTGATAGGTATAAATTCCACTTCATCCATATCCCCTTCGAAAAAGAAAATGACTGCCTTTTTGGATTTACTTGTATAGGCTTCCATAAGTGTCGAAACTACATGTGCAAAATGTAAAGTTTCTTCCTGAGTCATGTGGTTAATGCCTAATTCGATTGCAGACAGAAGCTTGATTTTGTTCATAAAATTTTTATTTTTGTATTTAAGTTGGATCAGTTTAAAAATCATTAAGAGTGGCTAATGAGATAAGCTAACTTCTATTACTTTTGTTGTTTTCTGTATTCCCAAGGTGGGTTAGGCATTTTGTCTTTCCAAAGGCCAACTGCTTGAACCCTAGCAGTTTGTTCCACTTGGGCATAGGTTTCGCGGTCTTCTTTGGGTTGATCAGACTTGTACTGTTTGTAATGCCAAGCCATGCCCAGTTTGATTTGCTCTAAACAAACGTCTGTGCCGTTGAGTATTACCTTGCCCAAGGTTCGGACATATTTGTCTTTCTTCTGATACTCAACCGTAACTTGTTTGTTGTAAACCATCTGGCTTAAAGATTGCTTCGATTTTTGTCCGAAAGGCTGCGCCTTTTCAGGTGCGTCAATGCCTTGAAGGCGAATTTTGTGCTGGGTGTTGGTGGCGTCTAGAACGGTGATGGTGTCGCCGTCGGCTACACCTACTACTTTGCCTTGAATGGTTACCGCACCAAGCCCGCAGCTGATATACAACAATGCCAAGGCTAAAAGTTTTTTGAGGCTCATGAATTAAAACAATTGTGATCTGACTCCAACTAAACGGCTGAGCGAAGTTTATGGGCGCAGTTTTCCTGATATATAAAGGGACTTCCTCATGAATGCATGATTTGTCGCCATCTCTATCGGTTTCCCGTGTATTTATCAGAACCGCAGCCACAATATCCATCAAAAAATCACTCCCAAGCTCATGATCCTTGATGAATACCCACTCAGCGACGAGATGCTGGCCTTTTGCAAGGCCGCTATAGAGGACATGCCCGAAGCTCTCTTGGTCAGTGGTGCGCGAAAAATGCCGGATTCGTTCAAGGGCCTAAAACAGGACAAGCCCAATATAGAAATGCTGCGGCAAAGGGTGCTGGTTAAGCTGCAACTCAAAACACCCCCGCCGCCTATCCTTGACATCTTGCGCACGGCCACTTTGTCCGAGGCGTTGATTGACGTTTTGAGCGAAAAAGCCCTTCAGCAAGGCCTACCAGCCTTGTTAGACCATTTTGGACATGTGCCCATCCTCACATCCATGCTGCTAGATGGCCGAGACAGCGTGCGCAAGATGGCCCATGAAGAACTGGCCAAGCCCATCAAAGACGCTGTGAAAACCAAGCTTCAAGTGCAAGATAACTTCAAGCAACGCTTCAAACCGCTGATCGACACCCTGCGCCCAGTGCTGCAAGACGCTCCTTACCAAGCGCCCGCAACTCGCACATCAGTGAGCACCGCCAAAATCGCCGCGCCCGCCCTCAGCAAAGAACAGCAAGAACGCGATATTCTGGCCAGCACGCCCTACCGCCAACTCCAAAAGGAGCGCAACGCCCTGGTTGCAGAACGTGAAAAGCTGCAAACCCTGAACACCAAACTGGCCACCGACCTTGCTGGCCAAACCAGCCGCTCCAACGATCTGAGCAGTGAGCTTGGTGCCCTGCAAAGCCAATGGCGAACCAGCATTGCTCAAGGCATAGCCGATGGACTGCAGCACCGACTGGCCCCATGGCTGGCTCCTACCGAAAGTCTGGCCAACAATCTGCCCGCCAGCCAAAACGCGCTAGAGCGAGCCCAACATGCGCTGACCCGGCAAGCGCAACAGGACAAGCGCTACGGCACTCGCGCCCAAGTCACCGAAGAACTGGCCAAGGCCCGCAGCCTGCTGGCCGAACTTCAAGCCGCTCAGCAAGAAGCACTGCGCCCATTGCCTCAACTGGTTAACGAAATCCGCTTACTGGCCACCCACATAGGCACCACCGAAGCGCGGTTGAACGAAACCAGCCTGCAATCGCAAGCGCCCAAGCTGCGGGCATTGGCTCAAACCTTGAGCACACTTCACGACATTGACGCCTTGCAAAATCACAAAAAAGCGCTCGAACGCACCATGCTGGCAGAAACTTGGGGCCTGCACCTGTGCCAACAAGCCTATTCGCTGATTGACCGCCAGGCCATGGCCATCTATGCCGAACACCACCCCGACCCCAAAGACACTCCTCCACCCGTCACACCCACGCAGCACCTGACCGACTGTCTGCTGCATGCCCGGCCCTGCCGCTTGCTGATCGACGGCCACAACCTCTTGCCCAAAGTCAAACCCTTAATAGGAGCCAGTTACTTCAAAACAGGGCAGGGGCCAACTGCCCAAGCCCGCGCCTTGCTGATAGAGCGTGTCAAAACCCTAACCGATTTGCATCCGCTGCTGCAAGCGGACATTTGGTTTGACAGCCCCGACGACCAACACTGGAGCGAAACCGACAATCTGCGGGTGTGGTTTTCTGGGGGGCAGGGATCTGACCGCGCCGATGGCCGCATTTTGGAAAGTCTGCAATCTGAAATTTATCGGGGCACCCAAACCACCCGTCTGGTCGTCACCGAAGACCGTGAGCTGTTGGCTAAGGCGCAAGGCAAGGGGGCGATTGGGGTGTCGCCTCTCGAGATGTGGGCGATGATGGGGTGAAAGGTAAACATAATTCAATGCGGGTGGACCGCCTGAACTGTTTTTAACTATTTCGCGTTAGACTTGATTTCAAATAATTCTGACGAAAATTCTCTTTAAAAAATCCATGGAAAACGTCTTCGACTTTCGGGATCAACTGGTCTCTGACTACAGCACATTCTCTCGTAGTTTTTCCAAAATTGCCGCCCCTGATATATCCGCCAAGGTCGAGCAGGAATACAGCGAAGGACGTTATTGGCCCGAGCCGCTGATTCAGATCAATCCAAATTACCGACGGTCAAGTACAGTTCAACAGCTGTCGGCCAAAGGTGTTTTGCATGCAGCTTGTTCAGACCTCTTCAAAGCCAAAAAGCCAGAAGGAACTCCTGTCGATTTGTTTTTGTACGCTCACCAGATGGAGGCCTTGGCAAAGGCTGAGCAAAACAAAAGCTACGTGGTGACCACGGGAACTGGTTCCGGTAAATCGCTGTCGTTTTTTATTCCAATCATCGACCGCATCCTTAAGGCCAAAGAACACGACCCTAAGCCACGTACGCGTGCCATCGTCATTTACCCGATGAATGCGCTGGCCAACAGCCAACTTGAGGAGCTCGACAAGTTTCTACACGGCTATGCACCTGGTCGGCAGCCTTTCACGGTTGCCCGCTACACAGGCCAGGAAAGCACCGCCGAACGTGAGCGCATCAAGAACAATCCGCCAGACATATTGCTTACCAACTTCATGATGCTGGAGCTGATCCTCACGCGTCACGAGGAAATCGACCGGGGCGTGGTCGATCATTGTCAAGGCCTAGAATTTTTGGTGCTTGACGAATTGCACACCTATCGGGGCCGCCAAGGCGCAGATGTCGCCATGTTGGTTCGTCGGTTGCGAGAACGTCTTCAGACTCAAAAAATGGTGTGCATTGGTACATCGGCCACTATGTCGTCCACCGGCACCCAAGCCGACCGAAACAAAACTGTCGCCGAAGTGGCTTCGAAACTCTTTGGTACCGCCATTACCGAACATGACGTCATTGGTGAAACGTTGGACCGGGTGACCAATCCTGCCAAAGACGTACAGGCTGTTAAGCCTTACTTGAAATCAGCGCTCTCGCAGTCTCAGTTTTCTTGGGGTAGCTATGCCGACTTCAAAGATGACCCACTTTCAATCTGGGTGGAGTTGAATTTGGGGATTGAGCTACCCGCAAATGAGGCCCCGCGCCGCGCAAAGCCTATGACTGTTAAAGACGCAGCACAGCAGCTGTCTCTTGATGCTGGCTGCGATTTTGAGTTGGCGCGCAGTGGATTGCAATCATTCTTGGTGGCCGCGCATGAGGTCAAAACCGAGCAGGGACGCCCCCCATTTGCATTCAAGCTTCATCAATTCATCAGCGGCCCCGGTAAGGTGCTCGCTACGCTCGAACCTGCAGGTACGCGGCATATCACCTTGGACGCCCAGCGATTCGCCCCTGGTCGTCAAACAGAAGAGGTGCGCCTGTACCCAGTTCATTTTTGCCGTGATTGTGGGCAGGAATACCACCCAGTTTGGCGCTCAGGTCAAGCGCAGCAAGAATATAGTCCTCGCGAAATCGACGACATTTCTTCGGGCGAAGATGACGATGCCAAATATGGTTTCTTGTGTCCGCAAACGACACTTCAAACGTATACCGGCCAGCTCGAAGAACTGCCTGAGTCATGGCTTGATTTCGCAAAAGCGGAACCCAAGATTAAAAGTACCTACAGAAAATCAGTGCCCCAGCCAGTGACCTTGGGCGCAGATGGTTTGCACGGACACGGTGGTGAAGATTACTGGTTCATCCCAGGTAAGTTCAGGTTTTGCATCCGATGCGGTTTGACACACGAAGTCCTTGGAAAAGACATCAATCGATTGGCTAGCCTCTCTGGTGAAGGCCGTTCGTCTGCCACCACCATACTGACACTTACCGCCATTCGGCAATTATTTGCCAGTGGCGAGCCACAAGCCGATCAGCCAGATCCCAGGAAAATTCTCGGTTTCACCGATAACCGGCAAGATGCCGCTTTGCAGGCAGGCCACTTCAACGATTTTATTTTCTTGTTGACTCTGCGTGCAGCCCTCATCGGGGCACTGCAAAACAACCAGGGCGTGCTGACTGAAGATGATTTGGCGAATCAAGTATTTAAAGCATTGGGTTTTGATCAGTTAGAGCCCGGCGTACTTTCCGAATACCTGAAGAATCCGAAAATCATGGGCTTGGCAAGACAGGATGCCCAAAAGACCCTGCGCTTCATCATCGGCTATCGCTTGTTACGCGATTTGCGAAGGGGCTGGCGGTTCAATAATCCCAACCTAGATCAGCTCAACTTGCTGAACATCCAGTACCGGGGTATTGAAGAGTTTGCGGCAGAAGAATCCTTGTTTGCTGGTCATTCGGTTTTATCGAAACTGTCGTCACTTCAACGAAAAGAGCTTGCTTCCAGCTTGTTTGACTACATGCGCCGAGGCCTGTGTTTGCAAACCATTTACTTGGATGCCGTCGAACAAGAGCGTGCCAAGTCCATGGCATTCCAACACCTTAATGACCGTTGGGCGTTTGCTTACGACGAAAATTTGGAAACTTCCAAATACCTGATTCTTAGCAAACGCCCAGAATACCGTGGCAAACCCCGCACTGATCTAGTTACAGGGGGGGCGCGCACACGTTTACTCAAAGAAATCAAGTCTGCTGCTTTCTGGAAAAATCATCCTGCTTCAATCATTACTTCCAGTTGGAAAGATCCCCAATGGACTGTGTTCATCGAAGACTTGCTTAAAGCAGCAGGTCTTTATGGCTACGTCCAAAAATTCGACATTGACAGTCAATTGCTTGGCTGGCGTTTGAACGCCAGCAGCATGGATTGGATGCTGGTTAGGGACGAAGAAATCGGTGCCGATACGCGCCACAACGCATACTTCAGAAACCTTTACCTAGCGGTTGCGCAAACGTTAAAGCAATCTCAGCACGCACTGTTTAATTTTGAGGCCCAAGAACATACCGCCCAAGTCGACGCTAACCGCCGCCAACTGCTCGAGCAGCGCTTTCGCTTCACCACGAAAGACCGCCAGGACTGGGCAGAAAATCCTGCCCACGACGCACCATTGCAGCGATTGCCCGTCATGTTTTGTTCGCCCACGATGGAATTAGGCGTGGACATTTCAGCCCTAAATGCCGTCTATCTGCGAAACGTACCTCCCACTCCGGCCAACTACGCTCAACGCAGCGGCCGGGCAGGCCGTTCGGGCATGCAAGCACTGGTCATTACTTATTGCGCAGCTCTTAGCCCGCACGACCAGTGGTTCTTTCACCATGCCACTGACATGGTGCACGGCATCGTCAAGGCCCCGACACTCGACCTGGCCAACCGTGATTTGGTCGAGAGTCATTTGCACGCCATCTGGCTTTCTGCTGCACAGGTGAAACTTGACACCAGTATTTCACCCATGCTGGAGCTCGATAAAGTTGGCCAGCCGCTCAAAGATGCCTTATGGCAAATAATCAATTCACCCGATGTCAACCAACGCGCTTCACAAAGCGCACAGGCCTTCATGAAACAGGTCGAGGTTGAAGTCAAAAACAGCCCTTGGTATTCGGCTGACCACGCGCAACAAACAATTGACCGCGCTTCAGAAGACTTTTCAAAAGCCTTTCAGCGTTGGCGCTCTCTAGTAGAGGCAACGCGCAAGCAAATGGACATGGCCAACGCCATCACCCAAAGCTACACCAGCTCCAATGTGGAAAAGACCAACTCACAGCGCCGTTATGGTGATGCGGCCAAGCAGTACGCCATGCTGCTCAAAACCGGCAATGCGCAAAACAACGACTTCTACACTTACCGCTACCTGGCTAGTCAAGGCTTCTTGCCGGGGTACAACTTCCCACGTTTGCCACTCATGGCATGGATTCCTGCCAAAGGCGGAGGTGGCGGCAAAGACGATGACGGCAGCATGGTCAGCCGACCACGATTTTTGGCGCTTTCGGAGTTTGGCCCCCGTAGCTTGATCTATCACCAAGGCCGTATGTACCGTGTAGTTCGCGCCAAGCTCAATTTAGGTAATGCTGACCACATTTCGGGCAACAGCAGCTTGGCCACCATCGCTAGTCGTGTCTGCAGTGCCTGTGGCTATGCTCACATGGGTCAAGAGGGTGGAGGAGACCCAATCGTAGACCGTTGTGAAAATTGTGATGCCTTGCTAACTGACAACGACTGGGTCAAAAATCTTTATCGTATTGAAACGGTCGAAACCGTGCCCGTTGAGCGCATCTCCATCAATGATGAAGACCGCCAGCGCCAAGGTTTTGAGCTTCAAACCACATATAAATTTTTACCTGGCCCGGACGGAAAAATCTCCAAGGTCAAGACGTTGGTGCAATCTTCTGAAGATGCGAACGAAGCTCCATTGGCTGAATTGACCTATGCACCTGCCGCTCTTATCTGGCGCATCAATCGGGGCTGGCGTCGTCGCAAAGATAAAAATCAACTGGGATTCTTCATCAACCCAGTTACGGGCCAATGGAGTAAAAAAGACGAGCCTGGTGCTACTGAAGCAACCGAAACCGAAGACTCGCTGATGGACAAAGTTCCCAACCAGCAAATCGTTCCGTTTGTCGAGGACTACCGCAACATCCTCATATTGCAGCCAGCCGCCCAGTCACTCAACAAAGAAACCATGGCCACGCTCCAGGCGGCGCTCAAGCGCGGTATCGAGATGACCTATCAAATTGAAGAGTCCGAGCTGGTGGCCGAGGCGCTGCCCACACAAGACGACCGAAAAGCCATCATGTTTTACGAGGCGGCAGAGGGTGGTGCGGGCGTTCTCACCCGTTTGGCAACTGAACCACAGGCTTTGGCCCAAGTGGCTGCCGCTGCACTCAAGCTGTTGCACCACAATCAACCCAATGGACCATGGAAATTCGACGAACTTCCAGCTCTGGAGCAAGTGGATAAAAACGGTCACCACATTTGTGAAGCCGGTTGCTACCAATGCTTGTTGTCATATTTCAACCAGCCCGACCACGACAATATCAACCGTCGTAACGAAGCCGCCCTCAAGCTTTTGGTGGCCATGGCCAATGCCCAAGTGGTTAGAGCCCCGCAAGTAGCTTCGGCCATGCCCACAACGCTTGCTCCAAGTAACGAGCCGCCATTGCAAAACACGGCTAATCAATGGCTTGTTGCTTTGCAGTCTGGTGGATTCAACATGCCAGACACTTTGCAAGTCCCAGTTACAGGGACTGAAGTGATTGCCGATGCTATCTACAGAGACGCTAGGGTCGTGGTTTTCCTGACACCTGTTACCGACGACATCATTCGTCATATTCAGGACAAAGGCCGCAGTGTCATCGTGATGCCCGATCCCGATCAGTGGCCTGCGCAATTGGTGGCTCATCCTGAAATATTCGGCCTCGGAAATCAAAACAACAAATGACCTCAGCCACCGCTCATTTCCAACCCGGCAACCTCGTTCGCGCCCGTGGGCGCGAATGGGTTGTTCAAGCCGACTCATCTATTGACGACGGCGGCAGCCTCTTGCGTCTGCGTCCCTTGGGAGGCTCTGATGAAGACACCATTGCCCTGATTCCCGAGCTGGAATTCACGCCCGTGGTGCCTGCCACATTCCCTTGGCCAGATGCCAACCAACCCGGTAACCATGCAGCCGCCTTGCTCATGCGAGACGCCCTTCGCCTCAAGCTACGTGCTGGCGGTGGTCCTTTCCGCTCGTTTGGCAACATTGCTGTGGAGCCTCGTGCGTATCAGCTGGTGCCATTGCTCATGGCCTTGCGCCTGACCACGGTGCGCTTGCTGATTGCCGACGACGTCGGTATTGGTAAAACCGTCGAGGCAGGCCTCATCGTTCGCGAGTTGATGGACCGTGGGGAAATCACCCGCTTTGCGGTATTGTGCCCACCACACTTGGTCGAGCAATGGCAAGGCGAATTGCTAAGCCGTTTCAACTTGCAAGCCGTGGCCCTCACCTCGGCCAGTGCCAGCCGTATTGAGCGTGAAATTCCCCACGGTGTCAGTTTGTTTGATCACCACCCCATCGTGGTCGTCAGCCTGGACTACATCAAAAGCGAACGCCACCGTGAGCACTTCCTGAGTATCGCGCCCGAATGCATCATCGTGGACGAAGCCCACACATGTGCCAGCAGCGGCGCGGGTAAGCAACTTCGCTTTGAGCTTTTGCAGCGCTTGGCCAAAGACGAATCTCGCCATCTGCTCTTGCTCACCGCAACCCCGCACTCGGGTGACGAAACCGCGTTCTACAACCTGCTGTCTTTGCTCAACCCCGAGTTCGCGCAGCTGCAAAACCGAACCTCAGCACAAGACCCTTTGCGTCAACAATTGGCGCGTCATTTTGTACAGCGTCGCCGTAAAGACATCGTCGAATGGCAAGCCCAAACCCAAGACCTGCGCGGCTTTGCCCGGCGCATGAAAACCGAGCAAACCTACAAGCTCACGGGCGATTGGGGCGCGTTCTTTGACAACGTGCAAACTTATTGCCGTGAAATGGCCGAGGCCATCGAGACCAACGAACAAGGCCAAGCCACTGGCCAAGCTCGCCTGATCTGGTACGCCACACTTGCCTTGCTGCGATGCGTGGCCTCGTCGCCAGCCGCAGCAGTCAAGGCGCTGACCACGCGGCTTGAGGGTAAAACCGGCGCAGACCTGGAAGCCGAAGCCGACGACTTGCTGGGCGATGACAGACTGCATGACGGTGAAGCCGACGACATGGCGGGTACC
>Ga0209442_1002000_pt1 | contig 11215 bp, 4 predicted proteins | sample LauGreSBDMM110DD_2_FD_187565 | JGI IMG/M metagenome (GOLD analysis project Ga0209442, IMG submission 187565) | Freshwater lake microbial communities from Lake Michigan, USA - Sp13.BD.MM110.DD (SPAdes) (version 2) | ecosystem: Environmental > Aquatic > Freshwater > Lake | place: Lake Michigan, USA...
TAGCCCCGCTAATATTACCCAAACAACTGGTACTTATATCACTCCTCATAAACTGTGTATTATTTAATCCATCTAACAGATCTGCATTTAGGTTTGTAACCAGAGTCGAACTGGTGACTATTAGAGGTGCTGTTCCTGATGCTATATTGGATATCAATTTTGAACCAGTTATATCACCGCTTGCAATGATATTAGCCCCGCTAATATTACCCAAACAACTGGTACTTATATCACTCCTCATAAACTGTGTATTATTTAATCCATCTAACAGATCTGCATTTAGGTTTGTAACCAGAGTCGAACTGGTGACTATTAGAGGCGCTGTTCCTGAGGCTATATTGGATATCAATTTTGAACCAGTTATATTCCCGCTCACATCAATATTACCCAAACAACTTGTACTTATATCACTCCTCATAAATTGACTACCAGTCAGTCCATCTAAATAATCAGTGTTTAGGTTTGTAACCAGAGTCGAACTGCTGACTGTTAGAGGGGCAGTACCCATACTTACATCACATACTAAACTTTTAATTTGTAAACTACCAGTTATTCCACTATATACATTATTAATATTAGAGGCATCATTATATAGAACAAAGTTACCACTTGATTGTTTCAATCCAATGAAACCATTCTTTACTTCAGCTCCATTATACCATTTAAAATCAACACCTCTATCATAAATATCCGTACTGGTGTTATTACCAAGGGTAATAATCGGATCATTGATGGTGACTGTATCTGTATTCATAGAAATAGTGCTACCATTGACCACCAAATTATTATTCAAGATTAGATTACCCGAGGCATCAACAATCATCCTTTGATTACCATTAGTGGAAAAGGCAAGTGTGTTAGTGGTGGGTTGATAGATACCGGTATTATTATTATCACGGAAGCTAAAAGATGGAGTAAATGCAGAACCACTATCAACAACTACATTTCCAACAACATCTAACCTTCCTAAAGGATTATTTGTACCGATACCTATATTGGAACTGACAACAAACCCACCATGAACAACAGAGTAGCCGATACCGACATTTCCTTGAAGATAGTAGAGATTAGTGGTTAAATCTTTTTGCCAGTAGTCAAAGTCTCGACGCCAACTAGGATAGGGACTGATGTTGGAATACGTGTTGGCTTTAACATAGTATTTGGGTAATGACATTATTAAGTTTAACTTAGTTAATAATAATCAAATTATTATTATTAAAATTATTATGGCATTAAAACATTTTATAATAGCATTAATTAACCTGATAAGTAAAAAATATTTTATCTTTTATACTTGTTACCTTCATAATCCTCTTCATACAATCTCCTTAAAACACCTCTAATAAAATCTAGGCCATGACCTCTAATATGATATTTATACATTTCCCAGTTTTGCTCTGGTTGTCTATTAATGGTCCGTCTGTCCTTAAGTTCCCACTGATTATAATAGTAATAACTTTCGTGATTAGGCTTACCTAAGAAGTCTTTGATAAAGTTTGTTGCTAACATAAATTCGTGTTGGTTTAATAATTGAAGAACTGTATCAACTGTTCTTTTCAATGTGAATAATAAAGTTTTATCTTCTTCGACAACATATGATGTTAAACCTAATTTTTGCCTGTCCGGTAAATTAAATAGCTCACATTCATTGAAATCCCCTATAACAACTTTACTGTAAGTATCTCCAACTTTACATCCTACAACTATACTTTTATTATATGGTGGTTGACTTAATTGATATGTAATTGTTTCGTTCTGTATTTTTGCTAAAAATAGATTCCCTGGATGAATATCCTTATGTATAAATCCTGTGTCAAGAAATACCTCTATCTGGGATAATAATGACTGTTTTAGTATGGATTTTATTTCCAATAAACTAAATTTACCTCTCATATTACTAAAATTATTCAAATATCTCTTATATATACTAAGTGTTATCCTTTCAGAATTTCCTTCACAAAAACCATTAGCATTTTCCCAGTTTAAATCAATATTTATGTCTTTTTCCTTACAAGAAAATGTACAAAGAGATCGCATAAAGTTGTTATAATTCTGCAATAAGCTATTAATATATTTAATTTTATTATCATCACCCTTTGATACTTTTACTACAACATTAAGAGAATTATTTATAATTGCTTCAATAACTCTTGTTGTTATACCTTTATTTGGTTTTAACCAAGAGGACGTTGGTATGAGGTACTTGTGTTTATTTAATGGATCTTTCATACAATGTTCAGACTTTACCAGCTCCATATACAATTATATTAGGATAGATAATTATATTGGTGTAACAGCTGGCAAAAGTTTTGTTGTATAATCATATTTATATTAAATTATATGCTAATTATCTTCTGAGAGAAAAATAGAAGAAAAATGCAATAGGAAGAACCAGATGACAACCTAAACAAAGTCGGTAGAAAACTCCTTTTGAAAGTTTTCAAAGTCACGGCACAAGTGACTTTTACCAACCTCAGTGTTGGGGTTGTCGATAGCCTTACGCCACGCTCGCTGGATGCAGTTGGCTGCCCTGGTTTTCGGGTCGAGGAACCAGCGCTTCCACTTCATTTCCTCCTCGATTGCCTTCTCCAAAGCCCTGACAATCTGATCCTCCCCTTTACGCTTGAAAATATTAATCCGTATCATGATCATCTGGTAGGGGTCAATTGCATCATGCGGCACCAAATCCTGAAAATATGGCATGGTGTTATTGAGACGGTACCTCAAATATTCCAATGAACAGGATGTGGTTATCATCATCAGGAGATACTCCATCTCCATAGTGTGACCATTTTTCTTAGCCTGGTGGTAGAACTGGATGTAGTCAGTATAGTCGAACATGGTTGCGAAATGGGTCTGTTTGCTTGGATTGTATCAGAGAATCAAAGAATCAGAGAATCAGAGAATCAGAGAATCAGAGAATCCGAGAGTTAATAGATAAAGGATATTCGATAAAATTTTTTTTTCAATTTTTAATATATTGAGTTTACTCAATATATTAAAAAGAGGGTGAGACTTTAGTCGAGATAATTTTTTATATTAAATAAACCAAGTTGTTAAACGAGATCAATTTTTAACAGATTGGAACACGTAATAATTATAAAAGGAAAATATATAAATAAAAATATTGAATAAACACCTAATTATATTATCTATTGATATTATAATTAACTATGACAACACTTGTAAATAGAGTAATATTTAAATCTAATAAAAATAATGGTCTTGGTACATCTATTGATATTCAAGGTAATATTGATATATCTGGTAACATTATACCTTCATCAAATAGTTTTGATTTAGGGTCAAATACTCAAAGATGGCGAGATATGCATTTTTCTGGTAATTTGTATCAAAATGGTTCATCATATATTGGTTCACAATGGATAACATCTGGTAGTAAACTTTATTATACTGCTGGTAATATCGGAATAGGAACCAATAATCCTATTAATACATTAGATGTTTCTGGTAATAGTAGAATAAGTGGTAATATTGCCGTAGGTGGCAATTTAAGTGTATCAGGAACATTAACTACTATTGATTCCACTACAGTGACAGTTCAAGATCCCATAATAACACTTAGTCAAAGTGTGTTAACTAGTAATGATAATAAAGATAGAGGTATTGAATTTTTATATTATGATGGTTCTTCTAAGAGAGGTTTCTTTGGTTTCGATAATACAAATTCCAATTTAATTTATCTTATAAATGCAACTAATACTAGTGAAGTATTTAGTGGAACATATGGTAATATTCAAGGAGGGTCTTTTATAAGTTCTAATACTAGTGGAGCACCATTAACAGTTTCATCTTCTGGATTAGTTACTAATTTAAATGCGGATTTATTAGATGGTCAAGATGGTACTTATTACCGTAATATGAATAATGTTACAAATGGTACATTGACGGTAAATTATGGAGGGACAGGTGCTAATAGCTTGTCAAGTGGTAAACTATTAGTTGGAGCAGGAACAAGTGCTATATCAACACCGGTAGATTTAACATGGAATGGTTCAAATCTTGGGATAGGTTCAAGTAATCCTTCACAAAAATTAGATGTATCGGGAAATATTAATTTTACAGGTATATTGTATCAGAATAGTTTACCTTATATTGGATCACAATGGACAACATCAGGTAATACTATATTTTACAATACTGGTAATGTGGGAATAGGTTCAAGTAATCCTTCACAAAAATTAGATATTATAGGATCGGTAAAAGCAACATCATTTATAGGTAGTGGAGCTAGTTTACAAAGTATATATCAAGCATCAAGAATATTTAATGTAAGCACACCTATTTTTAATTATAATATTCAAGATATTAGTGGAGATAATCCAATAATTCAAGTTACTTCTGGACATACATATGCATTTTCTTTAAATGTCCCAAGTCATCCATTTAATATCCGTACAATTGCGAATCAAAGTAGTTCAAACATAATTATTGGAATGATACATATTGCACCGGATGGTACAATTTTAACAGGTAGTAATGCAAATAATAAAACTGATGGAACAATATTTTGGACTATACCATATGATATAATACCAGTAGGAAATTCCAATGTAACAGTATTTTATCAATGTGGTGTTCATACTAGTATGATAGGTAATATTATTATTAATTCAAATAATTCAACACAATGGACTGATGGAAGTAGTAATAAAATATATTATAATACTGGTAATGTAGGAATAGGTTCAAGTAATCCTTCACAAAAATTAGATGTATCTGGAAACATTGCCGCAAGCGGCAATATTAGCGCCGGAAACTATGTTTCTTGCGCTAACATTAATTTTACGGGTGATTTATATAAAAACAGTTCATTATATGTAGGATCCCAATGGACAACAACAAGTAATAAAATATATTACAATACTGGTAATGTTGGAATAGGAACATTAAATCCAAGTAGTACATTAGATATAACTGGTAATATTTATGCAAGTAATAATATAACAGCAAATAACAATATAATAGGAACACGATTAATATCATTTGTAACATCAGGAACAGCACCTTTAACAGTAACAAGCACTACTTTAGTTACAAATTTAAATGCAGATTTATTAGATAACCAAGATAGTGCCTATTATTTAAATTATAATAACTTAACTAACAAACCAATAATATCAAGTACTCAATGGACAACATCAGGTACTAAAATTTATTATAATGCTGGAAATGTAGGAATAGGATTAACAAATCCTAATAATACACTTGATGTTGGTGGTAATATTTATGCAACTGGTGATGTAAGTGCATTTTCAGATAAAAGATATAAAACAAATATAGAGAAAATAACAAATGCCATTGACAAAATAAATGCAATTAATGGATATACATTTAATAGAGTTGAAAATATGGAAAGACGTATGATGGGTGTTATTGCACAAGAACTAGAATTAGTAATTCCTGAGGTTGTTTATCAACAAGGTGATACTTTAAGTGTAGCTTATGGTAATATTGTAGCAGTCTGTATAGAAGCAATTAAAGAATTAGATGTAAAAATAAAAGAATTAGAAAAAGTAATCAAAAAATAATATACTGAATATATAAATGAGTACGCTTACTAATCCTATTACTTTAGGAAATATAGCAACATTTATTGGTGGAACAGCTCCACATAGATTATCTGAATATTATTCAACATTATCAGGAATACCTGCATCTGGATTAATATCATTATCAAATTTTAATAATAAATATAATTTAAAACAATTAACTCGTATACAAGCATCAGATCCTGCTGCAGATGATCAATTTGGCGGAGCTTTAGCAATATCTGGAGATGGTAATACTTTAGCTGTTGGTGCACAATTAGATGATTTAGCTGCTGGTGTAGATGTAGGTTCTGTTTATATATATGTACGTTCAGGAACCACATGGAATGAACAAGTTAGATTAACAGGAGGTAGTGAAGCTGATAGGTTTGGATGTTCAGTTTCCTTATCGTCAGATGGTAATATATTGGTAGTAGGAATAAATCGTTATAATGTAGGTATATACACAGATGCTGGAGCAGTATCTATATATACTCGTTCAGGAACATCATGGTCTAATACATCTAATATTACCAATCCAAGTCCTTATTATGGTGATTTATTTGGAACTACTGTAATTATATCACCAGATGGAAATACTGCAGCACTAGGAGCATATATAGATGATGCTGGAGGTACTGATGCTGGTACAGTGTATATATATACACGTTCAGGGACAAGTTGGTCAAATCAAGCTACATTATTAGCATCTGATGCTGCTAGTGGTGATTTATTTGGTAATTCAATTGCATTATCTTCAGATGGTAATACAGCTGCAATAGGCTCAGTCAGTGATGATAATACTGGGGGTGTTGATACTGGATCAGTATATATATTTACTCGTTCAGGTACTACATGGTCACAACAAACACGTTTACAAGCATCTGATGCTGCAAGTGGTGATAGATTTGGTAGTTCAATTGCAATTTCCTATAATGGAAATACTCTCGCAGTTGGTGTAAATGTCGATGATAATACTGGAGGTACTGATGCAGGATCTGTATATGTTTTTACTCGTTCAGGTACTATATGGTCACAACAAACACGTTTACAAGCATCTGATGCTGCTACCAGTGATAGATTTGGTAGTTCAGTTACAATTTCATCTGATGGAAATATTATTATAGTTGGTGCATATTATGATGCCAATTCTGGAGGCACTGATGCTGGTTCAATATATTTATATACACGTTCTGGAACTACATGGACTGAACAAAATAGATTACAAGCATCTGATGCGGGCGCGGGTGATTTATTTGGAAATGTTAGATTATCATCTAATGGAACTATTCTTGCAGTTGGTGCCAGTTCAGATGATAATACAGGAGGAACTAATGCAGGATCAGTATATATATATACAATACCACCACCTATTTTTACTTCCTTACAACCTACAAATATAAGTATAGATACAACAGATATTTCATATAATTTTACATATAATTTTTTAGTTAATCAGAGTGTTAATTGGACCTTAACACCTACTACATTTGGAGATATTAATTCAAGTGGTATTTTAACTCTTATATTTCCTCGTAAAACAATAGCATCAGGAACTTTTATAGTATCAGCTTCAGGAATAGCTGGAATAACAACTCAATCATGGACTTATAATGTTATAGTACCACCACCTATTATATTATCATCACAACCATCAAATATATTAATAAATACTACTGATACATCCTATAATATTACATATAACTTTCAAGCAAACCAAGATGTTAGTTGGTCTGTGGTACCTACCACTTATGGTAATATTAATTCAAATACTGGAGTTTTAACAATATTATTTTTACAAAATACAACTGTATCAGGTAACTTTACAGTTAGTGCTACAGCAACAGGTGGGATAACAACTCAATCATGGTCTTATAATGTAACTGATTTATATCAAAGTGGAAAAATAATAAGAAGATACTTTTTAGTATCAAATATAACTTCATCTACATCAGGACTTGATTTGGCATTTAAAAATAGTAATGGTACTATAACATATGAAACAAATTTTACAGTTCCAAATACTGATAATTATGGATTAGAATATACATGTTGGTTTATTGTTCCTACAACTGGTTCTTATAGTTTTGGATTGACATCTGATGATGGTTCCGATTTAGCATTATTTATAAATGGATTATGGCAAATAATATCATATGCATATGGTTTTAAAACTTCTGAATCAATACCACCAAATCCAGGAACTATAACTTTAACTGCAAATGTATTATATCCTATTCGTATTAGATATCATGAAGGTACTAATAGTCAATCTCTTAATGTATCCTTCTATGCCGGTACTCTTGTTAATGTAATATGGTCTTCAATACCATTTTCATATTTTAGAGTATCTTTGGATGTTACTCCCACACTAAGTACAATAACTGCAAATGGCTTTCCCATACCAAATAATATGCCAATTATAATATCATCACAACCAGTAAATATATTGCAAAGTTCATCAAATGATATATTTACGATTTCATATGGATTCTTATGTGATCAAATTGCTACATGGTCATTAACACCAACTACATATGGTAATATAGATTCTTATTCTGGTTTTTTAACCTTATCATTTCCACAATATACAAGTACATCAGGTACATTTAGTGTTACTGCCACTGGACTATATGGAACATCAACTCAATCTTGGACTTATAATATAACAAATATACCAATAATAACATCAATTCAACCTATAAATATTATTGCAGATACTAGTAATAATCCATATATTATATCATATAATTTTAGTGCAAACATATCAGTAGTATGGTCATTAACTCCAACTACATATGGAAATATTAGTAGTAATGGTAATTTAACTTTAACATTTCCACAATATACAAATGTATCAGGTTCATTTATTGTTACAGCTACAGGAACAAACGGAACAACAACTCAAACATGGAGTTATAATATTATAAATATTCCTCTTATTACATCATTACAACCTGTAAATATTGTAGCTGATACTTCAAATACTTCTTATGATACTGTATATAACTTTACTAGTAATCAGGATGTTAGTTGGTCTATAATACCTAGCTATTATGGTAATATTAATTCTAATGGTGTTTTAACTATATCAATTCCATTATATACTAATGCTTCCGGTAATTTTACAGTTACTGCTATAAAAGGTGGCTCATCATCACAATTATGGTCTTATAATATAACTGGTACCTTAACTGATACAATATCAGGCGGAACATATATTGATGTAAATAATTATCGTATCAGAACTTTTGTATCTAGTAGTAGTTTAATAGTATCTAGTACTACTACTGTTGATTTCTTATTAATAGCAGGTGGTGGTGGTGGTGGTACAACCTATGATAGAACAGCGGGAGGTGGTGGAGCTGGTGGTGTTATTTATCAGACTGGGGTAGCAATATCACCAAATACCTACAGTATAACTCTAGGTGGTGGCGGAGGTCCTTCATCAAATGGTAATGATAGTATATTTTCTGCTTATACAGCTAAAGGTGGTGGTAAAGGTGGTGGTACTACATCAGATACTACATTAATTATAGGAGGTAATGGTGGATCTGGAGGTGGTGTATGTCATAAAGGTGGTGGGTCACCTGGAACAGGTACATCAGGTCAAGGCTTTAGTGGTGGAGGAGAAGCATGGGATAGTAGTGATGGTCTTTTTGGAACATTCGCAGGTTCAGGAGGTGGTGGTGCTGGTGGAAATGGTGGAAATGGTGTTGGAAGTGTTGGTGGCGGTAGCGGAGGTATTGGTAAACTGGTTTCTATAACAGGAACTGCAATTTATTACGCAGGTGGAGGTGGTGGTGGTACACAATCTTTAAATAATCAAAATTTACCAGCAGGTGCAGGTGGAGCTGGTGGTGGTGGTGCTGGTGGTGCAGCTCTTCAACTTAATAGTGTTGTTTATGGATTAAATGCAACATTTTATGGTGGTGGTGCTGGTGGTGGGGGTGGTCATATTACTTTTACTAATGCTTTTGGTGTTGTTACCAAATATCAATCAGATGGAGGAAGTGGATATCAAGGTGTTTTCATAATTAAATACAGTTATCCTGCATCATTACCTATAATTACATCACCTCAACCTAATAATATTATAGCAAATACTACTAGTAATCAATATGATATATCATATAATTTTACTGCAAATAAAACAGTAATATGGTCCTTAACACCAACTACATATGGTAATATTAATTCAAGTTCTGGTGCTTTAACCCTAATATTTCCAATAAGTACAACTGCATCAGGTACTATAATTATATCTGCTACAGGAACAGGTGGAACAGTAACACAATCATGGACTTTTAATATAACATAATTTTAAAAATTAATATTATTTTTACTTGCAACTTGTTTGTATATCTATTTTATTAAAAAAGTAAACTTAACTAAAGTTTCGCCTAATTTTATATAAAATTGAACTTGACTTACGTCTCATCTAGCGACTCGCCTAATTTATTATTTGTTGAGTTTACTCAACAAATAATAAATTGATAATCTAAATATTTGACTCTAATTATATTTATCATAAAAAATGGATATCATTAAATGTTCACCATTACCTGATGATATTTTAAAGGTTATCGCGAATAAATGTGCTCATAATGAACGCCAAATATTACGCAAAGTTAATACATTTTTTCACTCATATATCCCTTATGAAAAATATAAATTATGTGAATACCTACCATTAGAAGTATTTAAAAGCTTATTTCCAAATGGTCTTTGTGATGAATATATATTTAGTGAAAATCGTATATTTATAGCCACTATTGATAGTGAAAATCTTGATAATATTAAATGGCTTTGGGAAAATGGATGTTCCTGGAATGGATGTATATTTTCAATGGCAGCTAGAACAGGTAACTTGGAAAATATGAAATGGCTTTTTAAAAATTGTTTAAGTTCTTCAAAAAATATACAAAGTGAAAACTTTCCATGGGATGAATCTGTATTTGAAGCTGCTGCCGAATATGGTAATTTAGAGAATATAAAGTGGTTAAAAGATAATGGCTGCCCATGGGATGTATCTACATTTTATGCTGCTGCTGAATATGGAAACTTGGATAATATGAAATGGTTAAAAGATAATGGCTGTCCATGGGATGAATATACATTTCAAGCTGCTGCTGAATATGGTAATTTAAATATTATGAAGTGGTTAAAAGATAATGGCTGCCCATGGGATGAAAATATATTTCGTGCTGCTGCTGAATACGGAGACTTTAATAATATTAAATGGTTAAAGGATAATAATTGTCCATGGGATCAATCAACATTCGAAGCTGTTACAACTCATGGAAATTTAGATAATATGAAATGGTTAAAAGATAATGGCTGCCCATGGGATGAATATACATTTCGTGCTGCTGCAAAATATGGTAATTTAGATAATATGAAATGGCTTAAATATAATGATTGCCCATGGGATGATTATACATTTGCAGCTGCTGCCCATAACGGAAATTTAGATAACATGAAGTGGCTAAAAGATAATGGTTGTGAATGGGATGCATACACATTATATATAGCCGCTAAAAATAGTAATTTAGATAACATGAAATGGCTTAAGAATAATGGTTGTCCATGGGATAAATTTGTATTTGAAGCTACTACTGAATATGGAAATTTAGATAGTATGAAGTGGTTAAAAGATAATG
>Ga0209442_1002006_pt1 | contig 11195 bp, 12 predicted proteins | sample LauGreSBDMM110DD_2_FD_187565 | JGI IMG/M metagenome (GOLD analysis project Ga0209442, IMG submission 187565) | Freshwater lake microbial communities from Lake Michigan, USA - Sp13.BD.MM110.DD (SPAdes) (version 2) | ecosystem: Environmental > Aquatic > Freshwater > Lake | place: Lake Michigan...
TATGATTTGCGTCCAGTTCCCATGGCGCACTGCCTGGTATTTCTTGCCCGGAACTACTGTCAAAACTTGATGACCCAAGATTTCGTACTGTGACGCGAGCGCATCCACGGTAGTTCGAAGGCCACCACTTTTAGGCCCATACATGTTTGCGATGTGAGCTATCCGCATGGTTATGCAGCCAAGGAAATGCGCGAGTTTTCCTGGAAACTTGCAATTGCGGTTTCATAGTGACCAACAATTGATTGCGTTAGAGATAACCAAGTTCGGTTTCGCACCATTCTTTCGCCATTTTGTCCAAACTCTAGAATCTGCTGCGGGTTATCAATCAGCGTTTGCACTGCATTGCGCAAGTCATTAAGTGAACCAGGTTGATACAAATATCCGTTACAGCCTGGCTCCACTAGATCTAGCGGGCCGCCGGTAGCAGGTGCTACGACCGGTACTTGGCAAGCCATTGCTTCTTGAATCACTTGGCAGAAAGTTTCTTTTTCGCCAGTACTAACTAAGACATCTAGGGATGCCATGGCCTGACCTAATTGCTCGCCACTTAAGTGTCCGGTGAATCTTGCATACGGCAGGTGACTTGCCAACCGTTCCCGGCTCGGGCCATCGCCAATAATTACTAGTTGCACTTTCTTGCCAGCTCTTGATTCCAAGTTGTGAAGAATACGCAAGTTTTCCACACACTTTTCTGGCGCCAGTCGACCTGCGAATCCAACAACGATCGTGTTTTCATCGGCCCCCCAGCTCTGACGCAATGCTTCATTTCGATAAGAAACATTGAATTGGCCAGTGTCTACGCCGCGTCCCCAAATTTTAATGTTTCCAATGCCAAGATTTTCCAAGTAAGACATGGAATGTGTTGAAGGCGCGAGATTTAGATCTACAGTTGAGTGAATTTTTTTAATTCGCCGTTCCACCAGAGTGCTTATTCTCGAGAGGCCGTAGTGATTAACAAATCCTGCTACGTCAGTTTGAAAAACTGCAACTGAAGGTATTTGGTATTGCTTGGCAACTCGCCGAGCTTGATCCCCCAGCAAAAACGGTGAGGCTAAGTGCAACACATCAGGCTTGAATCTGTTAATTCGGTTTGCGATTTCCTTGACACGAATTGTTGGAAAGTCCACTTGAGCCAAGGATTCAACAGCAATCGAAGGGACTCGATCTACGTTCAATCCTTGAATTTCAAATGGTCCTTTACCGGGGGCCAAGATTTGCACATCATGGCCCAAGTTTCTTAGGTTGGTGCCAACCTTTAGGACTGAGTTAGTGACACCATTGGAACGCGGCAAAAACGATTCGGTGGCAATAAGGATTCTCACACTCTAGTTATATTGGTGTTCAGTAACTGTTAAGGGTTTGCTCGGGTTAATGTCACCTTAATTGATGGTGACTTAATGGGATCAAATTCCAATTTTGTTAATGTGACATTCACCTGATTTTGCCAGGCAAATCTGGCTTCTTGGGAGAGGATTATATTGTGATCAACGAACCTAAGCCGGTAGCGTTTTTTAACCTTGATAACACTGTAATCCAAGGCACTTCCCTGGTTCACTTTATTCAAAGCCTCACTGAATGTGGGCAGCTGTCCTGGCGCAACATTTCGAGTTTTAAGCTCAAGGGCTCAAGGCTGCGAGGCAAGAAGTCCAAGTCAGAGCTTGTAATTGAACAACAGGTTCACAAAGCATTCAAATTCCTGCAAGGAAGCCACCAATCGCAATTCCTGGAAGAGTGCGAAGCATTAGCTAACAAACTACTGAATTTTAAAATCAATCCCCAGGTACTAAGCAAAATCCATGATCATCAGCGCAATGGTCATGACACCTGGCTCTTAACTGATGCCCCGATCGAAATTGCGACAACTCTCGCCCAAAGAATCGGTATGACTGGCGCCCTTGGCACTAAAAGTGAGATCTTGGAAGGCACTTACTCAGGTCGACTCGAAGGCGAATTGCTAAAGGGATCTCATAAAGCCCAAGCTGCTAAAGACTTGGCTTCGATTCGCTCTTATGACTTAACGCAGTCTTTTGCCTACAGTGATTCATTAAATGATTTGCCGCTACTGGCATCCGTTGGCACGCCTTATGTGGTTAATCCGAACTCAGAATTGGCTCGGATTGCCCGAAAGAATGCGTGGCATGAATTGCTGCCAGCGGCGTGATTGAAAACTCAAATTTCATAATTTGGACACACCGTGGTCGACCAGAACCAGAGCATTGCGAACGCGCCTTTGATATTGCCTGGATGTCTGGGATCACAAACTTCGAAATTGACATTCGAAAAACCAGAGATCACCAAGTAGTACTGACCCACGACTCAGGCATAAAAAGAATCTCTGGCGTTGATCTTGAGATTGCAGATTTGAAGCTATCTGAATTGCAAGAACATCCCATTGACGGCTTGCACCCATGGGTGACATTGGATCAGTTTCTAACCAACTACCCAACCGCCAAAGTATCGATTGACTTTAAGTCTGATGATGTTTTGCATCCTGGGATAGACGTGCTGAGGAATTTTCCAAACATGGATATAGTCAATGGTTCGTTCTCGCGATCTCGCACCTTAACTATCCGAAAAGAACTTCCCCACTTTAGATCTGCGTTAACGCCCTTCGAGGTGGTTCAAGCCATGACTGGCATAACCCCAAGGGATTCAAAAACCCACAAGTTAAATGCCATGGTCCCGCCTCGCCAATACGGAATCGAAGTTGTGACACCACGATTTGTCCGTACCTGTAATCGCGCCGGGATCGAAATTCACGTTTGGGTCATCAATCAATTGAGCGAAGCCGCAAAGCTGCTCGAACTTGGCGTTCATGGCTTGGTAACAGATGACTTTAGAGTGATTGGCTCAATCAAAAACTAAGTTCAAATATGGGTCAGTGAGTTTTCCGTACTGCGATCCACCATGGACACCATGGCCTGTGAGAAGAAGCGAAATTCAAATTCCAATTGCAACACCGACCCAATAGACTGAGGTTTCGCAGGGGCGGTAGCTCAGTTGGTCAGAGCATCGGACTCATAATCCGTGGGTCGTCGGTTCGAGCCCGACCCGCCCCACTAAGAATTCCTATATTTGTGTCGGTTTTTCTGGCATCAGAATTCAGCAAAGCACAAGACACTTTGTTTATGTCGACAAAATGTCAACATTGACTTCAGTCCTATCTGTCGCCCTTTGAACGGTTATGCGTTTCGCAAAGCAGTTGGCAGTTCTCTGGACAAGCTGAACCGCTCTTGCTCCAAGGGGTTACGTGGTCGGCTCTCCATTTCTAGGAGGGAGACGGGCTGGGTAAACCTTAAAAACTACTCTGACTAAGGTCACGATCTACTTATTTCTAAAGTGGTCATCCACCCCAACAGGCATCCATTTGTGCCGCTGTTGGGATATAGTCGGCAAATCCTCCTCCGCAGTTGTCGATGAATAGCGAAGCCCGGTACATCTTGGTGGGCAGTACGGCGCCAGATGGAGACAGGATTTGTAGCGTCATCGACACCACATTGCCAGCACTGCTGACGGGTCCGGTTATCTCAACAATGACGGTGTGAGCAACCGCGTCGGTTGCGTCGCTGTCCCAGTAAGTGAGCGCAGCATTAGGTGGATCGGCGCTAAAGGAGTCCTTACTTGTGTCGTCCCACAGCGCAACGAAGTCGGTGAGCGTCAAGTCTTGTATGTCCCGAAAGGGGCGGTCGCTAAATCCCACGAGGTTTCCCACCGGCACGCTAAACACGCCCGAGGACTGGTCGAAGTCGGTGGTTCCAGCAGACTGCAAAGAGAACAACCATGATTCCTTTGGGGTGGCATCTGTTTTCGCCTCGCCGCCGCCGCAACCAGCGAGCAACAATGCCGCTATCGATACTGACAGAACTCTAACCAAAGTTTTTCTCATATCAAAAGACTACGACCTGAATGAGCTAAAGATATAGACATTGTCGAGAACTACGCGAATTAGTGCAGGTGACTAGGGCTACCCCTAGCAGGTGACTAGGGGTAGCCCTAGTTCTTAGTCACTAGTCGTCTTCGCCCGTACCATCTTGGTTAAAATTCCCTTCGTCGATGAATAGCGAAGCCCGGTACATCTTGGTTGGGAGTACGGCGCCAGATGGAGACAAGATTTGTAGCGTCATCGGCAGGCCCTGCTCTTAACTTGCTGGAAGTTTTCGAGCCACACATTGTGATCACGGATTTGTTTCTAGGGTCAGTGCCCAGTGGAGTGGACCTCCTAGAGCGGGTTGAGGAATTGACTCCGTGGGTTGGTATGGTAATCCTGACCTCGCATTCCTCGCCGACACTTGCTACTGGCGAAAGCCACCGAATCCCTAAGGGCACTGTAATTATCGTGAAATCAGACATAGCAACTGCTGACGATCTGGTTGCCGCGGTGCATTCCTCGGTCGAGCACCGCGAGACTCGTATCAGCAATACCGCGATCGACAAAGTGGTGCTTACTAAGGTTCACTGTGAGATTCTGCGCTTGATCGCTGCGGGTCTATCGAATGCGTCAATTGCTAATGAGCGGGGCACCAGTGTGCGGGCAGCAGAGGGAATGGTGCGACGCACTTTCCTTGAGATGGGCATTCGTTCAGATGTACATAACAATTCGTGCGTTCTGGCTGTCCTAATGTGGCAGCAAGGCAAGGTCATTGTCCGGTGATTGCGTGAACGAAGAAGTTGAACTGACCCAGGCCTTGATCCGAAATGCGTGCGTCAATGATGGGCGCGATCCCACGAGTGAGATTCCGAATGCAGATCTTGTTGTCGCGACTCTTGAGGGCAGCGGGTTTGACATTGAAGTCTTCGACGCTGCGCCGGGACGCAGATCAGTTGTTGCCCGACTTGCTGGAAGTAATCCAGAAGCTCCTGCGCTCATGTTCCTCGGGCATACCGACGTGGTTCCCGTGTCTGTTGAGCGATGGCGACATGATCCTTTTGGGGGCGAGGTCATCGATGATGAACTGTGGGGACGCGGCGCACTCGACATGTTGGGTCATGTGTCCACCATGTGTTTGGCTGCGCGAGATCATGCACGCGCAGGCCGACATCGAGGTGGCGATCTAGTAGTTGCGATGGTCGCCGACGAGGAAGCACTGGGAAGTTTTGGTATGGGCTGGCTTGTTGATAACCAGCGCGATGCCGTGCGCGCCGATTGGGTTGTCACCGAGTCCGGTGGCCTGCCAAGTGGTACTGCGGATTCCCCTGTACTGAGCGTGATGTCACATGAGAAGGGTGCCTGGCGGGCCAGACTTCGGGTCTTGGGAGCACTTGGTCATTCAGCGATGCCGTTTGGGTCAGTTAATGCACTTACTGTCGCGGCTGAGGTGATTGTGCGCATCGGTGCACATGAAAGTAATCGGGTTATCACGGAACCTTGGAAGGCTTTCGTCGAGGCGGGTTGGTATCCCGAGCCAGGAACACCCCTTTTGGATCCAGAGCGGATAGACCACACGCTGGGATTGCTTGCGAACTTCCCAGCCAAGGTTGCTCACGCACTAACTCGAATGACGATGGTGACAACTTCTGTTAGTGGATCGTTCTCGTGGAATACCATCCCCGGAGAGGTCTCAATCGAAGTAGATATCCGCACTCTTCCCGGACAGGACCTGCCAGAAATCGAAGCCGAACTCGCTAAAGTCCTTGGACCATTACGCTCTGACGTATCGATCGAGATCATCGCGGGAATGCCTTCGAACGGATCGCCACCTGATACACAACTCTGGCAGCTATTACAGGCGGCCTCATCAGTGCAAAGGCCGGGCGCTCGTTTGATACCGACCCTTTCAGCGGGTGTTACTGATGCTCGGTTTATGCGCAAACTGGGTGCGCAGGCCTACGGTTTTGGAATGTACAGTGATAAAGCGCGAATTTCTGAGATCCCACTGATGCTCCACGGTGACAATGAGCGAGTCGATCTAGCGTCTCTCCAGATGATGCGCTGCCTGTGGGACGATGTGCTTGCAGGATTTTGCGAACGGACTTCAACTCACAACTCGTAGCCGAACTCTTCCATGATTTCGCGATGATCCTTTACGATACGAGCAGCAAGTTCTGGGGAGAGCTCGTGGCGCCATGAGTCGACTTCTCCTCGACGGAAGAAGGCTCGATCACCCATTGCCTCGGTGAATCCTTCGAATATTTCGCGCGTAGCCAATGTGACAAATGAACTAGCCTCAACCGCCGCATCGACCTGCTCGGGCGAAGGATTGTAGCCAAGGAATTCAGCGATGCGTGTTAGTTCAACCGCAGGTTGGCTGGCCATGGATTCATAGGATACGACAATCATTGGGATGTCCCGCTGCGATGTCCAAGAGCGCACGTGGTTGGACCAACTCGATAGGGCATCGGCAATCGGGGCCTGATCCCAGCTAGGCCGGACGTCTTTGGCCATAAACGCCACTGATTCCTCTATGGTGATACCTGCGTGATGCGCCCAACTAACTGCCACGGACCTTGGATCACGCACTATATATATGGCCTTGGCACCATCGGGTTGCCAGGGGATAGGGAAGCCATCTGGTCCCGGCACCCAGGCATGGTGGGTCTTGCGAAGAACGTATTGCGCGCCGTCCGGGCGCGCGGTTGCCCAGGATAGGCGCATCATCGACGCCGAGTATTCGGGGCTCAGGTCACTGATCGATAGACCCAAACTGGAATCCATACCGTCGATGGAATTTCTGCCCGAGAGTCGGTTTAGGTCCGGATCCTGCCCTCGTTGCAGCGCATCTAGCCAGGTGCGCACCCAGGTGTTACCTGACTTTGGGTATGAAGCTAGCCAAGCCATGCTGCTCATCCCGCCGCCTCAAGTACTTGGAGAGCTTCCGCTATTGCCCGCGCCATGGCCGGTGGTCCAATCCGAGCGCTGTCGGCCATCGTCCGCGGAATTGGTCGCATCGCAACAAAAGATGGTGCCGCTGGTGGTTCAGTAATTCTGGTTACTTCCAACAAAGGCCTCCATCGAAGATTTTCGGGTGGTCGCTCGGGCTCACCAGGATCAAGGATCGCGCGATTTACGGAAATGCCGGTAGCCGACTCGCGTATTCTCATACCGACGTAATACGCAACTTTCGCGTCGCCGTGACCTGGCAGAGTGATTTCTTTGCGATCGCGCATTGATGGAATCTTTCGACTCGGCATGTCAGCAAAGAGTCTTTCGGCGACAATGCTGTCAATACGAACGGTCGGCTCGCCAGGCTCGGAGCTGAGCGCATTTCCTTGAGCATCGATCACTACGAGTCCATCACTTACAATTCCCCAGCCGTGGCGCGTTAGCTGGGCCGCCGTAACTGAAACTCCGACGCTGAATCCACCGAGCAGTACTAGTGCGGCGCCATCCTTGGCTACGACAGTTCCGCGCATGGCACATAGGCCACGTGTCATGAACCATTGAGACTTCGCCCATGCCCCAAGTGCGCACCAGGTTTGCGCAATTCGCTCGGCGTCGGGGGCGATCACACGAATACCGTGGGCGTTGACTTCGACAGAACCCAATTTAGGAACGCCAAGCCGGATTAAACCGCCGTCGTATTCCAGCAGACCTATAGGCGCTGCGAACGGCGCGGGGCCGGTGATCAGTTCTATGGGAACTTCGGGTAACGGCACTCAGTTGCCTCTTGACATCATCGGTTCCTGATTTTCAATAACCAAGATGGGTTCGCTGCCTTCAGGTAAATCGACGAGGCCGACTCCAAACAGCGCATGATGTGCGCGAATTGAGACCGACATAGCTTCGAGCATTTCAGGAACGGAACCGAAGTCGCTCTGATCGATGTACTCATTGAAGTCACCAGGGATCTCCCAAGTGCCAAGAGCAGCTGTCGACACGATGAGGTGGTTCGATGTTGGTTCGGGCGATAGAGTCACGTCTTTAGCAGCTGCCTCCAGAAGAGCGGCCGCGGCCTTCATGTCCGGATAGCGTCCAGCAATTCGCACCTGGTTCAGGAAAATTCCGGTGATCTCGCCCATTCGCGTACGACCGAGCCACGAAGTTTCCATTCGACTGACTAACGCTTCATTGTGCAGCATCAATTTTAATGAACGCGTGTCAACATCTAATTCCTGAGCCCACGACTCGAGCGCTGCTAGTTCAACGCCTGCGCGCCGTGCAATTCGAATGCGCGCGTGTGCGATTTCATCGTCGGTCGGCATTCCTCCGATCCACACAGCAATCATGGAAAGTGCGAGCTCTTGACGGGTGCGTCGCATATCCTCTTCGTACTCAGTATCGTGCAGGGCAGCATGCTTACGAATACGGTCGAAAGTGACCGGAAATCCTGCGGGAGATTCAACCACTACATCTCGGGCTAGCATCGCTCTAAATGCGCCACTTATCTCGGTATGTGGCCACTGATCCTCGGGGATCGGCTCGCTTGGAAGTTGGCTCATTCGTTTCAGCAGGGCAATTGCATCGGCCCGCTTCGGGTCTACGACAGAGGTTCGAGTGAACTCTTTTAAATTATTGCATCGCTGGGCGTCGATTCCGAGCGCCGCAGCATCACTGGCTATGTCGCTGAGCCGGCGATCGGGGAACCAGCGTGCTTTTTGTAGCGCGACAAGAGAGTCGGCTTCGGCTTGGGTAAGCAGGCCAGTCGCGTGCGCCGCCGCAATCGTTGCTCGAATAGTTACCAGAGCATCTGAAAGTGACTTGAAGCCGAACTCTTCATCGCTATGAGTCAAGGCAACTTCATCATCGTCTTGGAGTTCGCCGGAGGCAAGAGCGGCGTAGATTTCGCCAACACCGATCATGCCGAAGTTATCGCATTCGGCTGCGCGCAGCGCCCCCATGCTGCTTGCCCCCAGCATCCAGACCCCTTGGTCCATCGCGTACAGAATCTCCTTGTGGAACACTGACATGTTCGCAAGGAAGGTTCCATCAACGAGTCCGATTGCTCGGGGTTTCAATCTCGTGACTGCACCGATGATGTCACCCATAGCAGCAGGCGGAAGGCAGATAACACCTGGCAAAAGTTCGCGGGCTTCCGCGTGGCGAAGAGATGGACCAAGGAAAACAACGAGCGGACCGCTATTCATGCTGACCTCCGTTGCTCACGGATGGCTGCCCAGTGAGCTGCTCGCTCCCCGGTCTTGGCAAAAGAAAACTGATACCCCTCGAGGCCGGGCACGATGACCCGCGCGACCTGGATGGGATCACTCGGCTTTGTATGGCGCAGGACGATCACTTGATCGAAACCAGCCGAGACTAGATTCCCAACCATCCATTCGAGGTCTCTGAGAACATCGCCGGTACCGTGGTCAACACCAGCGCAAAGTTGCTCGTCGGGGAGCGACAATATCGGCGCTGGCTGACTCGTCGAGGCGGTGCGCATGGTTTCGAATATGTCGTCGCGCGCGCCCGCGACAATGAGGCACCTTGCCTGCGCTGCCTCGGTGACTGCCCTCACCAGCGCCGTGGCATTGCTGACGCCCGCACCAGCGCCTTTGAATACTCCAGTTCGACCGCCCTTGACATCGTGAAGATAAGCAACAATTGTTGGAACGCCGATTTCGGTACTTGCATCAAGGACTTCTAATTGAACTCCTGAGCGCGTGATTTTCTCGGCGATGTCGGGTGCGCACTCGCGCAGAAGCTCGTCGCCGTGGATTTTTGGCAGACGTTCGTCAAGGCGGGTACTTAGGCATACTCCATCGCGCTCGATGACCTCTTGCAGTCCCGAAAGAATAGCCTCAAGGATGTGGGCGCCACTGGCGAGTCCATTGGACCCAGACACAAAGGGCTTTAGAGATGGATCTTCACCAGGTATCGATATCGTCACTAAGCATTCAGGTACGTAAACCTCTCGGCCTGCGACGATGTCCCAGCCAGGTACCCAGCGCACTGGCAACTGGTCGCTCCAAATGGCGCCCTTAAGTTGAGGGAGTAGTCGTCCCTCAACTGCGGCGATAGACATCCGGCGCATCATCGCTTCACTTGCCTCGACCGCTTCGAACTTCAAAGATTCCCAAACCGCCTGCTCTGCGCATTCCATTACAGCACTGACCCAGCTAGCATCTGGTGTTGGTCCCTTGCCCGAGCCACTCGACAGCGAGCGACCTTGGGGCTTGACCGCCATGTGCACAGGCAGCCCGACGAAGTCGAATCCGGTGAGATGTGCGACCCGAGTGATGCCATAGTCAGACAAGTGTGGCTCGAGCATGGCCCTGAGTTCACTTGATTGCCGAGTGCGCAGGCCTGACTCAGTACGAATACCAGATGGTAGCGGTGGGTCGCTCAATTCTAGGATTTTACTAAAGTCCAAAGTGTGCAAGGTTCCTCTTCTGCGGTGTTGGGCTATTTCATTGTGCTCTAAAAGTACAGGTGGCCATTCCGTTTCGGAAGGCCACCTGTATGAGGTACTTACGCTTAATAACTATCGTTTGCGGCGGCGGCGGCGGCGGTGGCGCCGCCGCCGTTGGGCATCAGCCACGGAGATGAACTCCCACTCTGACCGCCGGCTATATCAGCCATATATGAATTGACATCTGCGTGGGTTGGCACCGCAATGCTTGCGTCTTTAAAGTGTGCAGCTCGCTCTTCGGCGCTGCTGGCATTGCGAACCTTGGCAAATAGTTCAGCGTTATCTGAAAGGGCCTTAGCAGCCGCTTTGAATGTTGCGCTCATTTTTCTCCTACTTATCTTTTGTCCCGGACGGGATACTTTTACAGTTTGTTTCTCGTTCGCACCTAAAGCAACGAATATGCTCTAAAAAAACAGGTGGCCATTCCGGATTGAAAGGCCACCTGCATAAAGTGCTTACGCTGCTGCTGCTGAGGCAGCGGCAGCTGGGCCCGCTGAGGTAGCGATTGACGTAGTTTCTGAACCGCCAGCTACATCAGCCATATGCGAGTTGACATCTGCGTGGGTTGGCACTGCAATACCTGCAGCTTTAAAGTGTGCCTGTCGCTCTTCGGCACTGCCAGCTGCACTGACCTTGGCAAGTAGTGCAGGGTTATCTGAAAGGGCCTTTGCAGCCGCTTTGAATGTTGCGCTCATTTTTCTCCTAATGATCTGTTGTCCCAGACGGGATACTTTTACATTATGTTCGTCGTTCGCACATAAAGCAACGAAAGCGACTACTTATTAGGGGTACCCCTAGCCACCTACTAGGGGTACCCCTAGTCACCTGCACTAATTGCCTTTTGAGTGATGTATTACTCCCCATATGTTGGTATGTTGAAAATAATTCAAAGAAAAGAGAGCTTCGATT
>Ga0209442_1002009_pt1 | contig 11187 bp, 6 predicted proteins | sample LauGreSBDMM110DD_2_FD_187565 | JGI IMG/M metagenome (GOLD analysis project Ga0209442, IMG submission 187565) | Freshwater lake microbial communities from Lake Michigan, USA - Sp13.BD.MM110.DD (SPAdes) (version 2) | ecosystem: Environmental > Aquatic > Freshwater > Lake | place: Lake Michigan, USA...
TCGAGATGCAGGAGGTAAAATAAAAACCCCCGATATTGCTACCAGGGGTTCACTATTTTTAGATTCACTTATCTTATTGTTCTGAACTGTTTTTTACATAGCCTAATTTAGCTTCTAAGCTTAAGGTTGCATGTGGTACAGCGCGTAAACGAGCCTTGTCAATCAAGCGGCCAGTAACTCTGCAAATACCATAGGTTTTATTTTGAATACGCATTAACGCTTTTTCAAGATGGTCAATGAAAGTAAGTTGACGACTCGCCATTTGACCAAGCTGTTCCCTTTCCATGCTAATGCTACCATCTTCCATAGTCATATATCTTGCGTCATCATTATCACCACCTAATTCATCCTTACGCGTAATTAAACCTTGTAAGTAAACGAGTTCCTTTCTAGCTGCTTCTAATTTCTTTGAAATTAAATCTCTGAATTCTGTTAATTCAGCGTCGGAATATTTAACTAATGTTTCGGTTGATCTTTCTATTTCTTTTCTCTTCTCCATTGGAACATACCCTGGTTGGTAAGGCACACTACTTTTACTATTAATTTTTGGAACTTTAACATCCTTAATAGGCTCTAATGCTTTACGTACTGGTTTTACTGGAGGTGTTGGAATTTTTGGTACCGGCTTTGCTGGTGGGACATATTTTTCAACTGGTTTTACAACAACAGCAGGTTTTGCTGGTAGCGTTTTAACAGGAACTACTTTTTTAACAGGAACTGCTTTTTTAACAGGTACTACTTTCTTTACAGGAACAACCACTTTTTTCGCAGGTGCTGCTTTCTTTATTGGGGCTTTGATAGGGGTTGCTTTTTTAATGGGTGCTTTTACAGGCGCTGCTTTTTTTGCAGGCGCTGCTTTTTTTACAGGAACTGCTTTTTTTGCTGGTACCACCTTTTTAGCTGGTACTACTTTTTTTGCAGGTGCGGCTTTTTTCGCTGGAACTGCCTTTTTTGCAGGTGCCGCTTTTTTCGCAGGTACTGCCTTTTTTACAGGTGCTGCTTTTTTTGCGGGTGCCGCTTTTTTAGCAGGTACTGCCCTTTTTGTAGGCGCCGCTTTTTTAGCAGGAGCTGCTTTTTTAGGAGCTGGTTTTTTTGTAGGCATAATTATCCTTTTTGTAATACTGAAATCCTTAATTTTTGGTCATTTATTTCGACATCCACCCCTTCTTCTAAAGCCGGGACCCAGTCTATTTCCAATGCCAATATTTCGCGGCAAATATAATCGGAAAATTCATTAATAGCATCCTTCAAATCTGTATTATCCACAATTCGGAGTAAAATTTTGTCTGTTAGCTCGAAATTGGCCTCTTTTCGGATGTTTTGAACCCTATTAACTAGCTCTCTAGCATTACCTTCTTTCAATAAAGCAGGGCTTAAAGTGATATCAAGTGCCACCGTGAGGGCATTTTTAACCGCGACACTCCAACCCGGTATATCTTCTGCAATAATTTCTACCTCACTCAATAACAAGGAGATAAGGGTTCCCTCTACGTCCAAATTAAGGGAACCGTCCTTTTCAAGCTGGCTGATTTGTGTCTGACTTAATGCCGTAATCACCGCTGAAGCTTGTTTCATCTTAGTGCCCAATTTGGCACCCAATAATTTAAAGTTGGGTTTTAGCTTTTTGCTAATGACCCCCTCCGTTTCAGTTATAAAATTAATTTCCTTAACGTTTACCTCTGCCAAAATAAGTTCTTCCATTAAGCTAATCGCATCCTTCATTTTAGGATCTAACACTGGAATTAATATTTTTTGTAGCGGTTGACGCACTTTGATGTTTACCTTTTTACGAATAGACAATACCAAGGAACAAATATCTTGCGCCATTTGCATACGCTCCTCTAGTGCAGCATCAATTTTTGTGGTATCCGCTACAGGAAAATCTACATGATGAATAGATGCTTGTATGTGTCGTTCGGTAACACTATTTAAATTTCTAAATATTTGATCACAAAAGAAAGGCGCAATAGGTGCCATTAAACGAATAATGGTTTCAATACACTCATGCAAGGTTTGGTAGGCTGAAATTTTATCATCCGTATAAGTGCCTTTCCAAAAACGACGACGACACAAACGCACGTACCAGTTACTCATATGTTCATCTACAAAAGTTTCTATTGCACGACCTGCAATAGTGGGTTCAAAATCGTCCATTGCAATAGTTACGGTTTGCACTAAACTATTTAAGGAAGAAATAATCCAACGATCTATTTCTGGTCTTTTGTTTACAGGAATGTATTCTTGTTCAAAACGAAACCCATCCACATTTGCATACAACACAAAAAATTGGTAGGTATTGTATAAGGTGCCAAAGAATTTTCTTTGCACTTCCTGTATACCTGATAAATCAAATTTTAAATTGTCCCATGGTGATGCATTCGTGACCAAATACCATCTAGTTGCATCTGCACCATAGGTTTGTAAGGTTTCAAACGGATTTACCACATTGCCCAAACGTTTGCTCATTTTGTTGCCGTTCTTATCTAGCACCAAACCATTACTCATTACGGCTTTGTAAGCAACGCTATCAAATAACAAAACACCTAGTGTATGCAATGTATAAAACCAACCGCGCGTTTGATCCACCCCTTCGCAAATAAAATCAGCAGGGAATGCTTGTCCTTTATCAATCAAATCCTTATTCTCAAATGGATAATGCCATTGCGCATAAGGCATCGCGCCTGAATCAAACCACACATCCACTAAATCAGCAACCCTTTTCATAGGTTGGCCCGTTGCACTTAGTAATTCAATTTGATCTACAAATGGTTTGTGTAAATCCACATCTAATTTGCCATCTACTATTTGCAAATCCACTTCTTTGTTATAGCCTTTTTCTTTTGCTGCAATAAAAAGTGTCGTTAATTCTTGTATCGATCCAACACAAATTTCTTCAGTGCCATCTTCTGTTCTCCATATAGGTAATGGTGTTCCCCAATATCTGCTTCGAGATAGATTCCAGTCCACCATGTTCTCTAACCAATTACCAAAACGTCCTTCCCCTGTACTCTTTGGTTTCCAGTTAATGGTTTTATTCAATTCAATCAAACGATCTTTAACAGCTGTTGTTTTAATAAACCATGCATCTAATGGATAATACAAGATTGGCTTATCTGTTCTCCAGCAATGCGGATAATTATGTTCATATTTTTCCACTTTGAATGCCCTGTTTTCTTTTTTCAACTTAACAGAGATATCTACATTCACATCTTGGAAATCTTTTTCATCCTTATAGTTTTTTACATACCTACCACTAAACTCACCTACCCCTTCAACAAATTTTCCTTGTCTATCTACCAATGTAATAATGCCTAAATTATTTTTTTGACCCACTTTATAATCATCCGCTCCAAATGCAGGAGAAGTGTGTACAATACCAGTTCCGTCTTCGGTCGTAACAAAATCACCTAACACTATTTTAAAAGGATCTCCTTCAAATGTTTTAGGATCATTGGCTTCAAAAGGCATTAACTGCTCGTATCTCAACCCATTTAACTTTACACCTTTAAATTCAGCAATCACCTTCCAAGGAACAATTTTATCGCCTTCGGCAAAAGTTTCAATCGTTAATCCTTCTTCCTTAAAATATTTTGAAATTAATGCTTTTGCTATAACCACATTCACCGGCAAAGCAGTATAAGGATTATACGTTGCTACTAAAGCATAATCAATATTAGGACCAACCGTTAAACCTAAATTAGATGGCAATGTCCATGGTGTTGTAGTCCATGCCATATAATACAGTTCTTGACTTTTATCATTTGTGGCAGCGCCATCAAACAAAAATTGGCTTTCGGCCGATTGTACCGCTTTAAACATTGCAACCACCGAAGTATCTTTCACATCCTTATAAGTACCTGGCTGATTTAATTCATGTGAACTTAATCCTGTACCAGCGGCAGGGGAATAGGGCTGTATACTTACACTTTGGTACAAGTATCCCTTTTTATATAGGGTACTTAATATCCACCAAAGTGTTTCAATATAATCATTTTCAAATGTGATATAGGGATTATTCAAGTCAACCCAATAACCCATTTTATTGGTGATATCATCCCATTCTTTTTTATAACGCAATACTGCTTCACGACATTTTTTATTGTACGCTTCTACTGTTATTGTTTTTCCAATATCCTCTTTGGTAATGCCCAATTCTTTTTCAACACCCAATTCCACAGGCAATCCATGGGTATCCCATCCACCTTTTCGCTTCACTTGAAATCCTTGCATGGTTTTATATCTACAAACCATATCTTTTAAGGTCCTTGAAATAACATGATGTATCCCTGGCATTCCATTGGCACTCGGTGGTCCCTCGTAAAAAACAAAAGGGGTTTTCCCTTCTCTTAAGGTGACCGATTGCTCAAAAGCTTGTTCTGTCTTCCAAGCAGCCAAAATTTCTGCCTCAATTGTAGGCAGATGCAGTCCATTAAACTCAGTGTACTTTTTATTCATAAAACGCTTATCCTAGCTCATTTTTAGGGCACGAAGGTACGAATAAGCTTGTAAAAAAGGCCAGGCCATTTTTTGGGCAGAATAAGATAAATATACCTATGAAATAGGGTTGGATGGGATTTCAGGAGTGCTATCTGCTGGCTCCTTAAAAAATTTGCCCTGAAAAATAAATAAGGAAATAACGCCAGTGCTGATTGCCGCATCTGCCACATTAAAAACAGGTCTAAAAAACTCAAACTCCTCCCCACCCCAAATAGGAAACCAAGAGGGGAAATGTGCATTTTGTATGATTGGGAAATAAAACATGTCCACTACTTTTCCTTGCAATAAAGGGGCATATCCTCCACCCATCGGGAACAGGTTTGCTACCATTGTGGTATAAGGAACACTCGCTTCAAATATAACACCATAAAAAATGCTGTCAATTAAGTTGCCTAAGGCACCTGCAAAAATGAGCGACGCGCATAATAAAAATCCGTTGTGGTATTTTTTTTCAACAAAACCTTTTATTAAAAATACACCCCAAATAACAGCCACTAATCTAAACAGGGTTAATGCAATTTTTCCAATATTGCCACCCCACTTTAACCCCCATGCCATTCCTTCGTTTTCCACAAAGTGAAGCCTGGCCCATGTTCCAATAATGGCATGTTCCTCACCAATAAAATAATTTAATTTAATATAGAATTTTAAAGCTTGATCAATAAAAATAATCAAAGCAACTAATGCCACTATTTTTTTTCCGTTCATATCAATTTCAAATTATAATGATGGGCAAAGATAATACTTTGATAAGTTAGTCGGCTATATAGATTCTTTTTACTCTTTGCCCAATGGAAGTTAAAATTTCGTAGGGAATCGTTCCTGCCCATTTTGCTACTTGTGTAATAGCTAAATTTTTACCAAATACCTGCACCGAATCTCCTTCACTAATGGATGGGATATCTGTGATATCAATCATGGTCATATCCATACAAATATCGCCAACAATGGGTGCCAATAAGCCATTCAACCACATTGCCCCCTTCCCTAAACCCAAGTGCCTGCTATAGCCATCTGCATAGCCTAGTCGCACTGTTGCAATGATACTATCCCGCAATAATACACCAGCTCGATTGTAACCAACGGTATCTCCTTTTTTCAAATGTCGTATTTGTGAAATAGTCGTAGTTAACTGTACTACAGGCGCTAAATCAATTGGACCTGCGCTAGTGCCATACAATCCAATGCCTAATCGAACCATATCTAAATGAAAAATAGGCGCTAATAAAATCGCATCTGAATTGGCAATATGTTTTAGGGTAGTATAACCCAAGACTGTTTCAATTTTTGCTGCAGCAGTATTAAATAAATCAAGTTGTTGATGTGTGAAATTTTCTAATGTTTTATTTCCACTTCCAGTTAAATGGCTAAATATGGTTTGTACTTTTAGTTGCGAATTTGATTTTAATAACCTACATAGATTTTCAATAGTATCCATATCAAAACCCAAGCGATTCATCCCCGTATTTAATTTTATATGGATAGGGAAATTTGAAATTGCTTGCTTTTTTATGTAATCATTAAATTGTTGGTATAGGGAAAAGGAAAATATTTCAGGTTCTAAATGATACTTTACCAAAGTATCAAAAGTGGTTTCATCCACATTCATCACCATAATAGGCACATGAATGCCAGCCTGCCTTAATGCGACACCTTCATCTGCATAGGCTACTGATAAATAATCAACATGGTGAAATTGCAAAATGCGCGCTACTTCAACACTGCCCGAACCATAGCCAAAGGCCTTCACCATGGCCATCATTTTAACTTTGGATCCAATGACCGCTTTAATTTTTTTATAATTATCCACCAATGTGGTTAAATTAATTTCCGCCATGGTTTTATGTACCTGTAGCTGTAATAGTTCATTTATTTTTTCTAGTTCAAAAACGCGCGCGCCTTTGATCAAAATAAATTCCTCCTTAAAGGAATATATATCTATCTGATGAATGAATTGCTGCGTAGCATCAAAACTAATCACATGGACCCCCTTATTTTGCAAATCTTTATGCTGTTGTAAAGCCTTTGCTAATTGCGGGCCAATGGTAATGAGTTTTTTTATTGGGAAAATAGCTAACTGTTGCAACAACTGCTCATATTGCACTACATCCTGATTAAACTGCGCCACATCAGATAGTATTAATGTGATAGGTAATGCCCCCGCTTGTTGTGTTGCATAGGTTAAAGCCAATTGTAATGAATGTACATCATTACTGTAGCTATCATTTAAAATATAACAATGCTGAATGCCTTTTTTTATTTGCATACGCATATCTAAATGCCTTAATTGACTGACGCCTTCCTGTATTTCAGACAAGGGCACTTGTAAATGCAATAATGTGAGTAAGCAGGTAATGGTATTATTGACGGAAATCAAATCCGTAAAAGGAACCACTAATTGCAAATCTGTTCCAAGGTAATTTGACTGCAAATGCGTTTGCCCCTGTATAATTTTTTCACTTTGTATTTTCAAGGTGGCTGCGCCAGAGCGACACCAAGTAATGACAGATGGCGTTCCTAAATTATGAGAAGCATCCATTTTGATTATGGGAAATTCCGATAATGGAGCTATAATTATTTGTGCATTTTCAAATAATTTCCATTTTTCATTTCTTTTTTCCGATTCAGTTTCAAAACCTTCTTGGTGCGCAGTTCCGATACTGGTTAAAATACCGATGGTGGGGTGTATGATATTTGCCAATACATCCATCTCCCCTTTTTGGGAAATGCCTGCTTCAAAAATGGCTAATTGGTGCTTCTCCTCCATTTCCCAAACACTTAAGGGCACCCCAATTTGTGAATTATAACTACGTGGACTTCGTATAATCTGGTATCGGTTGCTAAGTAATTGATTTAACCATTCCTTGACTATGGTTTTTCCATTGCTCCCTGTTATTCCAATCACTGGATAAGTAAATTGGGCACGGTGATGCCTAGCAATGACTTGTAAAGCCACAAGCACATCATTTACTTTTAAAAAATTGACGTCGGGGAATGCGCTGGTATCAAAATTCGTTTTTACGACAAAATTAAATACACCACGTTGCATTAATTCTTCAACATATAAGTGTCCATCATTTTGCCCCGTAGTAATGGCAAAAAATAAACTTGTATCCGGATATATTAATCGTCGACTGTCTGTAAGTAAATGAGTAATTTGGGCTGGTTTTTTAATAACAGAATTTGTATTTAACCAGCTTGCAATATGTTCAATAGTATATGACAACTAAATGATATGATTAAATTGAATTATCCTTTAAATCCTTGGGCAGATTTTTTTGCTTATTTGAAAAGATAGAATACAATATGGAGCCAGTGATAGAAAATAAAATCACTAATAAAGACAACAAAACTTGTGTGTTTTTACTCATCACCATATTGATATAATGTTCCCCTAACATTTTAACGCCTATAAATATTAAAATAAGGGCAATCCCTTTTTGTAAATGCTCAAATTCATTAACAGCGCCACGTAGCAAAAAGAACAAGGAGCGCAATCCTAAAATGGCAAAAATATTTGAAGTATAAATAACTAAACTATTCATTGAAATTCCCATGACTGCTGGAATGGAATCGAGCGCAAATACAATGTCAATGGCCGCAAGTAAAATTACCACCACAAATAAAGTGGTATATACTGGTTTCCCATTTTGGCGAATTATAAACCTACCATCTCCATCAGAGGGTGTCAGCGGTAAAAAGCTTTTCAAAAATTTATAAATTTTTGATTCATGTGGATCAAATGCACTTTCCTCATCAGCCACAAACATTTTATATCCTGTATACAATAAAAACACCCCGAAAATATATAATATCCAAGCAAATTGTGCGACAAGTGCCACACCCAATGTTATGAATAAAACCCTAAAAACAATTGCTGCTAAAATTCCAATCAACAACACCCTTGACAAATGCATTTCCTTCACCTTAAACGCATCAAAAATTAATATGAAAACAAAAATATTGTCAATACTTAAACTCCACTCCATTAAATAACCGCTTAGGTATTCAAAAGCAAGTTTTTGCCCTTCTTCTATCCACATAAACACAAAAAAACCAAGTGCTAATAAAACCCACAAAAAGGTTTGACGCATTGCTTGGCGAATTGTAATAGTTGTATTTTTTTTACTTAAAAATCCTAAGTCAAGCGTTAATGCAACTAATATTACTACGCCGAATACTGTGTAAACAATTTGATCTGTTGTCATAAAGTAAAGATAATACTAGATTTACTAAGCCCCAAAACGACGTTGGCGATATTGGGTCCAAAAATAAAAAAATAAGGAAAGAATAACCAAGGGGCCTAACAAAAGCATACATTGCCAAAAAAGACGATGCTCGGCCACCTTGGCCTTGTCCAATAATCTTAATACAATCCCCTTATTTCTACTTTCAAGTAAGCCTACTGGCTCATTCAAGTATTGTATTGCATTAACAAAAAAATCACGATTAGCGAATTGATAGGATTCAAAAGGTATCATACCCATGGGTAAGGGGCCATTTGCCTTATCTACCTTATTCGTAAATAAATCAGCATCTGCAATAAAGATTTGTTTCGAAGGCTTCCCCTTGGATACAAAAGCGACGCCTAAATTTTGCTGAACAGTGTCTTTTAACACCTGAGACAATCTGTTTTCAAAAAATGAATTAAAATTTCCTTCCGATAATACGGCTATTGGAAAATGATGTTGTTTAAATTGTACCATGTCCTCCTCCCCTTTAACTGAATTCAATGAAACCTGGGCTGGCGAAGCCAAACTTCTTGAACTTGTATCGGTCGTTAATAAAATGGTATGCTTAATGCCATTAGAAGATAGCGTATCAATACTGGAAGGAAATAAGGATAATACACGATCCATATTTTGGGCAATAGGATGGATGTCGTTACCATTTAAAAAAGGATAATACGGCCAAGGTACTCTTTTAATTAAAGGAGATCCGTCCCCTTGTGTGCCCACCACCAATGGTAATTTGGCACAATTTAAATCCTGAACCAAATTTGAGTTGATACGAATGCCATACTTAAATAATAAATCGTCCAAGGCCAGTCCGCGATCAAAGGAAACATAGGCCCCATCCGTTTTTTGTAAGCTATCATATTCCGCATATAATTTATCTACTGCCCAAATAATATTTCCACCACCCATGACATATTGGTCAATTTTTAATTTATCTAAATCACTAAATGGCGTGGTTGGTTTAACAATAAGTAGTGTTTTTATTTTAGTAGCGTCAGGAAATCCTTTACTTAAATCAAATACGGATAAATCGTATTGGTCCTTTAAAGTTTCTCCTATATCATTCACGGTTAAATTAACTGGCTGTCCATTTCCGATTAAGTAGGCAATGGTTGGAACTAGCTTGCGATTTAATAAATAGATTGCTTGTATAAATTTATACTCCAACAATGCTTCCGCTGCGTTTGCACTGGCTTGCTCATCTACCTCGGGTATATCCTTAATAATATTATAAGGCTTAAAATATTTTTTTGAACTCCTCAAATCAATGGCATAAGGCTTTTGCCCATCCACTTCCACCAATGCCCCTGGAATAATTAGCTGATCCACCCTTTTGTCGCCACCTCCAGTTCCTTGTTGGATCCGCTCAATAGGTAACCCCAATTTTGATAAACTATCATACAATATATATAAAGCGGTATCACTGACTAACTGATTAGGAATTTCTAAATTCCATTTGATCAATGCTGGGTTAATTTGATGCAACTGATCCAATAATGCAATGGACGCATTCGCTATTGTTTTATAATTGGATGGAAGGTCGCCACCTAAATACAAATGAACCGTCACCGGTGTATTTATTTGACTGATCACTTCCGTGGAACTTGTACTTAAAGTGTATCTTTTTTCCTTAGTTAGGTCGAATTGGAAGGGAAATATATTACTTAGATAGTTAGTACCTATAATGGCAATTAATAAAAATATATATTTAATTTTTCCCTTTAAATTCTCGATGGTGCCCAGAATAAATAAAACCAAAATGGAAATAAAGTAAATGATATCGGTTAGCTTAATCAAACCCTTGCTCATATTTTTATAATGCAATGACAATCCCAATTGCTTAATATAAAAATCATAGCCATTCGAAAAAAACGAGACGGTGCTTATCCAGTCAAAACTTTGTAATAATAATATTGAAATGATGATTGACAACAGCAAGGCGATAGCGCTGTTTTTTGTCAAGCTACTGGAAAATACACCCACTGCAGTATACACCGCGCCTAAAAAAATTAATCCGATATAGCTTCCAACTGTTGCGCCCCAATCAATTCCCCCAGTTGAACTTAAAGCGTTTAATACAACTGCATAAAAAATAGTGGGTGCGATTGCGGCAATAACAATGAGCAAACTTCCCAATAACTTTCCAATTACTAATTGTAAGGAAGAAAATGGCAAGCTATGTAATACTTCATAGGTGCCCTGCTTAAACTCGTCAGAAAAACTTCGCATGGTTATGGCTGGCACTAACAATAATAAAAACCATGGCGCAAAATCAAAGTACACTTGTAAACTTGCATAACCAAAATCAAGTAAATTATAGTTGGGTATCACAAACAACAATAGCCCATTCACTATCAAGTAAAAGCTGATAATTAAATACCCCGTTAGGCTACTAAAATATTGTGTCCACTCCTTTTTACATATTGACCACATAAGCCAAAGCTACAAAAAA
>Ga0209442_1002011_pt1 | contig 11184 bp, 7 predicted proteins | sample LauGreSBDMM110DD_2_FD_187565 | JGI IMG/M metagenome (GOLD analysis project Ga0209442, IMG submission 187565) | Freshwater lake microbial communities from Lake Michigan, USA - Sp13.BD.MM110.DD (SPAdes) (version 2) | ecosystem: Environmental > Aquatic > Freshwater > Lake | place: Lake Michigan, USA...
GCGTTTTGCGGTTGTATGGCGGGGTGGTTCATGCGGATGATTTCGTTTTTCACCTTGACCAGCAGTTTGCGAAACGGCTGACTCGCCGACCAGCTTTCTTTGGGTGCGATGGCGGCCAAGCGTGGGTCTTGCTGCAACCAAGATACAAAGCTGCGCACCTCTTCTTCGGGCCCTGCCAAAAACAGGTTGATGCCTTCCTCGGCAATCAAAATCGTTCCCTTGAGTGCCAGCGCGTTGGCTTGCGCTTGGCAGGCGTCACGAAGCGCTGTGCTGTCGTTCAGCGCTGTGAACAGATACGCCGAGATATTGAGCACTGGCAGGGCAGGCTTCACCGCTTCCTCATCCAAGCCAAGCCTGCTGAAGTGCCGGCAGTACCGAGGGCAGGGCGGTACTCGCAGCCCACCCAGCCTTGCCAGTTGTGCGCGGCTATCACTTCTTCCATTACTTTGAACACGCTGTCGTAGTGCAACTCACCGGTGTCGGGTTCGTGACGCTGGGGCACACCCGCGATTTGGAAATGCCCCACCTGACCCGTGGGCAGGTAGTGGCGAATTTTTGTCTCTACATCGCCTTCGACGATTTGGCAGTGGTAAAGATCAAACTGCACCTTCAGATTGGCCATGCCCACCTCTTGGACGATGGCGTGGGCGTCATCTTGGCGGTTGAGAAAAAAGTGCGGGATGTCGCGGGTATTGATGGGTTCAATCAACACCTCGCGCCCCTCACCAAGGGCTTGCTCGCAGGCCCAGCGCAGGTTGCGGATGTAGGTGTCACGCAAGGGGCCCGCAGTGCGGGCATAGGTACCGCTGGTGCTGAGTGCGGGGGATAAGGCACTGGCCACTCGCAGTTCGGGGGGCACCAAGCCCGCCATCACATGGATGCGCGGGCAGTTCATCACCTCGGCGTATTCGAGTGCGGTTAAAAAACCGCTGCGAAACTCTGCCTCGTGACCGGGCAAACAGGTGGTGCCGCGCAAGCCTTGCTCCCAAGCCTGTGACATGCCCGCGCGGTCGGTGCCGCCCGGGGGCGCATTGAACAGCACTTGTTGCAAGCCGTTGTCAGCCAAGGCTTTGGCCAATTCGTGCGAGCCAAATTCATAGGGGAATAAATACTCGACACCTTTGAAGCCATCAAGGGCTGCAGCCGCAAAGCGCTTTAAAAAAGCGACATCGTTATATAAAAAAGACAGATTGGCAGCAAAGTGCAGCATAGGAAATTCGGTAAAGGTGACGAGCCTTGACCCCAGCACTGGCTCCACAGTTAGGGCTGCTTGGTTCCCCACCTGACCCGGTTGGCCGCTTCCCCATGTGGGAAGGCCCGTCGTTTTTTGCGCTTAGGTGACACACCCAAGTGACACACCCTGAATGTAACAAATTTGATGGAGAAGGCCTCTTTGCTTTGAGCCGAGTCGTCACAGACTTGCCCCCGTACCAACTTTGCTTGTTTCTTTAAGTCAACTAGGTTCTTTCTTTGACGCGATCAAATCCAGATGAACAAACTACATGCTAAGATAATTTGACAATTTTAGAAAGAATTTATGAAACTTCTTGCCACCTCCATTCATTTATCTGTCTTGGCATTTTTGACCGCATGTGGAGGAGGTGGAGGCGGAGGCGGGGCTCTCGTCACAACCAGTTTTTCCGGCAAGGTCATTGATGGATACATCAAGAATGCAAAAGTATGTCTAGACTTAAATTCAAACCTGAAATGTGATGATGGTCCAGGTGGTGAAGAAGCAGCTTATACAAAGTTTTCTGGCGATGGCGGAAGTTATAGCTTTACCTACACAGGTACTCGTGACATAGCGTCATTACACATCATCGCCGAAGCTACAGCGGATTCCATGGATGAGGACGATCTCGGTAAAACTTTTGCTCAAGCAAATAGAAATCCAGTTTCTCTATTGACGCCTGCAAATGCGCCAGAAACTGTCTCGCCTCTGACTACTTTGGTTTCGAATCAGCAAATCACTGCTAAAGAGGAAGGTAAGACTCTAACTACTGCTGAAGCTGAATCGCGAGTCAAAGTTGCTGCCAACTTGCCCTCTAATATGCCGCTGACAGGCAATGATTACAAAGATCCAGCAAAGGGAAATGCAGATACAGCTGTGATTGCTAAAGCAGTTACTTTGGCACTGGCTGATACTCAAGCGACTATTAAAACCAACGCTGATTTTCAGACTGCCGCAAAAGACTCCGGCAAAACTGCATCAACTGAAGCAATCAAACAAGCAACAGCTTCGGTTATTTCTGATCTGTCAAAAAATATAAATGCCGATGGAAAGTTGGCTGTGACAGCTGCAGCATTTCAAGAAAATGCAGCAAAAACCATTACGGGAAATATTCAGCAGATCGTTAAAGTTGCAGCTGCCCCTAAAACCGATGTTTGGGATCCGGCCTCATACCTGAAAAAAGGAATGTTTTTCTTAAGTATCCAAGATGGTGAATGGTTTGGGGATGGAAAAACACCTGAGCAAGCAATTAGGGTTTCCGGACCCATGCCTTCTGTTGGCGGTGTAAAACAGAGCAGTGATGGGACTAAGCTGACTGATGCTAGAGATTGGGCTATTAAAACTTCAGGCGGAGCTTACGAAAAGACATATGAGTGGGGCCCTAATTATTATCTCGTCGATGCAGGATGGGTTAAAGAAACAAGTACAAAAGTGAACTCAGTAACTCAGAATGGAAATTGCTTCACACTGAAACAAGATGGCTATCAATCACAAGAAATTTGCGGGAAAAGTAAAAGTTGGGCAGGAAAAACTGTAAACGAAGCAGGCTTTTGTACAACAGCAACTAAAAATACATTTTTTAAAACTTGCGTTAACCCGGACTTGAAATTTCCAGACGGTGCAATTTCTAATGACTTTAGTATCACGTCCCTTGCTGATCAGTACGAGGTCTGGGGCGTAGATCAAGGCCCTAACATCACATACAACTATAAACAAGTGGGAACTGTTATCACAATTACCGCACCTAATCATGGGATTGGAGTAAACTCTGACATCATCTTAGACTTTACATCTGGTGCGAGTACTGATGGGATATACGGGGTTGCTTCAGTGATAGATGCTAATACCTTTACAGTTGTTGCTTCTAAAGCGCTAACCAGTGAAGGGACAGTATTGAGATATTGGGGCGGATGGTTCAGCGAAATAAACCGTACTAAGGAAGTGACTCTTGAGAACTTTATTCAAAGTCAGATTAGTGATACTGGAAGTTATATCTGGCTTGAGTCTTGTACTGTTGCAGGTCAGTTTATAACTGATACAACTTCTTCTTCAGGATATTCTGTTTCATGGTCTAAAGGTAAGCAAGACACACAAGGGTATTGTTCAGTTGATACTTCCATTGATGCTAAAAAATATATTCAGACCACCAAACTCTCAATCATTACTTCAAAAGGACAAAGAATATTAAAATCGGTTTATCCTGATATTCTTAAAACAACCAAAGATAAATTTTATGGATCTGAGGTAATTTGGGCTGTAGTCAAAGACTCTGCTGGCATCAAGGGTGTTTACAACGGGGAACTAAAACAAGCCTCAGTCACTAGAGTTGTCGAATCAGGAACAAAAGAAGCCATTGGTAACCGCTCTTTTATTGAGACAATTAACAAGGCTTGGGGATATGCAGAACTTCCCTCTGATGCGTCATTTTTTCCTTAGTATTTAACTAAACTATAAGATCAATACTTCGCTGCTGGCCTTCATAGCGGCGGAGTGTTTTTGCAACAATTTTGTAATTTCAGTCTTTCTAGTTTGGATACGCGCTTAAGCTAGTTAGTGCCGTAATTCTAGAATCCCAACTATCGGCGTGTACCCCCTTCAATTTCCTGCCAGCCTGACCCCCGCCATACCCCCACCCCCCCTGTTTTGGAGGATGGTTCCATCCTGCAGGCTTACACACTGTTTTGCTCAAACGATAGGCATCACCGACAAACGTTTTGCCAGCGTCTATTGACCAGCACGTAGTCGCATTTGCTTGTGCCTAATGGGGGCAATGAAATTGACGATACAGGCGGTATTTAACCAAAACACAGCACCTTACGGTAAGAGAAACGTGTGTGCAAGCGAGAACCCATTAACGTTAACACCACCACCGCTGTGATAAGAGGTGTAATCAAAAGTAATTTTTGAAGTGCTGGTGCTAAGCATGCTCATACCAAAACCGTAACTCAAGCCATTCAGATCAGCAGTGGATTTAATTTTGCCGTCTAAAGACTGAATTTGTACTTTTGTATTGGCCCCACCAACTCTAGCAAACACATTCACACCAGATCCAAGGCTTATTTCAGGCTTGTAATAAAGCCCCCAAATATATGGCAACTTAAGTTCATAGGCTGAACCACTTAACGTTCCTTTGCTGGACTTAACATTAAATGATGCAAGTGCTTCAAAGTTGTTTCCCGATACAGCAATCTTGACGTGTTTAACATCGTCTGTTGGGTATTTTGTTTCCTTGTAGTGAAGTTTTGAGTAACCGATATCAAAATTTAATGGCTCTGCACGTACACCGACTGCAAACAGTCCAGCAAACAAAAAAACTCCCATTTTTGTTGGATTTTTCATAAAAACTTTCCAAAGTGACCTGAATGTGATTCGGTGTCGTTAGGAAAAGCTTTAAATTTTTACTATATTTAAGTTTAAATTATTGGTGTGTAGCTATATGTGATTAATTAAAAGCCTAATTAGTCCATGAGGTGTGTGCGCGTATATGCGCGATGCGTGCTGGCACCAGTCTAGGACGACAAAGAAAGTTTTAGCTTAAATTAGATGCCGAAAGAAACAAGTCTGCATACTGGTGCTAGATTAAAACTCTTATTTGTTAAAGATCTTAACGGGCAGCATATTTCCAATAAAACTTTTTAGAAGATTTACATAATTCATTGGATTTTGATTGTGAAATCTTCGCTGCTTTCCATGTGGTAGTTACTGTGCCACCGAAGACTGACGATAAACCTATTTCCAATAGGCTATTACTAGGTTCAACGCCGAAGTAGTGCACTGAACCATTTTCCAAATTTTCTAATACCATAGATTTAGGTTCGGACAGGATGTTTTTATTGGGCAGAGTAAACTCAATTGATATTTTTTTTACCCGTGGCGAATAGATCGTATGTATTTCATTATTGCCAATTTCCGTGACAGGTTCGCCATTTACCGTGAGTCCGGCTGAGTTTACTGACTCGGCAAATAATGATGGCCTACAAACACTAATCGTTGAATATTTTGATTCTTGTTCCTGCTTTGTCGCAATGTACTTTGTATTTTTACTACCTATATTGGATGCACATCCTGTTAAGGTCAACAAAAGCACTGCACAGAAAGTTAATTTAGTCATACAAATTTTAAGTTTTAAAAAATCTAATTATGGTGCAGGGTTGATACCCAGACTTTATGACATACCTTTTCTTCCCGGCGTCCTTGGGCCATGCATGATCCCAAGCGCGTGACCTAGCTCCTCCAGCGCACGAAGCCGACGCATAGCTTCTGCCCGATCGGATCGCGCTTGGCGTGTTTCATTGCCGTGGATGGTTTTAGCTTCAGCACAACGCTGTCGGCCTTCGGGTGTCTTTGGACCAGTAGAAGCTCCACCATGGAATCTGCACTTTGTCTTACCTTTTGCGGCAGGGGCGCGGCACTGCTGCTTGGTGCGCTTGGACTTGGCTTGACATTGAAGGCAATTGATACGACCACCTGCTGTTACAAAAGTAAAGTTATTTGACATGGAGTTACACCTAGTGTGGGCCTCGTAAGGGGGGGGGAGGGCTGAATTGCGCGCAGGACCTTTTGGACCAAGGCTGGCACCTACCCCATGCTCCAGTCTTCAGATTCCATTCTGGATGCTTAAGGGGAGTGTCTTTAAAGCTGTATCAATCATCGACAGAGCATCATCCACAACAAGTAAAGCATTGGACTGCCCGTTACGCATACGTGCGTACTCAGAAACGATTCTGTTTTTATACGTATTTCTAAGTTGATTCCATTGCACAAGGCGCAGGGGTATTGCCGACTCAATCAAACGTGCTGCATTCACAGACTGGGCCTTAGGAATACCATCAAATTCCAAAGCTCTTAGCCCCGGAATGATTTCGTAGCCCACCCTGTAAGCTACATTGGTTGGCACATCGCGTAGCCAGTACGCCTTGTCTTCATTGGTGCATGAACGCAAACTAAACGGGCTTCTTTTACCGTTGACAACCTCAGCAATTCGTACAACCTCATCCCTTGAGTGTTGTATTCGTCTATACGACTCACTTAGCTTGTAAAGGCCCATGTGGAGGGGGTATTTCAGTCTCGAACGAACGCCGTCATCAAACGCTTCTAGACATGATCGGTAGGTCATTTGATTCCTCCCTGTAGCGCGTCGATGCCTCCGTGGGCAGGTTGGACGGGATGTTCGCTGTTTCCGCTTTTTCCCATATGAGAATCTATATTTTTAGAATTAGGTAAAACAGCAGAAATCCTGTCCACCCCGTCCTGTGTTGGGGCGGGTGCGATTAAAGTCTTTTTACCTTGCGTCCTCAGGCCTACATAAAATCGGTTGCCCCCGCTTTTCCCCTCTGGGTAGCCGCGCTCAGCTAGGCGCTGGGTGAATGATTTCTTTGAAGTAACCCTAAAGCCGTTACCCTTACACCATTCTTGCCATGCTTCATACGCCGTTTGCTGATTGATTTTGGCGGTGAGGTCAACTTCCATCACGTCTTCAAGGAACTCACCAATCAGATCGCTGTCCTTACGGTAAATGGCATTCTCTTGGCGTATGCGGGGGCTTAGCTTAAGGCCGTCTTTGAGGTATTTGCTTGTGCCTTCAAGCATCCATTGAAGAATACCCTCACGTTCTTCAAGAAGTTTGCCCTCAAGGTATGGGTCTTTTTCATCATCATCAAATTTTCTACGAAATGCTAATAAAACTAAGCGTCGCCAGATGCCGTCGTCACCGCCCGTAATGATAGGTTTATGGTTGGTACGGAGCCACGCAGTAAAGTTGGGCATGTACTCAAAGTACTCTCGGTGTAGGAATCGCGCCGAAATAGGTTCGCGGCCTGCCAGCATCTTTACGACTTGCTCATCCAGCCTGTCCCCAGCCTGCAATTCATTGATTGATACGTAACGAGCACCTGCAAGAGCGGCTAGGTCATTTCTGGGGGATGTGTCATCTGCTTTCCTTGCTGTCAGTAGCGAGGGTGGGGAAGTTGTTGCGTACCCGCCAAATATGTTGTGGATCACGTTACTGAACACGCTCTTACCGTTGCTGCCATGTCCGTAACAAATGACGAGTACCTCTTCTGTGACTAGGCCCGTCAAGGTGTAACCCAACAGCCGTTGGACGCTTTCAATGGTTTCTTCATCTTCTTGAAATATTTGATGCAAGAATGCGATCCATCTGGGGCGCGGTGCGTCTTCTACAAAATCTGCATTGCAGTATCGGGTAACTTTGAATTCAGGCTGGTTGAAGTAGAGGTGTCCAGAGCGAAGATCAACAACCCCATTGCCAACGCCAAGTTTGTATGGGTCAGAATCCAACTCTTTGTCAGTCGTTGCCATCTCTGGTTCTGAAACTGCCAGCTTTAGCATGGCCATAATTCTGGGTAGGTTGTGTGCGGTCATTGCATCTTGCAATAGCTTCTTGCCTGTTTCTTGGTTTTCCCTGAAGACTGCACTGGCAGCATTCAAAATTTGGTTACAGACATCCTTGGCTGCAGCAACATACTCCTCCTTCTCACAGAGATGCCATTGCTCTTGCTGCCATTTCAGCCAACTTTCACGTGTTGCGACAAATAAAAATTGTCCACGCGACGATTGTGCAAATGCTTTAGCGTTACGAATGTCCCCATACGACAAAAGTTGAAGTGTGTTGTTTGGTATCAAGTAGCTTGATGTTGATAGTGAAGCAATGGCCTTGGTGATTGTGCGTTCTCTATAGTCAGAGCGGGATTGCCATTTGTTATCTGCCCCTAGGCCAGAACTACTGAAGACCGTTTCTGCGGCATCGGCTAACTCATATTCTGGTACACCTTGGTAAACGCACGTACGGGCAATATGACCGCAGAGGGCAAGATCAGCTTCGCTTTTGCTTGAGTAACCAATTTCACCACTGGGTCGAATTGCGCTTTGCCATTCGCCCCCCCAAAGGCTGGGATACTTTTCAGATACTGCCTTTGCAACACTTTCAATATTTGCTGGGATCAGTATTTGATTTAACTCACCGGTCGGATTTGATGGTGGGGGTGCCTTAGGGGTTTGAGTTGTGCCCTTGGCTGGTGGGAATGCATTGCGAATCTCTTCTGCTGTGTATGTTTCCCCCACGCCAATTAAAGTCACAGTTGGGGTATTGCCGTCAGCACGGTATTTCATGTGCTTGAAGCCGGGAAGTCGCAGCAATCTTGAAACATCAACCGCAGCGGGGTCGGCGCCGTAATATTGGACAATGCACTGGTTGATTGACTTTGCCTCGTCCTTGCTCAATTCTTCGCCATCTGCAAGCTGCCAATACAACTGACAGCGATTCTTACTACTGCTTTGGACAATGATTGAAGGTTCTAAAGCGCGAATTACTGCTTCAATTTGAGCGGGTGTAACTTCATCCATATCAGCGTGGACGCCCCTTACGCGAGATATGTTCTGTTCATTTCTATGACCATCACATTGATTGCGTGCAACGAAAATGCCTCCGCCCTGTTCATTGATTTTCATCAATCTGGGTAGAAGCTGCTCAACGCCAGCCAGCGAAAGATTCGCGTAGCGCCCTCTTAGTGGGTCAGGCTTTGGCTTTGGCTGCCCTTTAGGTAAATCGGTGTAGTGCTCAATGTTGAAAGTCGGGTCTCCTGACTGGTCAAGTTCAATAAGAAAAGTCAGGGTTTGACTTAAGGCTTTCTCTTTCGATGGAATATCTAAACTGGCTTGGTGCTCAGCGATCTGTAGTTCAGGGCAGGTAGTGTCTGCTTGGCTAGTTTCAGCACATTTATTGGTCGAGGTCTTCACCGTGGAACTCCTTAAGTTACTCACGGTATTAGAACAATTGGGTTGAAAAAAAGGACCCTAATAAATCGTGGCAGATCGCCACTTAGACCGCGCGGCGGAATGAATCTCCAAGTATTTGCGAACGCTGTGCACACCAATTCCGTTGAGTGCTACGGTCATAAATTCTTCGTATGCTGTTGGTGATATTTGATTGCCCTTGTGCCTGATAGTGGTACGTTGTTGGTGTGCTTTGGCCCATATGAATGCAAGCTGTGACACAAAAAACTCTAGCGGAAGATTTGGGGGGCGTCCCTTAGCTCCAGAGGCCCATCTGGGCTGCTGGTACTTTTTTATCCGCCGCAGTCTCCCTCCAGTTATGGCGATTCGCTCTGAGACTAGATTTTTGGGCATGTCAGTGTCAGTGTCAGTGTCAGTGTCAAAGCCAGAGCCAGAGCCAGAGCCAGAGCAATAGCTAGTGGGATGGGGGTATTTGTGCATCAGCCTGCCCTGAAAAATCATGTATTGCCTATGGACTCTGCGGAATTCTACTTTTGCATGGAATCTTGAGGGCGGCGGAAAATGCTTTGCTACTAATTTAAATAGTTGGTCTGAATTCGGCATCAAGACAATTTAGCAACCAACTCCTATGAGCGCAAGTGGGTGTAACTCTGAAGCATCAAGAGAGTTTTATGCCCGCTGACCATGCCGACCTCAATGGACTCAACCCTTTTCAAACAAACGTGCGACTGTTTCATTAAGCAGGTCGTCGAACCGCGGGTTATGTAGCACTCCCTCATGGCTGATATTGCTTTATTTCTTCTGTAGCAATAGGCAAATTGTTTATAGCTTCTTGTAACTTTTGGTTAGAAAAATGGGTGTAAACCCTGGCTCCAATGCTACCAGTGCTGGTATGTCCAAGAAGTCTGTCAACCACCGTCTCCGTAACACCTGCTCGAACAAGGTTTGTTCTTGCACTGTGACGAAAACTGTGGAAGTTCATCGATTGAGGGATGCTAAGTTGGGTACGTAGCTCACTGAAGTACTGGCTGAAATAGCCCCCAGCTTTGCCCTCTCGTTTCGGCAACTTAGGCCAGAGGCTACCCGGTTCAATCGAATCCCAATATTGGATGAATCCAAGTCTCAAGAGTTCATCATGCAGGGGTATGGTTCTTCGTCCTGCGATTGTTTTAACACGTTGGGAGGGGTCGCCATCGTTGATTTGCATCATCCACACACCAGACTCTTTGTTGATATCAGCCTTACGCAGTTGGCACAGTTCAGAGCATCTAGCTCCTGAATACAAAGCCATTACAGGTATCCAATACGCAGCCGATCCACCCGCCTTTGTGTTTTTGGGGGTAAGACCTTCAGCCCAAATGGGATGGTTAAAGAGCTTGGTCAGAGTCTCATCAGACCACGGCTTGCGAGGAGCTTCAGTATGCGCCTTGATATCGAGTCCACGCCAAGGATTCTTTGGGATCAACTCAAGATCGTCGCAAGCATAGTTCAGCAGACTTTTGACCCAAACCATGCGGTCTCGTGCCGTCTTTGAAGAGGTGGGTTGCTGCTGAAGCCATGAGCGAAATTTATCCCCCATGTCACGATTGATTTGGGTGAGCTTTACCTTTCCTGAAAACTCCTCAAAAAGATGGATTGCACGCAGACATGCACGGGATGAATCTTCGGATGTATGTTTTGACGCTTGCCATCGCAGATGGAGTTCCCGTAGGCTCAGGGAAGTGCTGACAATATTATGGATACGGGGCGCAAGAGATGACGCAGTAGGCACGGTTTCATATATGGCCCCTGCAAGGATTTCAGCCCGTTTGGCATATCCCTTGGACAATGCTTCACGGTAGTTACTTGAACCTAGCGAAATCACGATGCGCCCGGTTGGACGTTCTTCTCTGAGGTGGTGGTCAAGGGGCAGAACGATACGCATGTAGTACGTCGTTCCCCGGCGAAATAGTCCTGTGAGTCCAGCCATGAATGCTCCACGTTGAAGTTACGTGACACACTTAGGTGATACACAAAGCAGCTTTTTGAACCCCGAATCAACGCAAATGTTTGATTTAAAACGGAAAACAAAAGCAAAGGTGACGAGCCTTGACCCCAGCACTGGCTCCACAGTTAGGGCTGCTTGGTTCCCCACCTGACCCGGTTGGCCGCTTCCCCATGTGGGAAGGCCCGTCGATGCAAATTGTACGCCCCGTAGAATC
>Ga0209442_1002016_pt1 | contig 11166 bp, 6 predicted proteins | sample LauGreSBDMM110DD_2_FD_187565 | JGI IMG/M metagenome (GOLD analysis project Ga0209442, IMG submission 187565) | Freshwater lake microbial communities from Lake Michigan, USA - Sp13.BD.MM110.DD (SPAdes) (version 2) | ecosystem: Environmental > Aquatic > Freshwater > Lake | place: Lake Michigan, USA...
TGGCGGGGTTTCTCTTGTAGGCTGAAACTAAGGACGAAGACTGGAGTTCTCCCCACCGCTATGCAGCCACATCCCCTGTGTTTGAATTACCGCTACGATCTCCCGGGCCGCAGGCTCCTGGAGGCTATCAAGGCGACCGCGAAGAGTTCGCTCTCGATGATCGGCACGACGCTCGAAGCGTCCGCCGCCATCGTGACGTTCCTCGCTGACAGCTCGACCATCAGCTTCCACCTCGCCTCCGCGCACCACCTCTCGGTGCGGGCGTCGAGTAAGCGCTCCTCGGAGGCCCAGCGAATCTGCCGTCAGCTCGTCGGCCGTAACGTTATCCAGCCGCTCCACGAAAAGCTCTCCGGGCCGAACAAGGACCAAAAGCCCTTCCGCCTGGCGCATGAGATCCTCGCCGAGCACATGGCTAAGGCCGAGTGGCAGGAGCACATCGTCGTCCTCCCCGAGGCCTGGGAAGAAGCTCAGGCCTGTCCCTTTGAGCATGACGGCACGCTCGACCGCACCCTCAAGGGCCTCGTCACCTTCGCAAAGCTTAAGGCCGATTCCGCCAACATGCTTAAGCACGACGAGTACCTCGCCGAGCAGGCTGGCCTTGGACACTTCGGGGCTGACCTCGGCCAGCAGGCCAAGACCAAGTTCGCTGCGGACTATAGCGCCACCTACCAAGGCATCGTCCGACTCTTCCCCCTCCACGTTACCCTGGGCAAAGGCCTCAAGCCCCAGTCCTGTATGTCCATCTACATGGACTGGGACCCCGTCACCCAGAAACTCCTCCTCGCCCGCTTCGGCCGCCACGGCCGCGGGGCTTGAAGACGAGTTCCAAAAAAGTCTTCTACTGAAAACTCAATGGCTTACCTTTCGTCAAGCATGCCTCGAATCGCCATCATAGGCCACGGTGTCGTCGGACAGGCGATTGGAGATGTGCTGGCTGCTAAAGTTAAAGGAGTACGCGCGCTGGCTTATGACCCCGTGAAGGCCTCGAAGCCTCCCGGCCGTGATCGTGCCGCAGATTCGTTGGCTGCCGCCGTCAAAGGCGCATCCCACATCTTCATCTGTGTGCCCAGTTATCTGAAAGGTAAAGGGGTCGAGGGCCCGTCCTGGAGACGATTGGCCAAAGAGTTGGCCCGTTGCTCAGCCTTGGACGCGGTCATAGTCATTAAGTCCACGCTAGTTCCAGGCGATGCCGCAAAGTTCGAGAAGCTAACCAATCGCCGGGTTGTCATCTGCCCCGAGTTCATGGCAGAGGGCACTGCCGAGCGCGATATCCTCAAGCCGCATCGGGTATTGGTGGGCGGCAGCGACAAAGCGGCCGTGGATTCAGTCACCCGGCTTTACCGTCATTGGGTTCCAGCGAACCGAATCATCCGCATGGACGCTTGGTCGGCCCAGTTGGCTAAGCTGCTAGCCAACGCCATGCTCGCCCAGCGGGTCGCGTCGATCAATTCGATGGCGGTCTTATGCGAACTCGGAGGCGGAGACGTGCGTGATGTTTCCAAGGCTGTCGGCATGGATCCCCGGATTGGGTCGATGTATCTTCAGCCTTCAGTAGGCTTCGGAGGATCGTGCCTCGAGAAGGACCTGCGACTTCTCTGTGCGCTGGCAGAATGCATGGGGCTTACGGATGTCTCCCGTTACTGGCACACCGTCATCGAGCAGAATGACGCACAGGTTCGCAGGGTGACGCTGCAAATCTCGAAGATGGCCGGGAAGGGTGGTCTGGTCGCTATCTTGGGTTTAGCTTTCAAGCCATGCGTGGCGGACATCCGCAACTCTGCCCCCCTGCGAATCGCTGAGGGCCTAGCCGCCCTCGGGCACCCACTCCAGGCTCATGACCCAAAGGTGAAGGCAGTAAAAGGGTTACGGATGGCCAGCACGCCTTCCGCCGCTGTCCGTGGCGCGTCCGTCGTCGTCGTGCTGAACGACGAACCCGTTTACCGAGCTCTTGATTGGAGGCGAATTGCCAGAATCGCCGCTCCGGGGGCCAAGGTCTACGCCTCTTCACCTGGTATTGGCCTTACGGCGTCGCCCCAAATGGGAACCTTCATCCTTGGAGGAGCTGCCTAAGATGCGCGTTCTTGTCACCGGCGGCAGTGGGTTCGTGGGATCGCACGTGTGCGCGCTTTTGATTTCGAAGGGCCACGAAGCGCTTTCTTACGATCTTGGTTCAGCGAAGGCGCCAGATTGGCTCAAAAATATTCGCACCCGGCATGGCATGTCCGATGTCATCATCGGCGATATCTTGGACACAAAGTTACTGGCTAAATCCATACGCGATTTCCGCCCAGAGGTGCTAATCCATCTCGCAGCAATGCCAGGCGTTGCTGAGGCCGAACAGAACCCGCGGCCCTATCTTCGGGTTAATGTCGAGGGTGTGGAATCGGTGCTTGAGGCATGCGCCAGCGAGGGCCTAGCCCGGATTATCTATGCTTCATCCTCATCCGTATACGGACATTCCATCGGCCAGATAAACGAGAGCCATCCGCTCAATCCAATCGGTCAATACGGTCAGACCAAGATGATGGGTGAAGAAAGAATACGGCTAGCTAGTAAGCGTGGCGGAATGCACGCACGAATCCTTCGGCCATTTACGATAATCGGCCCGTTGGGACGCCCGGACATGGCGCCATGGATATTTACCGAGGCCATAATGTCCGGGAATATGGTAAAGCTGCATGCTGGGTCAGGGCGTGATTTCACGAGCGTGCACGATGTTGCAGCGGCGTTCGTTCTTGCCGCTGAGCAGCCCTGGGATGGGTGCGAGACTTATAACATCGGTACTGGCGAATATCACACGGCAGCCGCATTGGCAGAGTTGCTGGCCAAGGAGCTAGGGCTTCCCCTGCACGTAGAGGAGGCCGGATTGCCCCCATATATGCCGAAGGCGACATGGGCTGATATATCAAGCGCAAGCCGACGGATAGGATGGCGGCCCAAGGTTACGTTTCCCGCGGCCGTAAGGGAGTTCGCGAGTTGGTATCAATTAAATGCACCCCATGGATAACCCAACGTTGCAACCGAAGGTCGCCGCGCTGATCGCATGTTCGGGTAGATTCGAGCTCCTGGAGCATCGTGCCTTGAGTTCAGTCAGGTCGCAGTTACGTCCGCCCGACGTTATCGTCATAGTAGTCGATGCTGACTATGACCAGGAAGGCGAGTTAGAGATGAAGAGTATCGTTAAGCGGGTATGGGCCAGTTCGTCGGTTTGCCCGGAGGTCATCACCATCGGTAATCGTCGAACGAAGAAATCAGCTTCAGGGGCATGGAACAGTGGCTTGGACGAATTATGCCGGCGTTTTTCCGAAGAGGCTGAAAGATGGCATGTCGCCGTCTTGGACGATGATGATGCCTGGGCAGAGGAGCATTTGCAGGAATGTCTGAGCGAAGCGATCAAGCTCTCGGCCGACATGATTATCCCGGGGCTGATTCGACATGAAGTCCCAGACGACGAAGGTCGTCGGCAGGAAATACCCACGTCTCTCAACCCCGCGCACATTTTTGTCCGGAATACGCACATTCAGGGATCGAACATTTTCTTGCGTCTTGCTCGGTTCCTGGAGGTGGGCGGGTTTGACGAAAACCTTCCCAGCTGTACCGATCGGGACATATGTATTAGGTTGGCTCGCTTGGCGGGCATGAAGGTCGCTCCGTTAGCTGCGCACACTGTCCACCATTACGCCGATCCGAGGCCGGACAGGCTTACGATAAACCGTAATGCCAAGGGGGAGGGGTTGCGCAAATTTTTCCAGAAGCATGCCCAGGATTTCGGCGCGGATGAACATGACAGGTACTTTCGCCTGGCCCTGGAAAGATTCGGTTTCGACGAAGCCTATCTGCGATCATCAGATTCATTGCCGGCTCCCGCCCTGCAGAATGAGCGGCTGCCGGCTAAAGAAGTCCTACCTGACGGGCTTCACTTCGTATTGGGAGTCGCCACTGATTCATGCCTACCTCCGCAGGCCCTCCGCCTCTTTGGAGACATCTCTCGCCTGTGCAGCCACCCGGGGGTTTTAGGCATTACTGCGGTACTCCTTGAAAACGGGCCAGTCGATGAGGAGGGGCGGCTTAAGTGGGTAGAGGCGATCAAATCTCTGCGTAGCAGCGGCGTCAATGTTCGCTGGATCAAGCCCGAGGAAGTCATGTCACATTGGGCCCCTGAGCAGGCAGTCGTCATCCCGGACGCGCATGCTTGCCGCCTGCCCATAGCTATCACGCGTTCCATCCTGAACTACTTCGTCCACGTAGAGTGCAAGCAGCGCCCGGGGTCGGCTGCATGGATACTTGATGACGACAAGACCTTTAGTTTTGAGGTCCGCGGCAAGTTTGACAGCAGCGTGTCAACAAGGTGCTCGCCTGACGTAGCGCAATTGCTCGCCCTAAGAGCCGCGGGCGTAGACGTAGTTATCGGACAAGATTCGGCCGCTGCGCCATTGCCCTTCGAGGCAACTTTGCGGTTGCAGCTGCTCGATCTCGATCAAGCCCTGCGCCGACGTGTGTCTTCCTCAGGCGAACCTATACCTAAAGAGCCTACTGATAGGAGGGCTGCCGGGTATTACGATCTCTCCCGTGAGACGCGCCATCTGGAAACACCTCTGCGGACGAATCATTTTGATGGTCTGACGCCAGTCGAGACTATCAATAAAGCCGCCCATGCTTGCCGGCGCATGCGTGCAGGTGAATCAATCATGCGCCCATTGATGATCGATGGCGAAAGCTTGGACTTGGCGGCAGCTCAAGACTCGATTATGCGCGGAGGCTCGGCGGTATTTTTCAGACCCGAACAGCTGATGCTATGTCCACAATATGTCGCTAGGGTAGGTGAGGCTTGGGTACGCCGCTCAGACATGCTTCATAGCCTTATTCTCTCTAGATTATACGGTGTGAAGATCGTCATGCACGCCTCCGCGGCGGTTCGTCATGGAAGGGAGACCACCTCGCCGGTGGAAACACTTTCCGAAACGTTAAGCCAGGATGTCTTGGGTTATGGGCTATATCGAGGAGCCGAGGCCGCCCTCAGCGTGGTTCCGGCTCATCCCGCCCGCGGAATCTGCGGGGTCTTTTATGAAGGCGATAACAATCAGATTGCTACCGCAACCGCACGTAAGGCAGTCAGGGAGAGGCTCGCCATTATGGAACTGTCCGCTTGGCGTATTCGCGGGCTAGTAGGTTCATGCCTGTGTAGTCTGGATAAGTTGAAACAAGATTATGGCATAGACGCCGACATCGTCAGCCAGCTCGGCGCGGAGCTGCTTAAAATCAGGTCGCTCATGGATCCCGCCTATCTCCGGCAGACTGCCAAGAAATTATCGGCTAGCGTCAGCGGCGTCGAATTTTCATCAGCATATAAGCAGCTCGAGCTGCAGGCTGTCGCCATGCAGACTTCCTTCAAGGCGTTTAGGACTGAGCAACTAAAGCAGCAACGCATCGAGCGTGCACGGAAAATACTAGGCGTCCCGCTGGAGGCGGAGTTACTCGGAGCAGGCTGGGAAGGGGTCGTATTCCGAAGCGAAGATTCGACGATTAAGCTACTGGATGTTGCCAAGCCTGCCCGAGCTAGCGCAGCCATGCCCGCGCTGCGGCTATTGGAATGTCTGCGTAAGAAGGTCTACGGCCTTCGCCAGATTAAGCTGAAGCAAAGCGATGAGGGCTTGTTGATCGTCGAAAGGGACTTCGTCCCTCAGTCGCAGATGAGTCCGCCATCCATGAGCCAACTCTTCAAGCTTCTAGAGGAGTGTAAGGAGGCTGGCGTAATTTTCCGTAACCTAAGTCGTGACAATATCGCGTTGGTGGACGGACGTGCGGTAATTATCGACTACGGATTAGATTTTGCCGAGTTCAGCCAAGCTGAGTTCGAAACCATGGCACGCAAGGCTTGGCTTTGCGTGCGTTTTTGGGCCCGCCCTGATTTGAACCGGCTGCTGAGCCTTGCCTGGCAGCATCAAGGCGCCCCCGAGTTTGACGGCTTCGAGGAATATTGGCGTTGGCATAACGGCGAAAAGAAGTCCGCTACCGCGGTTTGCGCGGGCATGGTCGAAGAACTTTTGATTGGTTATAACTTCGAAAGCGTCCTGGATTATGGGTGCGGCAAGCAGGCTTACACGGCGCGTCATTTCAGCGCCTTGGGGAAAAGGGTGGTTGGGTTCGATCCAGGCGACGGAATCAAGACGCGATGGGAAAGGGACCAGCACGCGGGGGACCTGACATTGACGGACTCAAGGGACTTAGCTATGTCAGCTGGTCCTTATGATGCCGTAGTCTGCTCACTGGTCTTATGTGAACTAAAATCGGAAATAGCTTTCCAACAAGTAGTAGCGGACCTTGGCTCTGCGGTCAAGACCACCGGAAGAGTCGTGTTAGTCGTTTGCGACCCAATCAGTACATTTGGCCCTCCCACGGCCATTCACCTGGAAAGGAAATTGCCCGATAGCGCCGAGTATTGTGGCAAATTCGATTATGAGGAGATTGCTGAATCCGGGCGTCCGAGAAAGGAGTTTCATCGTTCGGTCGGGACAGTCAGACGTACTCTTCTCGAATCAGGCCTGCGGGTGATTTCAGAGCAGAGAAATCAGGCCTTTGATTCAGCGACCGGGCTTCCTGCAACCGATTTTATTGCATGGGAGTGCGAGCCGGTGAGGCTGGTAGGACCAGGGGCTAGCGTTTCCTTGGTCATCAAGGCATCGGCCCTCGAAGCCGAGACCCTGGAAGCGCAGGTCAAGCACCTGATCCACCAACTGGAGTCTCCGCGAACATTCGTAGAGCGCATTTTGGCTATCGATTCACGTTCAGACGGCTTTGTTCGGGAATATGGCTCACCTGACCTCCGGAAAGCTCTCGAGGCTGCCGGGCGCCTGAAATCCAGTGGACTCATTGATCAGGTCATCTTGGCTCCGCCCGACGGCACCGCTGAAGCAGCTGCGATAAATTATCGGTGGTTCGGCATTGAATCGTCATGTACTCATACCAAGGCGGGGGCCCCCCTTTCTTCGCCTCTGGGCGCCTTAGACCTATGTCGGGGCGACTATATCTTTCAGCTTGATGCAGACCTGCTTATTAGGCGTGCAGATAAGACCCATGATTTTATTGGCGAAGCAATTATGGCCATGAAGGCCAACCCAGGCGCCTTTACGGTTAGCCTCAATATCCTGAATCAAGAAGACCAGCCATTCGGAGCGAACGACACTGACGGTAGGCTATATCGAGTCGAATGCCGCGGGTGCTTCTTCGACCGGGCTGCCCTGTTGTCATTACTGCCTTTCACGAATACTGTCGGTGATGACGGTAAGCTCGAGTTGGCATGGCACCGCTCCATGGATAAGGCCTGTGTCGCTGGGCGTGCGGTTAGCCTCCGCGGTGGCGACCGCCGAACCGGGTTTGTCCACCCGCCGAACGCCTTTAAACGTTCTGATGGCGAATGGAATCTTATCATGGCTGGCATTGAGAATGGCGCTTTGTTCGAGGCTCAATTGGGTAAGGTTGATCTCGTCGGCAGCGCCTTGCAGTGGTTGCCCGCCCCTCGCCGTGAAAAGGTGGTCCTCGTCGTCACCGGGAGGAACGTCCCCTATGGGAAGATGCTCCGTTGTTACCAGTCTATGCTCAGGCAGCACGGCGCCATCTGGGGTGCTGTCGTCATCGATGACGGGTCTGCTGAGCTTAGCCGCGAGGCCTGCCGCCGTGTATTCGGGCAGGAGCCGAACATCACCTTATTGCAGCCTCGGCGGAGAAGAGGTCAGCTCGCCAATACCATCACGGCAATCCGCGACCTTTGTTCTGACCCCGAGGCAGTCATCGTCACGCTCGATATGGATGACTCCCTGATTGGAGCGGGTGTGTTGCAGGAGTTGGCTAGGGAGTACGACCATGGCGCCGATCTGACGGTGGGCTCCATGGTAAGGACAGATAAACCCGCGACCTATCCAGCTAGCTTTGGAGACCTGGGCGCAGCCCGGGGCGGCAATGTATGGCAGCACCTTCGGAGCTTCCGGAAGAGACTTTTCGACGGGATACCTGACTGGCGATTACGCCTTGATGGCAAATACATCGAGATTTGCGTGGATTGGGCTTTCATGATTCCGATGGTCGAGCGAGCGACTGCCCCGCGGCATCTTTCAAGCAAGCTCTATTATTATGAGAGCTCAGGGCTTGGGAAGGCGGGACAGCTTCCCGCGCGAGAAGCCGCGATAACCCGTATTATGAAGCGTCATGTCCCGGGAGGCCACTGTCGAAGGTCCAGCGGGCTTATCACCAAAGAAGACATCATGGCCCGCGACTGGAAAGGCCTAGACGGTTTGCTTATCCTGAGGCATGCCGACCGACCTTCCTTGAAGGGTTTAGGAAAAGGCGCCGACGAAGTCCAGATCACCGAGAAGGGTCGTGTAGAGAGCCGCGCATTAGGGTTGGCCCTCGGCCAAGCCACCCAGGTAGTAGCCAGTGGAGTCTTGCGAGCCCGTCAGACAGCCCAGGAAATTATTTTGGCTATAGGACATGACCCTTCGGCCGTGCGCAGTTTCAGGTCGCTTTGCCGTCTTTCGGCCAACCATGCCGACCGCGAGGCGTACGATGCCCACAAGGCACGCCTTGGGTGGCATTCGCTGGTAGACGCATGGATTGATGGAGCCCTCGATGATCCGGGCTCTATTCTGCCTTCGCATGAGTCTGCCATGGGCGCGATTCGCGAGCTGATGGCTAACGATGGCCTTAAGCAGCAGGGGCTGAACATCGTCATAACTCATGACTTCTATGTTCATGCACTCTTGGAAGTTATGCATGGGAAAAGACAATGGCGGGGAGGAGGCATCCCGACTCTGGCTGGTGTTTATCTTGATTATGAAGACGCTCGCTCTTTGATGGAAGCCCATGGAGCCTGACGCCCCCTCGAATCTTAAGCGGCGGCCGATGGTCGCCGTCATCGGCGACGCTTCAACCGATCCAGTTGGTGCTAAGGCTGCTGCGGCCAGGCAAGTGGGTGCGCTGATCATCGAGCGTCGGTGGCGCCTGGTGACGGGAGGCATGGGCGGTATCATGAAGGAGGCTTCCGCGGGGGCCCGGGCCTCGGTGGCTTGGGTGGACGGCGACATCATCGGCATTGCTCCCGGCAGCGACCCAGCGGCGGCCAACCCATTTGTCGACGTGGTCATCGCCACGGGGATGGATCATCTGCGCAACTCTATCGTCGCCCATTCTGATGCCATCATCGTGATCGGCGGTGGCGCCGGAACTCTGAGCGAAATCGCCCTCGCGTGGATCTACAGGCGGCTTATCGTCGCCCTCCCGCATGAAGGGTGGGGTTCAAGGCTCGCCGGTCAGAAAATCGACTCGCGACGTCGCTATGATGATATTCCAGACGATCAAATATGGGCTGCACAAAGCCCGATCGAGGCGGTGCAGATGGTCGAGAAACTGATGCCCCGGTACAACAAACGCAGCCATGGTATCAGAAGCCGCGAGGCCTGAGGCCTTCGCATGCCTTGCCGGCCCTTCCTGTATAAATGAAAGTACTGAGTGACCCTCGACGAAATGGCTAACGAAGACATGATGAGGCTCATCGAGGTGGCCGCGCGGTCAGTCGTAATCGTATCGATCGGAGGAGGGGCCGATGTCGTCATAGCTAAGGCAATCGCGATGACGATGATAAGGGAAGGGGCGACCTCCGTCGACATCGTCCAGACAAAGGCACGCAGCATGCTTGACCGTGAAGAGACGCTCCAGGATTTGGGCGAGCTCCGTCTTTCAAAGGTTGGCACATTCGCGGAATGCGAGTTCTTGGAATATCTGACGACAGTCCCTAACACTGTGCGTGACGCCAGGGCGAGGACGCGAGGAAAGCGCCTTGCTGCCGCATTGGCCTGGCAGAACGGACGAAGATTTTACGCCGCCGGCCGGAGCCCGTCTTGGCTGGAATTCATACGCTCAGGCGGGGGGCAAGACCGTCCCTATGAAGCTGTTATTTGTGTCGACGGCGGCGGCGATGTTCTCGGCGTGGATGAAGACAGTGATATCAAGGTCCTGAAGCATATTGAGCAAAGCATGCCTGCGGAATCACAGCTGTTTCTTTATGTCGTTGGGATGGGCGCAGACGGAACGCCCATCGAGTTATTTAAGGACGCAAGACTCGAAGGTTGGTCGAAAGTATCGGAAGGCAACCTTCAGGTCAGCTTTGCCGATGACCTGGAAGGCTGCCTAAGGGAGACCTCGTGCTGGCTGGATGACCCTTTGAAATGGGACGCACCTAACAGTCTTTGGTCGTATGGATTGAACGTGCCACAGATTGTATCCTTGGCGATCAGGAACATATTCCCATTCATGCGGCCAGTGGACGGCATCGTTACATTCCCGCGCCGAAACCGACTGGTCGAGATGCGTGCAGACTGGCTCAGGTCCGCCAGGCTATATCGCAAGAATTCTGCGATTACTTGAATCAGTTGCGCGTCTTGAGCCCCAAAGACCCTGCCAGGAATCGACGACCTGATCCCGAAACTCCCAGGGGCCACGCCGTGGCCCCTGGGTATTTAGTTTATAGAATCACCAATAGGCCCGAATGGTCGGATAGCCCATTTAGCCTGAACGCTGGGAGGTGCGTCAGTCTGGCTTTCTTGAGCGCTTTACCAGCGAAGGCGTGGTCGATGCGTCTTGGCTTATCGATCTTACGGGTCCCTCTGAATGTATAGGCCTTCTTCCCCCCGGGCACCTTGCCCCACAGATTACGCCAGCCGAAGTCATTGACCCATTCGGTTAGCTGCGGCCCCCACGTTGTGTCCTGCGCGGGGGCGGTGTTGAAGTCACCGATCATGAGGGTGCGCTTATCACCATGCTTGCGCATCCAGGGCTGTAACTGGGCGAAGGGCTTTTGCTTCATGCCTTGAGTCGGCATGTGAACTGCTGAGATAGTCACGCCGCCGATGCGGCAGCACACCCAGTTATTCTTGAGCATGTTGCCTTGTTGGGTGAAGCGCTCGTCAGTCTCCAGCTCGAGCTTACTATAGACCCTCACGTGACGCTTGCGGCTATGCAGGGTAGGGCGTGAACAGTGCTTAAAGCCGGCGGCTACTAAGCCCGCCTCATAATGCCTTTGGCTTCCCTGGAGGAGTTCGGCCAAGATAATGACATCAGGACGCCGGCCGAGCCGCAACAAGGTGCCGCAATCGATACGCTTCTTCTGGGTATTCA
>Ga0209442_1002023_pt1 | contig 11140 bp, 9 predicted proteins | sample LauGreSBDMM110DD_2_FD_187565 | JGI IMG/M metagenome (GOLD analysis project Ga0209442, IMG submission 187565) | Freshwater lake microbial communities from Lake Michigan, USA - Sp13.BD.MM110.DD (SPAdes) (version 2) | ecosystem: Environmental > Aquatic > Freshwater > Lake | place: Lake Michigan, USA...
AGTCAATGGCCACCGTTTTCGATGGCATTACCCGCCACAACCCTGAAGGGATGTGGTTCAGGCGCTATGCACAGGTCGAAGGATTCAAAGAGGCGGTACGCTTGCGAGACAGTGGCGAACCCATTCCCGAGGGCGATCTTGCACGTGAACGGATAGCCCAGTTGGAGGCACAACTGATGCAAGCCAAGGCCAATGAAGGTCTAACTTGACTCAATGGCCATAGCCCATATCGCTTGGTGGGCAGGACTTTGCAGATCCGGTGGCAACTGGTGTGTTGGCGCTGACGCCAAGTTGACTACCGCTGCCGACTGTGACTGACCAGGTGAGAATTCACCAACCTCGCTTAGACCACTGAATTTTCAGCCTAAGCGGTGGTCATCTATTTTCGGTATAACTGGAAAAATTTGCTTCAGCGCCAACAGGCGATAGAGGACAAAACATGAAACATGGAATTACTGGAAGCAGGCAGACCCCTGCTATTTTGCTAGTTGATTCAATCACCGAGGTCGAGGCTGCCGACAAGGGAAAGATCGTGGTTTCGGCATCGCACGGCGGTATCAGCTCCGCACGGTTTGCTCTCGAAGTCCCTCTGGCACTGGTGTTCTTCAACGATGCAGGCATAGGTAAAGACGAAGCTGGCATCGCGGCCCTGGCAATGCTCGAGGATAGTGGGGTTCCTGCCGCTTGCATATCGCACAACAGCGCACGCATAGGCGATGCCCAAGATATGTGGGATCACGGCCTCATCTCTCGTGTCAATCAGCTGGCAGAGACGGCAGGCATCGGTGTCGGCGAAAAGCTCAGTCTGGCTGCGCTTCATTTCGTGGGCAAGTCCTCGACCGAATAGGACGCTCAAAACTCAGCACGCCGCAATAGAACGGCACCTTAATTTCGTGTAATTGAACTGGAGTTACATAATGTAACTGGACGGGTATCGGGGCAGTTATTTGGGTTTTGACCCCCCAATTTTGCCCCAAATGTTCGACGACACCGTCGGGGCTTGAACCGAAAATGGCAAAAGTTTTACGACGGCTGAATTGCTCGAACCGGCACACCGCGCAGTGGCAGCACAAGACCAGAGATGCCTTGATGCCGGTGCTGACTAAGTCTGGTGTTTCGGCTTGCAAGGGATGCGAATAATTCTTTGTAATTAAATTTCTGGCCCTCCAGATGTCTCCAGGGTGTCTCACATACCCACTGCACCAAAGGCAACTCCAGGGTTGACCTATTTTGCTTCGCGTCTATTAATAGTAGTATGAACAGGACGCTAATGAGGGCGTTGACCACAATGAGGGGACACCATGGCTCGATTCAACCTGAAGGTGAACGGCAAAGCGCGTACTGTCGACGCTGATACCGATACACCCTTGCTTTATGTACTGCGCGATAACCTCGCGCTGCGCGGTCCGCGCTTCGGGTGCGGCCTCGGGCAGTGCGGTGCTTGCACGGTTCACGTCAACGGCCAAGCGCAGCGCTCCTGTGTGCTGCCGATCAGCAGCGTCAAGGGCGAAGTCACCACGCTCGAAGGCTTGGGCACGGTCGCAGCACCGGGCAAGTTGCAGCAAGCTTTCATCACCGAGCAAGCGGCCCAGTGCGGCTATTGCGCAAACGGCATGATCATGACCTCCGCAGCACTGCTGGCCAAGAACCGCAATCCCAGCGAGACCGATATTCGCAACGCGCTCGCCGGCAACCTCTGCCGGTGCGGCACCCATCAACGCATAGTTGCCGCGGTCAAGCGTGCAGCTACTGCCTAGGGAGTCGAAGATGACTGTACTTCACTCAGGTTTTGATCGCCGAGCCTTCCTGAAGGCTTCTGGCGCACTCACTGTTGGCTTCTCGATGCTCGGCGCACGCATTGCCGATGCGGCCATCGAATCGTCCGCGTCCCTGCGGCCACCGAAGTCTGTGATCAACGAAGCGATCGATTCATGGTTGGTGATCAGCCCTAATAATCGCATAACGGTCTTCTCGGGCAAGGTGGACCTCGGCACCGGTGCCCGCACTGCGCTTGCGCAAATGGCCGCTGAAGAACTCGATGTGGCTTTCGATCAGATCGAAATGGTCATGGGCGATACCGCGACGACGCCGGATCAATGGCTGACCGCCGGTAACCTAACCATCTTCCAAGGTGGCTCTGAGTTGCGCCGCGCTGCGGCCAGTGCCCGCCGCGTACTAGTCGATCGCGCCGCCCAGCGCCTGGGCGCTTCGGTCGGTGAATTGATCGTAGAAGACGGCGTGGTTCGCGTCAAAACCAATCCGCGTCGCGCGGTGGCTTACAGCGAGCTGTTAGGCAGCGGACTGCAATTGAAGGTTGATCCGAAGATCGAGCTGCGCAAGTCGACCCAGTACAAGTTGATTGGCAAGTCGATTCCGCGCGTCGATATTCCTGCAAAGGTCACCGGTGAATTTGAATACGTGCACGATGTGCGCCTGCCGGGCATGTTGCATGCGCGGGTGGTGCGCCCTGACGATCTCGGCGCAAAGCTGGTGTCGTTTGACGATTCAGCCGCCAAGCGGGTGGGCGGCTTCGTCCAGACGGTGCGCAAGGGTGATTTCATTGCGGTGGTCGCACGCAGCGAATGGGGCGCGGTCAAGGCTGCTCGCGCCTTGAAGGTCAATTGGTCGGCTGGCACAGGTCTGCCCGATCAGGCCACTGTGTTCACTCACTGGCGCAATCGTCCGGTCGCAAAGGAAGAAGTAACCCAGACGGCGGGTGATGTTCAGGCGGCCCTGCAAGGTGCGGCCATACGGGTCAAGGCCTCTTATGAGTTCGCCGTTCAGACGCACGCCACGATTGGACCGTCGTGCGCCGTTGCCGACTTCAAGGGGGGCAAGCTCACCGTTTGGACCTCATCGCAAGCGACGCACTCAATGGTGCACGAGCTTTCTGTGGTCACCAAGATGCCGAAAGACGCGATCCGCTTGGTGTTTATTGAAGGCGCGGGCTGCTACGGGCGCAACGGCACCGAGGATGCCGCTGCCGATGCGGCATTGATTTCGCAGGAAATCAGCAAGCCAGTGAGGGTTCAGTGGAGTCGCGCCGACGAGACAGCCCGCGCACCCAAGAGCCCGCCCCGTGCGATGGACATGGAAGCCGGCCTCGACGCACAGGGCAACGTTGTCGCCTGGTCGGGTGATTTCTATATCGCGCTCAACCATGTGGCCGCGTTCAAGCCGCTCGACTTCCCCTTGTTGGCTGCGACCGAGACCGGCATCCCGCGGCCGGGCAATTGGGTGGGGTTCTTGTTTCAGAACTCGGGGCAGCCCTACGGTTTCCCAAATATCAAAGTGAACACGAAGCACATAGCCGAGGCCTTCTTTCGCTCGTCTCATTTGCGCAGTCCGGGTCGAATCGAAAACAGCTTTGCCAATGAAGCCTTCATGGACGAACTGGTCGCAGCTGCCAAAGCCGATCCGCTTGAATACCGACTGCGCTATATGAAAGATCCGCGCGCTATTGAGGCGATTCAGACTGCGGCCAAACTTGCCAATTGGCAAGCGCGTCCGGGGCCGAATCCGAGCGCGGGCTCAGGCGATGTGGTCAAAGGCCGTGGCATCGCCTATATGCGCTATAACAACACCATCACCTATGTGGCTGCGGTCGCGGAAGTGGAGGTCACCAAGTCGACCGGTGCGATCAAGGTCACCCGCATCTGCATGGCCCACGACTGCGGTGAGATGGTGAACCCGGACGGAGTGGCCAATCAGGTCGAGGGAGGCATACTGCAAACCGTCAGCCGCACCTTGATGGAAAACGTGACATGGGATCGCACCAAGGTGACCAGTGTGGACTGGGCGACCTACCCGATTTCCCGCTTTCCGGACATGCCCAAAGTCGAGATCGCTTTGCTCGATCGCCCGGGTGCTGCGGCCTGGGGCGCCGGTGAGCCAGCGCCTTGCGCCATCCCAGGCGCGATCGCCAACGCGGTGTTTGACGCCACGGGTGTACGCTTGCGGTCCTTGCCATTCACGCCTGACAAGGTCAAGACAGCGCTGGCGGCGGGGCCAGTGCGCGCTTAGGCTTAGCATTGTCTATGCACGCGATGTGCGCCAAAGTCTGGGGCGCACATGAGGGTGTGCTCTAGATGCCCAAAGCCAACCCGAATCGGGTTGGCCTTGAGTCATATGTTCTGCGCAGGCGGGTGCCTTGAGGGCTTGACTTGCGAGTGATCCCAATGGCGCCAAGGTGGAACTCGACTTTGATCCGTCTGAGTCACTGTAAGCAGAAATTCAGGCTCTTTAAAACTATATAAATCAACAACTCGATGACAGTGCGTGAATGAAATGGCTATATTGTGCCGCCGCAGCAGCCCTCAACTGCCGCCCCAGCCAGACGGGCCATCACCTTTTTTTGGTTTTGGCGCGGGGTTGGGATAAATCGCGTCATATTGTTTTTTGCGGATCATCTGCAAACAGTCGCCTCGCAAATTGACAGCCTTGATCTTTTCGCAAGTGTAGGAATTGGGCTGAACTTTGGCCTGGCACATCAAGCGAAGGTCAGACACTTTGACGTCTTCGCAAAAACGGGGGTTGTTTTGCTGTACGGCATTGCACGTGGCTCGTTCATCGCCCTTGAGGGCGTTGCAGTCCTGCGCCCAACCAGACACGAACCATGCGCTAGCGATTAATGCCCAAACATTACGCATGATGTTTCCTTGTGATGCAACACCCAACATACGCTGTTGGGGCCAACATACAAGGGATCAAACCCTTGTGCAGGGACGGTCCAAGCCTTGTGCCAAGGGGCAACTTGTCAGAGAGGTGTCGCCTGCAATGCAGTAGCTAGTGCGCGCATCCACTGCTCACGGCTAGCAAAAGTTTCCTGGTCCTAGATCAACGGCTGGGTAATGGCTTCAATGTCTGCTTCGGGCAGCAGCACTTTGCTGGATGCACTGCAAGACGAAGATTTTGGCTGGCGCCTCAGGATCATCACAGAGGGTGAAGTGGGCCTGGGTTGGTTCATCGGTGCAGTTATCCGGGTTTTGACCCCTCAATTTTGGCCCCAAATGTTCGACGACACAAGCCGGGCTCGAACCAGCTAAGCGTCAAATTTGACTGAGTGATCAGCGTCAACATTAATCATGAGCCCCAGATCTCGCAGGGTAGCGGGTTCATGCATTCTTGACGAACGGGTTCGCCCATTTTGAGGATTTCACGCCTACTCATTGAGTTGCTGGTGAAATTGCGCCATCGTCATCGCTGCATCGATTTCTTTAGGCAAAGCATCGCTTGCGGAAAATATGCCAATGATTTTTCCATCTATTGTTTTGATAGGCAAATGTCTAAAGCCACGCTCAATCATGATCAAGATAGCTTCCGACACAGTTGTATTGGTTCCCACGCAATGTGGGTTGGCCGTCATAACCTGAGAGACCAAAGTTGTCTTCGGGTCAAGCGCCTTGGCCAACACCCTAGTCATCAAGTCGCGCTCGGTCACAATGCCTCGCATTTGCCCAGTTGTATCAAAAATTAAAACGCTGCCGCAGTTGGCTTTTGTCATGATGCAGGCAGCATCCCATACGCTTGCATCCAACAGCAGATTGACGATTTGTCTTGCAGACATTGATTTAGAAACTAATCTTTCAGCCATATCAATCTCCTATGAATATTTATCGCAATGATTCATTTATTTTCGATAGCACTTTAGTGCCAGGGCATAGTTCTTTTTCTTGCAAGGAATTCAGCGGTAGATGGCTAGTATTGAGCGATGCGTGCAAATCAAGTGCTAATGGGTCAAGATACAGCAAACCCGTCACGATCTCACCTCTTTCATGGTGGTCATTCATGTAGCTGAGCGCCTCGTAACGTTTACTAGGGTCATACGATGTGTCTATTTTTCTTAATCGCAAAAATGTGCCATTGTGTTGCTCGACTTCAATCACATCACCACTGGCATATTCAGCCGTAATTTCTGAACGCTGCGGCATGAAGTCGATTCTGCTGACAGATTCATTGTGCTGCCTTACATAGTCATAACTTTTGGTACTTCCATTATGGTTATTGAAAGCAACACACGGACTAATCACATCAATAAATGCCGCACCCCCATGACCGATAGCGCCCTTAATCAACGGAACGAGTTGTTCTTTATCACCAGAAAAAGCACGCGCCACATAGGTTGCGCCCAGCTGCAATGCAAGTCCAACCAAATCAATCGGTGAATCTGTGTTGGTCACGCCTTTTTTGCTTTTGGATCCGCGATCGGCTGTTGCAGAAAACTGTCCTTTGGTTAATCCATACACGCCGTTGTTTTCAACGATGTAGGCCATCTTGACGCCACGACGCATGGCATTGGCAAATTGTCCGAGGCCAATGGATGCAGAGTCTCCGTCGCCAGAAACACCCAGATAAAGTAAATCACGATTGGCCAAATTGGCGCCCGTTAAAACAGAAGGCATGCGACCATGAACAGTATTGAATCCATGAGACGCACCTAAAAAATAATCAGGTGTTTTGGAGCTGCAACCGATGCCAGAGAGTTTGGCCACACGATGCGGTTCGATATTGAGCTCCCAGCACGCTTGAATGATCGCTGCTGAGATCGAGTCGTGTCCGCAACCCGCGCACAGCGTTGAAACTCTGCCTTCATAGTCGCGGCGTGTGTATCCGACCTTATTGGTTTTTAAGGTGGGATGGTGCATGCGAGGTTTGACGATGTAGGTCATGCGAGCTCCTTAGATTTTTTTGAAGATTTTTTGTTTTGTAGTTGATCGCGAATCGCTGAATGAATAAATCGTGCAGTAATCGGTGTTCCGTCGTAATGCAAGACTTTGATTAAATGCGCTGGATCAATTTCGAGTTCATTGATTAACAAAGTGCGCATCTGCGCGTCTCTGTTCTGTTCCACCACAAAAACAAAGTCGTGTTGACTAATAAATTCTTCAACAGAATCTGCAAATGGAAATGCGCGCAGTCGCAATCCATTGAGGTGGATTTTTTCTTTTTCGAGCAATTCAAATGCTTCGTGCATCGATGGGCTGGTGGATCCGTAATAAATCACGCCAATTTTTGTGGGCTTGGATGATGGGGTGACAACAGGTGCGGGAACTATTTGAGCCGCTGTTTTAAATTTCTTTTGCAATCGATCCATGTTGTACATGTAATCAACGCCGCGCTCTGAATAACGCGCATAAGGATCGCGTGTGGTGCCTCTTGTGAAATAGCTTCCCTTGTTTGGGTGCGTACCAGGCAGAGTCCGCCAAGGAATACCATCTCCATCTACGTCTTTGTAACGACCGAAATCTTTGCCCGCTTCCAATTCTTCAGCGGTCATCACCTTGCCGTGATCGTAGGTGCGTGTTTGATCCCATACAAATGGTTTGCTCAAACGTTGATTCATGCCAATGTCTAGATCGGTCATGACAAAAACGGGTGTTTGCAAACGATCGGCTAAATCAAGTGCAGTGGCTGAGTGTTCAAAACACTCATAAGGATCTTCTGGCAGCAACAAAATATGTTTGGTATCGCCATGCGAGGCATAGGCACAACACAAAATATCCGATTGTTGGGTTCGTGTTGGCATGCCTGTTGAAGGGCCGCCGCGTTGCACATCAATAATAGTGACTGGAATTTCTGCGAAATAGGCGAGCCCAATAAACTCGGTCATCAATGAGATGCCAGGGCCTGATGTGGCTGTGAATGCGCGAGCACCATTCCATCCAGCGCCAACCACAATGCCGATCGACGCCAACTCATCTTCGGCTTGAATGATGGCGAATCGGTGTTGTCCAGTGGCTGGATCGTTTCGATATTTGTCGCAATATTTTTGAAAAGCCTCGGGCACCGATGATGACGGAGTAATGGGATACCAAGCCGCAACAGTGGCACCACCATATACGCAGCCAAGCGCTGCTGCACTGTTGCCGTCTGTAAAAATTTTGTCGCCAACGTTGTCGCATCGCTTCACGCGAAGACCAATGGGATACGTCATGTGTTGCATCACATAGTCGCGTCCTAAATTGAGCGCTTTCATGTTGGACTCCAGCAGCAACTCTTTCCCCTTGTATTGCTCTTCAAATAATTTTTTAAAGACTTCAACTTCAATTTCTAAAAAGACAGACAAAGCGCCAACGTAAATAATATTTTTAAACAGTTGACGTTGACGTGAATCGGTATAGTTGGCGTTGCTGATTTCTGTGAGCGGCACACCAATGATTTGAATGTCGTCTCGAAATTTATCGATGGGAATAGGACGCGTGCTGTCATAAAAAAGATAGCCACCTGGTTCGAGTTCTGTCACATCGGCATCCCATGTTTGTGGATTCATGGCCACCATCATGTCGATGCCACCGCGCCGTCCGAGATGGCCTTTTTCTGTTACACGTACTTCGTACCAAGTGGGCAGCCCCTGAATATTGCTTGGAAAAATATTGCGAGGACTGACGGGCACGCCCATCCGTAAAATTGCTTTTGCAAATAATTCATTGGCCGATGCCGAACCTGAACCATTGACGTTGGCAAACTTAATCACGAAATCATTAATTGCTTCGATAGGATTCATGCGATATACAAGGTTGGTGTTAATTTATCGTAGCCGCCAGGATGGGCCTTGGCTGTATCCAATAAAAATTTCTGCATGTCCCATGCACCCGTTGGGCAACGCTCTGCACACAAACCGCAGTGCAAGCAAACGTCTTCGTCTTTGACCATAACGCGCGTTGATTTGAGGGGCCCTGATACATATAACTCTTGATCGAGATGAGGCGTGGGCGCTGTTAGTCGAGTTCGAAGATCGTCTTCTTCGCCGTTTTGCGTCATGGTTAAACAATCCATGGGGCAAATATCAATACACGCATCGCATTCAATACAAGTTTCTTCGGTGAAGACTGTTTGAACGTCACAATTTAAACAGCGATGGGCTTCTTTGAACGCGGTTGCCGCGTCAAATCCAAGTTCAACTTCTACTCGAATACTGGCGAGTGCTTTTTGTGCATTGGCCCATGGCACTTTGAATCTTGCATTGTCAGAAATATCGTTGTGATAGCTCCACTCATGAATCCCCATTTTTTGAGACATCAAATTGGTCATCGGGTCAGGGCGTGCATTCACATCGAGTCCGTTGATAAAAATATCAATAGACACGGCAGCCTCATGTCCGTGTGCAACCGCTGTGATGATGTTTTTGGGACCAAAGGCGGCGTCGCCACCAAAAAATACACGAGGCATGGTGGTTTGCATGGATTGCTGACCCAAAACAGGCAAACCCCATTTGTCAAACTCAATGCCGCAATCTCTCTCGATCCAAGGAAATGAATTTTCTTGACCCACAGCCAATAAAACATCGTCACACTCAATTAACACTTCAGGCTCACCCGTAGGTACTAACTTGCGATTTCTTTTTTCATCAAAAACTGCTTTGACGATTTCAAACTTTATTCCCACAAGGCGGTCATTTTTTATTTCAAAGGATTTGGGTACATGAAAATTGAGGATTGGAATGCCTTCGTGAATCGCATCTTCTTTTTCCCAAGGCGATGCTTTCATTTCTTCAAAGCCACTTCGCACAATCACTTTGACGTCAGAACTGCCCAGTCGCAATGATGAGCGACAGCAATCCATGGCTGTATTACCACCACCAAGAACAATGACGCGCTTTCCAATCTCTGTAATGTGTCCAAACGAAACAGAAGAAAGCCAATCTATTCCAATATGGATATTTGCAGCACCCTCTTTTCTGCCTGGTATTTCAAGGTCTCTGCCCCTTGGAGCCCCGGTTCCCACGAATATTGCATCAAAGTCTTGCTTTAACAAATCTTTCATCGATTCAATGCGGTGATTGGGGACAAACTTCACACCTAAATCTAGTATGTATCCGGTTTCTTCGTCGATCACATCTTCTGGGAGTCGAAATCTTGGAATTTGCGAACGAATAAACCCGCCTGCCTTGTCCTCGGCATCAAAGACGGTGATGTCATATCCCAGCGGTGCCAAGTCACGAGCAACCGTCAAAGAGGCTGGACCCGCACCAATACATACAATCCTTTTACCATTAGATGCAGCGATGCTAGGCAATCGATGTCGGATATCGTCTTTGTGATCAGCAGCTACACGCTTGAGCCTGCAAATAGCGACGGGCTCAGGCTTTTCACCATTGTTCTCTTCAACCCGAGAGCGACGACAGGCAGGTTCGCAAGGCCTATCGCAGGTTCGACCTAATATGCCCGGAAAAACATTCGACACCCAGTTCACCATGTAGGCGTCGCTATAACGACCTTGCCCAATTAACCGGATGTACTCAGGAACTGGCGTATGCGCTGGGCAAGCCCACTGGCAATCGACAACTTTATGGAAATAATTGGGGTCACTGACGTTGGTGGGGATCATCCTTAATTCCTTAGTAACAGTTTTATATTGCCCACTTTAAAGAGTAGCCCTTCATCTGATCTCTATGAATAGAGTAATCCCTTATGACCCTCAACAATGTATTACTTAGAACTATCTTTAGTGATGAATCAGTTAATTCCTAATTTGACAATGCCAGTATTTGGCTATCAAATCGGTCAAAGGAGGCCTTATGAAAACCTTTGAACAATTTAAAGCTGCCACTATGGCTGAGGGATTTGACGAAGTTTTAACCCGTGAATGGGAAGCCAATCACGAGACCCCTGTCCATGAGCACCCGTTTGAAGCGTTTGGATTCATCTTCAAAGGAGAGTTTTGGCTCACCATGGATGGGGAAGCGACCCATCTGCACCAAGGTGACACCTTTAGAGTTGCCAGATATATGCCACATCAGGAAAAATATGGCCCTCATGGCGCGTCCCTATGGATTGCTAGGATGAACCAATAAAAATAACGCCCACCTGGCTGCATGGTTATATTTTTAGGACTTATTGGCTGTATTGCGCCACATCACAGCAATTGATGAGCCTTGAAGAGGATAAATTTCTTCAGACAAAGCTTGAAACATCAAAAAAGGTGTTGACGCCGACGCCAAGTTGACTATCGCTGCCGATTTTGACTGACAAGGGGAGATGGCCTCAAACCCGCATAGACCACTGAATTTCCAACCCAAGGGATGGTCATCTATTTTCGGCTCACATAATCAAATTAACGTCGGCGCCAACAAGGCTTCACCTTGCGTAAATGAAATGGCGATATTGTGCCGCCTCAGCAGCCGTCAACTGCCGCCCCAGCC
>Ga0209442_1002024_pt1 | contig 11140 bp, 10 predicted proteins | sample LauGreSBDMM110DD_2_FD_187565 | JGI IMG/M metagenome (GOLD analysis project Ga0209442, IMG submission 187565) | Freshwater lake microbial communities from Lake Michigan, USA - Sp13.BD.MM110.DD (SPAdes) (version 2) | ecosystem: Environmental > Aquatic > Freshwater > Lake | place: Lake Michigan...
TTGGGGCCGGGCAAAACGCCGCCGTGGCCAGGCTTGGCGCCTTGGCTGAGTTTGACTTCAATCATTTTGACCTGCGGGTGGCGGGCGTTGGACGTGAACTTTTCGGCGTTAAAAGTCCCGTCGTCATTGCGGCAACCGAAGTACCCCGAGCCCACTTCCCAAATCAAATCACCGCCGTGTTTGCGGTGATGTACCGAGATAGAACCTTCGCCGGTATCGTGGGCAAAGCCACCGCGTTTGGCACCTGCGTTGAGCGACAAAATCGCATTCGCACTCAAAGCCCCAAAGCTCATGGCGGAGATGTTGAAAACGCTGGCGCTGTAGGGCTGCGCGGTGTTGGGGCCGATGGTGATGCGAAAGTCGTGGGATGCGATTTGGCTCGGAGCGATCGAATGCGTCATCCACTCATGTCCGTAAGAATGCACATCGAGTTGGGTTCCAAATGGCCGCTTGTCGGAATCGCCTTTGGCGCGTTGGTACACCAAAGAGCGTTGGGCCCGCGAAAACGGCGTGGCTTCGTTATCGCTTTCAATGAAATACTGCCGAATTTCGGGACGAATAAATTCCAGCATAAACCGCAAATGGCCTATCACAGGGTAGTTGCGCAAGATGGAGCGCTTGGTCTGCATCAAATCCAACAAACCAATGCCGACTAAAGCCCCCGGAACCAAGGCCCACACCCAAGCGCCTCCCGAAGCCCAAACGGACAAACCCAAAAGCGTTGCCACAATACAAGCCGCAAAGGCCAAAAAACGGATAGGGAAAATCGAATTAAGGAGGTTCAGCACGGTAAATCTTTCATTGGCAAAACGAGTTTGCTAGCGTGAAGAGAGTGAGCTTGCTTTGGGTGGGCAGCTCGCGCATTGTGACGGATTTGTATGACCAACCCTACATTCAATTTACAGCGAAGGCGATCCTAGCCTAGATCTCCATCAAGAGTTTGGCGTTTAACGATGTCGTGCGTGAGACGCACATGGGCCTCGAGTGCAAGCGAGGCACGAGCTTCTTGCCGATCCATTGCAGCTCGAAAAATTTCTTCATGTTCGCGGCGTACATTTCTTCCGCTGGCATGGGCTGCGGTTAGTCGCCAATTGATATTGCGGTAGCGCTCGGCATGACGGTACAAAATTGAAAGCATGTATTTGGTCCAGGCAGATTCATAAGCGGAAATCAAAGTTTCATGGAATGCTTTGTTGTGCCGCTCCCATAGTTCGCTGCCTGCGCCAGCAAGGTCACTTTCAGCATCCGTCAACATATCGTAGGTTGATGCAACGGCGGCTTCCCACCGTGAATCGCCGTTGCGAATGGACTGGCGCAGCGCCTCGGTCTCCAGCATGACGCGGGTATTGGTAACGTCCTCAAGGTCCGCCAAAGAAATAGGGGCAACCCGAAATCCTCTTTGGCCTTCTGATGTCACTAACGCATCGGCAACTAGCAAGGACAAGGCTTCTCGCAGGGTGCCTGCCCCTACTTCGTACTGGTCTTTCAAGTGCTCTACGCGCAGACGTTCACCGGGCGAAAGCTTTCCGCAAACAATGTCGTTGCGGAGGTTGAGGTAGGCGCGTTCTACAAGCGTACGTGGCGGTTTTGTTCTATCAGGAGCCGAGGCAACTAATGTTTTTAAAATGGAATGCATTATTTTGATTCGAACAGAGGATTTTTTTGCGGCAAGCTTGATGGCTGAGCAGTTTGCTTAACCTTTTGTCGATAGGCCAATTGAGGCCGACTTAAACCTAAAAGTCGTGCGGCTTCTGAGAGATTACCGCCGGCGCGTTGCACCGCAAGGTCAAGAACTCGAGCCTCGATGGTTTCAATTGAACTACCGCTGTCAAGAATTCGAGCACTCAGGTCGTCGTCGTCCGCATTAGGTATCTGGGCTAAATTGCCGTGCGCATCCACTCCCGTGTGGATGGAATCGGGCTGGTTTTGAAACAAGTGCTCAGCCTCGACCCAGCCGCCTTGACTGGCCAAAATGACGCCCCGTTCTACCAAATTCTCTAGTTCACGCACGTTGCCGGGCCAGTCGTGTTGCTGCAGCATTTGGATCGCACGCTCCCCAAAACCTAATAAGCGCTTGTTGTGGAGTGCGCAAAAGCGCGCAAGCATCGTTTCAGCCAGTGGAGCAATGTCGCTTGGGCGGTCGCGCAGCGAAGGGATATGAATGGGGTAGACGTTTAGTCGGTAAAGGAGGTCACGGCGAAAACGACCTTCGCGTGCGGCTTGCTCTAAGTCAACATTGGTAGCTGCCACCAAACGCACATTCACTTTGCGCGTTGTCTCGCCGCCCACACGTTCAATTTCGCCCTCTTGTAACACCCGCAATAGTTTGGCTTGTGCCGCCAAAGGTAATTCCCCCACCTCGTCGAGTAACAGCGTGCCCCCGTCGGCACGTTCAAAGCGGCCCATTCGCGACGCGTGTGCGCCGGTGTAGGCGCCTTTTTCAACGCCAAAAAGTTCTGCTTCAATAAGTTCAGCCGGTAGTGCTGCGCAGTTAACGGCTACAAATGGAGCCTCTGCGCGGTTAGACAGTTCGTGCAATGCGCGCGCAAATCGCTCTTTGCCTACACCGGTCTCGCCAGTCAGTAGGACAGCGACTTGGGTAGTGGCTACTTTTTGCAGCAGAACATAGGCCTTGCGAAATTCAACGGAGTTGCCGACTAATTGGCCCCCTTGATTGACGGGCTCAAGCGTAGACTTTAGGGCTTCGACCTGCATTTGCAATGCGTCTAGTTTCTCTAACAATGAATCGTCGGTGAAATACACCCGGTATGCCTCACCGTCAGGCCACTCCTCAATAGGCCTCCCCGTAATCGTGCAGTGGTCGTGACCGCAGGCAGCGCACAGGGTTTCTTTGAAGAGAATCAGGCGCCCCATAAAAGCGCTGGTATAGCCGCTGGCATAGCCCAATAAAGTCCAACAGGCCGGATCGTCCAAAACGCCATATTTTTGTAGGTGCGCGTAGGCTTCCCAAGAATGGTCCCAACGAAATTCTCCGTAAAACTGACCCGCGGGAACGTCTAAGCTCAGTTGGATTGGTGTAACTCGCGCGGCACCTTCAAGCATGTGCAATTGCGGGCCGACCATAAAGCTGTCTTGGAAGGATTGGCCAGGGCGTACTTTCTTCGCGTACTCGGCATCACATATGCCAGATGCGTATCCCATGCGGGTCAAGATACGGCGTGCGTGCTCGGGTCCAATCGAACTCAATAAATCCTCGCGAAGGGCCCCCAAGCCTGCTGTGTGCATAAGCACCATGCGCCGCTCCCCCAGCCAAATAGCTCCGCTGTCAGTCTCAAAGCGCAATAGCTTGCGTAAGTCAGTGTCTGATGGGTATTTGAAGTTCAAGTTCGCTCCCAGTTCAAAATGGTCCATTCAATTGAATCTCGATATTTCTTCTACTCGAACACAATCCCTAAAACAATTTCGTACTGAAATAAAAATTTCACCATTTGATTAAATTCACAGATTGGCGTTCGCTGTAATGGATGAATTTAACTGATTTGCATGAGGATGGGTGAATTTGAATGGCTATTTTTGGTGTTTTTTACTACGGGAAAACCATAGGTATTCCAAATATCACTAATGGTTTTCCCTAGAAATCTCGAGAATTTAGGAATTTTTTAAGAAAGTGGCAAGTAACTTGCAAAGTCTGGTCAATCACCCGAACCAACTCTATGCCTGATAGCCACCAACCTTTTACCTCTGCTTTAAAGCGCTTGGCCACCCCATGAAAACACCTGCGGTAAGCGTGTCTGAGCCGATGGTCTGCGACATCTCGCTCAAATTTGTGCGAATAACTCAAGTTAGAGGCGATGGCTTGGTGATGTTTGAATTTTCTATTGGCTGGCCTGAGCAGGTGGTCGAACTGGTTTTGCCCCAAGCAGCGTTCGATGAATTTTGTATCGCCAATCAAGTAAAGCTCTTGTCCGAATGACCACTTCAAACTTCCATTTAGAGGAAACCATACATGTCAGTTGATCTTCACACCCGCGAAATTCAGCCGCTAAGGCAGACCTTTGCCCATGTCGCTCAGTACGCTGGAGACGACAAGCCGGCATCGCGTTACTTAGAGGCGACCCTGGGTGCCCAGTCGACTGCTAATTTTCATTACCGTCCCACCTGGGACCCTGCGCACGAGTTGTTTGACAAAACGCGTTCTGCCGTCGTCATGGCAGATTGGCAGTCGCTTCGCGATCCACGTCAATACTATTACGGCACTTGGACCATGGCTCGCGCACGTCAGCAAGATGCCATTGAAGCAAACTACCAATTCATCGAAGACCGCGGTCTGGTTGCCAAGATGCCTGAGGCCGTAAGAAGCAAGGCTTCCAAGGTTCTGATCCCTTTGCGCCACGCGGCTTGGGGAGGCAACATGAACAATTGCTCAATTGGTGCATATGGCTACGGTGCCATGCTGACAGCGCCGGCCATGTTCCACGCCATGGATCAGCTAGGTGTAGCGCAGTACATCACCCGCTTGGGTTTGACTCTGGATGAGCCTGGAGCTCTAGATGCCGGAAAGAACGATTGGCTCAAAGAAACTTGCTGGCAGCCCTTGCGCCACTATGTCGAAGATACGCTGGTGTTGCAAGACCCAATGGAGCTTTTTGTAGCCCAGAACCTAGCACTGGACGGTCAGCTTTACCCTCTGATCTTTGGCAGCTTTGTTGATGATCACCTGGTGCCATTGGGTGGTACTTCGGTGGCCATGATGTCGGCCTTCATGCCCGAGTGGCACGCTGAGAGCTCGCGCTGGGTTGACGCAGTGCTCAAAATCGCTGCAGCTGAATCGGAGGCTAACCGAGCGCTGATTGCAGGATGGGTCCAAGCATGGTCAGACCGCGCGCAGGCAGCGCTAATGCCGGTGGCCGCGATGGCGCTAGACGCAGGCGCGCAGGGCGCAATAGACGACGCCAGAACTAGCCTTAATGCGCGCTGCAAAAAAGCGGGCATTACCTCTTGAACGCATAACAAACTCACCGAAACCGCATCAAATGTCCAATGTATTCATCGCCTTTCAGTCCAACGAGGATTCCCGCCCCATCATCGAGGCGATCTTGGCAGATAACCCACATGCCGTTTCGGTGCACTCACCCGGTTTGATCAAGATTGATGCACCCGACGAACTTTGTATCAAGCGCGCAACCATTGAAGAAATCATTGGGAGGCGCTACGACCTGCAAGAAATACATGTCAGCCTCGTCACATTGTCGGGATATATCGATGAAGACGATGACCAGTTCACCTTGAGCTGGAAACACTGAGAGGCGGGATGGAGCGCACTATGGACACCCGTGTTAGTAAAAAGAAGCTAGGCCTCAAAGATCGCTATACCGCGATGACGCGAGGCTTGCATTGGGACACCACTTACCAGCCTATGGACAAAGTGTTTCCCTATGACACCTACGAAGGCATCAAGATTCACGATTGGGATAAATGGGAAGACCCGTTTCGTCTGACGATGGAAGCCTATTGGAAGTACCAGGGAGAAAAAGAAAAAAAACTCTACGCTGTGATTGATGCCTTTGCGCAAAACAATGGCCAGCTCGGTATCAGCGATGCGCGCTATGTCAATGCGCTCAAGCTGTTTATCCAAGGTGTCACGCCGCTGGAGTACTACGCGCACCGGGGCTTTGCCCACGTAGGCCGTCAGTTCACTGGCGCCGGCGCTCGCGTTGCAGCGCAAATGCAATCAGTTGACGAACTGCGTCACTACCAGACCGAGACGCATGCGATCTCGCATTACAACAAGTACTTCAATGGAATGCACCACACCAGTCACTGGTTTGACCGCGTGTGGTATTTATCGGTACCCAAGTCGTTCTTTGAAGATGCCTATAGCAGTGGACCCTTCGAATTCTTGACAGCGGTGAGCTTTTCGTTTGAGTATGTATTGACCAACTTGCTGTTTGTGCCCTTTATGTCAGGAGCGGCACACAACGGCGATATGTCTACGGTGACATTTGGCTTCTCAGCCCAAAGTGACGAGTCACGCCACATGACCTTGGGTATTGAGTGCATCAAGTTCATGCTCGAACAAGATCCAGACAATTTACCCATCATCCAGCGTTGGATGGACAAGTGGTTCTGGCGCGGCTACCGCCTTCTGACGCTGGTGGCGATGATGCAGGACTACATGCTGCCAAAACGCGTGATGAGTTGGAAAGAGGCTTGGGAGATGTACGCAGAAGGTAGCGGCGGCGCATTGTTCAAAGACCTGGCGCGCTACGGCATCCGTGAACCTAAAGGTTGGAAAGACGCTTGCGAAGGCAAGGACCACATCAGCCACCAGGCTTGGAATACTTTCTATAACTACAACGCAGCAGCCCCCTTTCACACGTGGGTTCCAGACGACGAAGAGTTGGCATGGCTGACCGAAAAATACCCTGAGACCTTTGACAGCCTCTATCGCCCGCGGCTGCAATACCTTCGAGAGCAGCAAGCCATAGGCAAACGCTTTTATAACAACACCTTGCCGATGTTGTGCACGACCTGCCAAATTCCAATGTGTTTTACCGAACCGGGGGATGCGACCAAGATCGCCTACCGTGAAACCGAGCACCTGGGCGACAAATACCATTTTTGCAGTGATCACTGCAAAGACATCTTTGCCCACGAGCCCGAGAAATACGTGCAATCTTGGCTGCCCGTGCACCAAATTTACCAGGGTAACTGTTTCAAACCGGGTACCGATCCAAGTCAGGCCGGCTTTGACCCGCTGGCTGCTGTGATGGATTACTACGAAGTCAAAGTCGGTGAGGACAACTTCGACTTTGAAGGCTCGCAAGACCAGAAAAACTTCAACGAATGGCGTGGTGACGATGGACTGGGAGAGGACGAATGAGTACCGTAGCCCTGGGCAACTACGAGTTCGCGCCCAAAGACGTGCGTCAAAATTTTCCTGCCCCCTTGTTGTACATCGGCTGGGAAGACCACTTGCTGTTTTGCGCACCCGTGTGCCTGCCCTTGCCCGGCGAGACGCCTTTTGGCGCACTGACCGGCGAGGTACTGCCCGGCGTGTATGGCGCGCACCCAGATTTCGCCCGCATTGACTGGAGCCAAGTGCTTTGGTTCAAGTCGGGTCAGCCTTGGCAGCCCGATTCAACTAAGTCACTTCAGGAAAACGGTATTGGTCACAAAGATGTGATTCGGTTTCGCACCCCTGGCTTGACAGGTATTGGTGGATCTTTAAGTTAGTCGTTTAACACATTTGAAATTGCTGCAGTTCACACCCCGCTGCGGCCGATATGGCAAGCCAGGGGTGAAAAAATCTAGGAGACACGATCAATGAAAACCAGAAACATCGCCACCGCAGCGCTTATGCTTGCAGTCGTGGCAAGTGGCAGCGCTTATGCAGCTGATAGTTGTGGCTTGAGCAATGGCAAAGCCGCCACTGGCGAACCCATTCAGTTGGGAGCCATCGTTGGTAAAACCGGCCCTGAAGATTTTTCTTCATCCGCTCGATCGGCTACCGCCTACTTCAAGTGTGTGAACGCCAACGGCGGTATCAACGGGCGTCCCATCAACTACACGGTGCAAGACGACACGTGGAATCCCGAAGTTGCTGCACAGTCGGCCAGTAAATTGGTCAAAGACACCAAAGTGGTTGGCATGGTGGGATCTTCGAGCTTTGTCGAGTGCGGAGCCAACAATACAACCTATGAGCAAGAAGGCGTGGCCGTTATAGCTGGTGTGGGCGTTCCCCGTGCCTGCTTTTACGGTAAAAACTACGTCAGCTTTAACCAAGGCCCACGCCAGTCCACCTTGGGTGCGGCGCAATACATCACCGAGACCTTCAAGCTTAAGAAGCTCGTGTGCGTGGCCCCTGGTATTCCTGGCTTTGGCGACTGGGTCTGTGCCGGCGTAGAGGCCTACGGTAAGGCCAACGGCGTAGAAGTTAGCACCGTGATCTTTGATCCGGGCAAACTCGACGGTAACGCCATCGCCTTGCAGATTTCCGCAGCCAAAGCCGGTGGTGTGGTGCTTGGTATGCCACGCGGCATGATGCTGCCGATCTTGACTGGTGCGGAGCAGCAGGACTTGGGCAAATCCATCAAGTGGGGATTGCCAACGTCTGCGTACCACACCCAAATGCCAAAAGCAGCAGGCAAATATTGGGATGGAAAGCTCTATGTCCATATGGAAATGGAGCCACTTGATACCGATGGCGCAGACACCAAAAACTGGAAAGCCATTATGCAAAAATATGGCGACAAGAAAGATCCGATTGACTCTTTCTCGCAAGCTGGTTACATGGCGGCTCGCGTTTCCACAGAAGCACTCTTGGCGATCAAAGGACCGATCGACCGCAAGTCAACATTCGCTGCATTCAAAGGCTTGACCAAAGTGAAGTCTGACATGCTGTGCGCGCCATGGTATTTTGGACCCGGCGATCGCCATCAGCCCAACCACGCGGGCCGTATGTCATTGATTAGCGGCAGCGGATTCAAAACGCTTACCAAGTGCTTCCAGTCTAAGGACTCTGATTTGGCCGACATCACGGCGATCGAGGCTAAGGGCGGCTTGGTGAACTAATCGACGGACGCACGATGGACCAGTTTTTGCCTTTTTTGGTAGTCGGCGTCAGCGTCGGCGCGGTGTATGCACTCTCTGGCGTAGGCCTGGTGGTGCTGTACCGCGCTAGCGGTGTCGTCAACTTTTCTTACGGAGCCTTGGGCGGGCTGGCCGCCATGCTCTGTTGGCAAATCATCGACTTGGAATATGCCGATTGGCTGGGTTGGGTGGTGGGCATTGGTGCTGCCACTCTGCTGTCCTGGGCTTATGGTCGGTTCATCGCGCCTTCATTGACGCACCAAGACAAGGTGGTACGTGCCATGGCCACCTTGGGCTTTGCGCTCTTGATCATGGGAATTTCCCAGTGGTACTGGGGCGACGAGCCGCGTCGCCTGGTGCTGCCCACCGATAGCGGTGGGCTCGAATTTGATGGCAGGCGCCTGATCAGCTATACGCGCCTGCTGGCCTTGGGCCTGGCCGCCAGTCTGACGCTGGCCATGCTGTGGTTGCTGGCCAAAACGCCGCTGGGCTTGCGTATGCGCGCCTTACAAAGTAACCGAGTCCTGAGCGCGCTTCTGGGTGTCCGCGTCAAGCGCGTAGATACCTGGGCTTGGGTGATCGCTGGCGTATTTGCCGGTATTACTGGCCTCTTCATGGGCAATATGGTTCGCCTAAATCCCATTGTGTTGACCTTTTTGGTGATACCTGCCATGGCCGCTGCTGTGGTGGGACGCCTGATGTCGCTACCAGCTACGGTTTTGGGCGGCTTGTTGATTGGTGTGACTGAGACGCTAACGGCTTTGGTACCCGAGATTTCTCGATACGGCTCGGCTGCTGCATTTTTGGTCGCCATTCTTGCCATTCTCTGGCAGCAACGCCAAGGCATTGGGCTGTCACGCGACAACAGCCACCTCGATTAGCGATCACCTTTCATCACACAACGATATGGCACGCGATAAAGAAAAAATGGACATCCCACCCGGTAAGCCCCTGCGACGGGTGATGCCGATAGTGGTGACTTTGGGATTGGCAGCGGTGCTGGGTCCTTGGTTGTTTTCCGCATACTGGCTCAATACCTTTACCACGGTGGCTTGCTTGGCGCTGGTGGCTGGGACTGTGGCGCTGTTGTTTGGGCAGTTGGGCATGGTGTCGCTAGCGCAGTTTGCGCTGGCTGGTGTGGGTGGGTGGGTTTGCTTGCGTCTTATTCACGGCTTCGCACTTCCGTTTGAAATAGCCTTGCTGGCCGGCGCGCTGGTGGCTGCAGTTTTTGGTCTGCTTGTGGGTTTGCCGGCGCTGCGAATGCGTGGTCTGTATCTGGCTTTGCTGACCCTAATGGTTGCTGCGGCAGTGCAAGTGGTGGTTGACGTGGTGGGCTTTCCGGATGGTGGCGCCGGATTTACTGGCAAGATCGTAGCCGGACAGCGCGTGCTGATTCAACGACCTTGGATTGCTAGCAGCGACACCGCCTATTACCGTTACGTAGTGCTGTGGTTGGCATTTGGCTTGGGCCTCATCGAGTGGCAACGTGCCACCATGCCTGGCCGTGCCTGGGCACTGATTCGAAAGAGCGAAGCTGCTGCTACCGCCGCTGGCGTGAGCGTGTTGCGTTACAAAGCGTGGGCCTTTACCTTCGGTGGTTTTTTGGCCGGCTTGAGTGGCGGCTTGATCGCCGGTCTCAATGGCCAATTAGACAATACGGGCTTCCCGGTTAGTCAATCCATTCTGTTATACGCGCTCACGGTGGTTGGCGGCGTTTACAACTGGGTCGGAGTGATTTTTGCCGGTCTTTTGGTTCGCGCATTGCCTGCACTCCTTAATGACCATGGCGTAGATGGCAATCTGGCTAATGCGTTTTACGGGTTCGCATTGTTGGTCTCGCTGATTCAGGGGCGCAAGGGACTTGCGGGCCAATTGGCGGACTTCTATAAGTTTGTTCGCATGAGTCGCATCCTTGAAGGTCTAGCCACCTGGGGCGTGATTTCCATTGGTCTAGGCCTGCTGTTTACGGTTTTGGGACAGGCGGGTTTTGCCGGCGCATTCTTCATCTCCCTGATCGCTTTGTTGTTCAGGTTGGTGATCCCGGGCGTATGTTGGCTCTTGCTAGGTTTTTTTGGAAAACGCCTGCAAGACCGAACCGAAGATATGGAGGCTGCTTTGTCGCTGCGCTTGGCGCAGGTCTTTGAGCGCCAAGGCTGGGTGCCAGACCATCGTTTTATCAAGCGCGTGCTGAACTGGCTCTTTATTGGCCTGTTCGTAGCCTGGGTTGCATCCGGAGTGTTTGACGTGCCTTTCGTGACTGCGTTGGCCCTGATTTGGTTGTCGTTGGCCGCCAAAGTGGGGTTGGAGGTAGCGGCTTATCCGCACCTTCTGTCCTTGCGCCAACGCATCGACAAGCGTTTCCCTAAGCCTTTTGCCTCTTACCGATAAGCACCATGATTCGTATTGAAAATCTCACAGTGCAGTTTGGTGGTGTCAAACCAATTGATGGTCTGAGCGTCACCCTAGATAAAGCCATCGTCGGCCTGATTGGTCCGAACGGCGCGGGCAAAACAACCTTACTTAACGTGTTGTCGGGGTTTGTGACCCCGGTCAGCGGAAGTGTGGCGGTTAATGGTGTCGTCATCAG
>Ga0209442_1002025_pt1 | contig 11137 bp, 13 predicted proteins | sample LauGreSBDMM110DD_2_FD_187565 | JGI IMG/M metagenome (GOLD analysis project Ga0209442, IMG submission 187565) | Freshwater lake microbial communities from Lake Michigan, USA - Sp13.BD.MM110.DD (SPAdes) (version 2) | ecosystem: Environmental > Aquatic > Freshwater > Lake | place: Lake Michigan...
GTGAAAGTAAAAGAAATAGACATCTATATAATTTAATATTTGGGGAAAATATTAAAAATCCAGAAGAAATGAATAATTTTATTAAAAATATAATGGATCCGTTTAATTCTATTGTAAATATAGATAATGATTCTTATTATGATGAATATTATGAGTTATATGAAATTAATCCAGCGTTAATCAAATAGTAAGTTTTATTAAATATGTTATTAAATATTTAATAAAATATTTTATAAATAAGGTCTTATGAACCCAGATTCATAAGACCAATTGCACCAACCAAGAATCGAACTCGGGTCACTAGACTGGCAATCTAGTATTCTGCCATTTAACTATTGGTGCTTTAAAATCTTATTTTAGCAGCTCGAAGTTTTAAACCCTAGGGTTATGGGCCTATGCGCCAAGCTGCTTAAATTGGTAGGATCCCTACAATTTAAAAACTTAATTTGCCTTTAAGTAGTTTTTCTAAAATATATTTAACATTTTCTTCCAATTCTTTAATTGTACCCACATTTTCTATATCATAATCTTTATAACATCTTATCCATTCTATTTCAGCGCAATGGATAGATTTTACTTCTATTGGATATTCTCCTTCTTCTTTATATTTATTAAACCAACTTGGCAAATTTCTATGAACATGAATAATTTTACCTCCTAATTGCAATATCATATTTATTTCATTATTAAAACGGCAATCTGTTATTACTATATTCGGATTCATATCTTCTTCTACATATTTATTTAACTTATTTTCTACAATTTTAACCCATATATCCGAATGAAAATGATTTCTAAATAAATCTGTTCCAAAATATTGCATTACATATCTTGGACTTAATAATGGAATTTTTAAAGTGTTTGACCACCATGGGTCTATTTTTTCTCTCCATTCACGATCTTCTTTTGTTATTCCTTCTAGTTTATCTCTTGACCAACCAAACATTATTGATATTATATCTTTTAATGTAGAAGCAAAACTTATTTTTTTAAAACTATATTCTTTAATTAAATAATCTGCAATAGTATCTTTACCTGATGATTTAAACCCACAAATTCCTATTATCATTTTAATAAATTTTATAAATCTATCTTTAATATTATTTATAAATTTTTGTAAACATAAAACTGTTCTTTAAGTTCAATAATCAATAATATCTATTAGTTGTAACAAATTTTTCAAAAGTCGGATTGGGTTTTTGAAAATGGACATTTTTAAAATGTCTAAAATTGGAAACCTGAATTAACTTTCTAAAAAATATTTTGAAAAACGACTTGTTACGATAATGCTCTCATTTTCAAAAGTATGCGAAATATTTTGTGACCATAACTTTTTAATATAAAAATGTACAATAATTTATATGGCAACTTTTGTCAACCAAAAAATCGCCAAATATCGCAACAATATTTTTATATTAAAATTGGAATTGTAATACAAGTAATTATTTTAATTATAAAATATAATGTAAGACCATAAACCCATTTGTCAACTTTTGGAAACCAAATATCGCCAAATATTGCCACATGTAAAGGAATAAAATATTATTTTTGAGGCACACTTTGATTTACTAGTTAACTGGTAAAAATAAATTTAAATATTCTAAGTTCTTTAAGTTCAATAATCAATAATATCTATTAGTTGCAACAAAATTTTCAAAAGTCGGATTGGGTTTTTGAAAATGGACATTTTTAAAATGTCCAAAATTGAATAGTTGAATTAACTTTCTAAAAAATGTTTTGAAAAATGACTTGTTACGATAATGCTCTATTTTTTAAACGTATGTAAAATATTTTGTGACCATAACTTTTCATATAAAAAATATTAAATAAATTGTATGGCAACTTTTGTCAACCAAAAATATCGCAAAAAATCGCAAGCAAATATTTTTATATTAAAATTGGAATTGTAATCCAAGTAAATGTTTTAATTTATAAATAATATTGTAAGACCATAAATGTATATAGCAACTTTTGTCAATCAAATATCGCCAAATATCGCAACAGCGCGTAACCTATTTTAAAGGAATAAATATTATTTTTCTCTACACTTTGCTCCAGCACTTATAAATATATTGTAATATTTTATCTTCTTTATTTCTTTAAGTTCAATAATCAATAATATTTATTAGTTGTAACAAAATTTTCAAAAGTCGGATTGGGTTTTTGAAAATGGACATTTTTAAAATGTCCAAAATTGGAAACCTGAATTAACTTTCTAAAAAATGTTTTGAAAAATGACTTGTTACGATAATGCTCTCATTTTCAAAATTATGTGAAATATTTTGTGATGATAAAAATTATTATATTTTGTAAAAAATACTTAAATATAATTTGTCTGTCAATTTAAGCAACAAATGGCAACCAAAAATATCGCAAAAAATCGCAAACAATTTATATGTTCAATTTGTAACTATAATACCGATAATAAATTTGATTACGAAAAACATTGTAAGACCATAAAACACAACAATGCTATTTTGGCAACCAAAAGTGACGATTTGTCAACATCTTGCGACAAAAAATCGCAAAGTATTGAATATACTTGTATTTGTGGTAAAAATTATAAAGACAAATCTGGATTATGGAGACATAAGAAAAAATATTGTTTACCTAATGCTAATAATGATAATAATGCTACGGATAAAGAATTAATGATGAGAATTATTCAAGACAATACTGATTTAAAAAATATAATAATAAAAGTTATTGAAAAAAATGGATGTAATAATATTAATACCAATTCTCATAACAATATTAATTCTCATAACAAAACATTTAATCTCAACTTTTATTTAAATGAAACTTGTAAAGATGCCATTAATATTGACGATTTTGTTAAATCTATCAAAGTTCAACTTGATGATCTTGAAAATACAGGCAGAGTTGGATATGTTAACGGCATTTCTGATATTATTAATAATAATCTTAACTCTATGAATGCTCATATAAGACCGATTCATTGTACGGATGAAAAACGCGAAGTTTTATACATTAAAAATGAAGGACAATGGGTTAAAGAATGTGATACGAAACCTATACTCACAAATGCTATTAAAACAATTGCTAATAAAAATATTCAAACTATTTCTGAATGGAAAAAACTTAATCCTGATTGCACGGATATCAATTCAAAAAAAAATAATTTGTATTTAAAAATTGTAAGTAACTCCATGTCAGGAATATCCAAGGAAGAGTGTGAAAAAAATTATAACAAAATTGTCAAAAATATTGTAAAAGAAAATATTGTTGATAAGAAAGAAAAGGAATAAGTATTATTGTTTAATTAATTGGTCTTTTAACGTTGTTTTTGAACCATCTGCTTTTAATATTGAGGCACCTGTATACCAATCTGGCGGAGATATTACTGTATTTGAGGTATTACACGCATTTGCCACATTATTTACATTAGTACCTCCTCTAAGAATACCGGTTCCGGTTTGAACAGCATATGGAAATGGTTTTTGAAATCCTACTTGATTTTGGCATTTTCGTTGAACACGTAAAGTATAATCACTTGAATCTTTTGGTTGATATAAAGTCTTTGTATAAGGAGCATTTGTTTGTTGAATATTCATAGTATAACCACGAGCTGGAGTTGTGTGACAACCTGCCGGACCGGAATTTTTATAGTAATCAACATAATTTTCTGTATTATTCACATCATAATGACAATAATTTGCTGCTGATTTATTTTGAATATATAATCCTTGACTTGCTGAATCTACTTGATTTCCCGTATAAACTGGTTGAACCCAATTATTCGGATATTGTCCTGAATTTATCCATTTAAATCTTCTGGCTAACATACCTTTTGTACTAAGAACTGGCGGTTTAACTATTGAATTTTGAATTGCAACCCCTGTTTGAACTGGCATAATATTTAATACAATTTCATTTGGACCATCTGGATATCTACCTTTTGAACCTCCCCAACCTTTTGGATACTTACCACGATAAGGGGTCGCGCTTTTGCTAAATCTCATGCTTGTACCAATGCCACCTACATTCCTATTTGAACCTGTAATAGAAAATCCAGCATTTGAACCATTATAATAATTTCCACCAACATTACCATTTGGACCTACCAAACTGGCGTTAAAAATAGCAGATGGCAAATTACCTTTTCTACCATATGGACCTTGATAAATCCAATACTCATTTGTTGGTTTACCGGACCTCTTAGTTGCGCTTGACGCACTATTTATTGATTTTTTTTTAAAGGTTGCTAATGACATATATCATAAATATAGATAAAAACTTATGACTTTATTAAATCAATAATAATTCTCTTTTATTTATATCTGGGTCCAAACATCTTTTGATAAACCAATAAATTTTAGTGTTATATAAAGGCTCAATTACTTTTTCTATTTCTTCTATCTTGTTTATATAAGCATTTAATAAACAATAGACAACTAAGGTTCCTAAACTATAATAACAACATTTGTAACTAATTTCAGACGGCAAAATTGTTAAATTATATAACTCTGGATTTGAAAAATACGCTTGTTTTATTGGACTATAAAATATTATTAACTCATTTACTAATGGTGCTACATATTCCGCACTACAAAACATAAATAGTTCATCTACTACTAGTATATCATTAATATCAAAACCATAAAATGAATATCCTAATTTTTTTAAATATAATATTTGATTAGTTAAATCATATATTAATTTAATACATTTGTTATGAGATAAACTATTATTTTTTATTAAATCTTTAAGTGGGGTTATATTCTCAGCGCAAAAATAAATACTACTCGTTTCATAATCAAAATTTGATGTTTTTATAAATTTTTTTATTAGTTTGTAAAGATAGATATTATATTCTCCGTTTATTTTTAAATTATATGTACATTCGTTTATTGGTTTTAAAATATAATTTGTCATTGAAAAATAGTATATTTTAAATTTATTAGTTTAACGAAAATAATACTATTTTTCTTCATAATAATATATGAACAAACAAACAAAAAGAAATAAAACAAAAAGACAACGAAATACAACAAAAAGACAACGAAATACAACAAAAAGACAACGAAATACAACAAAAAGACAACGAAATACAACAAAAAGACAACGAAATACAACAAAAAGACAACGAAATACAACAAAAAGACGAAACCTAAGTGAATTTATTCCTGGAAATAAAGGTAAAGGTTTATTTTCAATACCCGAAAAACAACAATCATTTAAAATAATAGTAGATAACAACAATCATAAACAATTTGGAAATATTATTCCTGGGTTAAGAGAAATGTAATAAAAAAACTAATTAATTAATTAATTTAACTATTTCTAACTATTTCTAACTATTTCTAACTATTTCTAACTATTTCTAACTATTTTATAAATTTAAGTCAGCATAAATATCAAATTCTTCTTCTTCTTCTTGATTTTTTGGTGGAGGATAATCTGGTGAACTTGGTCTAATATCATTGATACTAATTTTGTTGAAGACTTCAGTTAAGAAAACATCGGTATCGTCTTTTTCATCATCATCAGTATCATCATCATACCAATTAATTTGGGGTTTTGGGACTGTTTTTGTGTTGATTTTCTTAATAATCTTTCGATTAATCTTAGGAACAATCAAAGGAGTTCCATAATCAATCTCAAATTTTGGAATATTTAAATTATCTACGTCTTCATCGACTGATACAAATGGTCTTATTTTTCTTTCTTCTTCTGGTTCTTCAAGTACTACTGGTTCTCTTCTTCTGTCATTTGCTCTTCTGTCATTTGCTCTTCTGTCATTTGCTCTTCTGTCATTTGCTCTTCTGTCATTTGCTCTTCTTATATCATTTAATCTTCTGTTAATTGGTCTAAAGTTATTAATGAGTTCTATGCGTCGTCGTTCTTCGTAATCTCTTTTAAGACTTAAATCACGACCGAATTCATCAGTAGTATTTAAATCACTGAGACTTAAATCACGACCAAAAGTATCCTTTAAATCGTGGTCATATTCGTCAGTATTTAAATCGCTAAGACGTAATTCGCGACCGAATTCATCAGTATTTAAATCGCTAAGACGTAATTCGCGACCGAATTCATCTCTATCTTCTTCATCGTCAAATTTAATATAAACACATGATGATGAACTTTTTACTTGTGTTTGACTCAAATTATCACAACGTTTTGGTGGTTCCCATTTACTGGCCGATACCTTCCAAAACCAAGGTTTATCATATATAATTTTAATTTCCTTACCTAATATTAATTTTCTACGCGCAGTTTGCGCATCTTCATTCCAAAACCACTTCTCAAAGTGGATATACACTCGATTAAACACTTCTCCCTTTTCATTTTTACGTTCCTTAATGTCTATGCGACTAATTTTACCAAGATTAAGTTCATCAAATACTTGACGAATTTTTTTCTCAGCAATATTATTGAAAACACGAGGAATGCAAATAGAAGGTTGGGTTTCAGCGAGTAAATTAAGGTTAAAATTGCTTGCCATTTTGATTGAAATCAGTTACTAAGGGGTTTATAGGTACTTCTTATCTTATTTGTAAAAAGTATTTCAATTTTTTTGTTTGTTAGTATAATTTTTTAATAACTAAAAATTTATTAAAAATTGAATTGTATATTAAATAGATGTTAAATGTATAAAATTATCTATAATAAATGACTACCACATTTGAATCTTATAATTTTAAACAAAGACCATATATTTATTATACTCGTTTTCCCGATTTGAAATGGGATGAAGGTAAGATATTATATATAAATACAACTACAACGACTTTAGAATTTATAAAGCAGTTTTTATTTGAGCATTGTTTAGACCAAGAAAATACAAATTTAATAACACATGTAATTAAAATTCGCGATACATTATTACCTAAAAATTTATATTCCGAACTTCTACTTATTGATATTAAAAATGAATTAATTCCTATTTTACACCTTTTCTCATTTAAAACGCCCATTTTATATGAGAACTCATAAATAATTCTTCTTGATTTTTCGTGTATTGTTTTTCTTGGATATATATTTTTCTGGTCTTTCATAAGCACCCTTAATTATGTTTCTGTATTTATCTTTTGGTATATTCCTTATGGTCTTGGTTATATTTTCCTTTAATTCTGGGTGTGTTAATCCATCTAATTTTTGTAATCGTGATTTCAACATACTAAAATAATTTTCTATGGAATTAGTAAAATTTGATTATGAAAAGTTCAAAACATATTTGGTTGAAAAGGATAAATTAAACAAAGAAACAACCGAGTTTTACAAACGAGATACATGGAGAAAAATGAAGTTTCGGCAATATAGTTATGGCAAGAAAAGCATAGATACATTTTTGAATAAAATTAAAGAAACTTTTGGTGAAAATATCCTAATCGGTTATGGCAATTGGAGTAGGTCAACACAAATGAAACATTTTATGCCTACTATGAATAAAGGGTTAAGGAAATTAATTCATAAGAAATATGATACAATAACGATAAATGAATGCAATACCAGTAAAAAGTGTTGTGATTGTAATAAAGAATTGGAATATTACAAGGATAAAGAAGGAAAGAAAGTGTTTCGTCTGTTAATTTGTTCTAATTGCGTGAGTTGCGAAAACAAAAAAATCGTATTTAGGACAAGAGATGCAAACTCTTCCATAAACATAATGAATTTAACGAGTTGTTGGATAGAAAAACAAGAACGACCATTATGTTTCCATATTTCGTCTTTCACATCTTCAAATAAACAAAAGGAAGATGAAAAAGTAAGACCATCGTAGGTGAAATTCCTACTATTGATTTTACATTTTTTCTTATTTTTAGCATCTATAATGAGCGTTTTAAATAAGAAAAGGTGTAAAAGAAAATATTAATATTTCAAGTTATTATTCATTGTGTCGTATAAATCATACTTATTGTATGGAAGAAGACTTGCCATTTACCAATATGGAATTATTAAAAAAGTTTATAAAAGATTAAATATTATCTTTTTTTTAAGTATTGTATTATTTTAAAAAAAAGTATTTTATAAAAAAAATTGAAATTAATTTAAGTATTGAAAACCTTATTATAAAATACTATTAACTCAAACCAATTTATAAAAATGTCCTGCTCCTTTTGTAATTTACGTGGTCATAATATTACAACGTGTAATGATATATTTATCGATATTCATTATGAGAGAATCAAAAAAATATATATAGATATTATAACACGAATTTATCCAGATAATATAGAAAATTATACAGAATTAGGTAAATCGTATATAAACACACTATTTAATCTAAAAAAATTGCGGGCAGTTGGGGTAAAGTATTTACGTCTTAACGCAAGAATGAATAAATATCAATTAATACCTCGTATATGGGAACATTTTAAAACTCATATTTACTATCCTCCTCCTTTGTCAGAAGAAGAAACATTAGTACCAGAAGCATTAATTGATAGAACTCAATCTACACTATTAATGAGATTTGATAATGATGAAATAATATCTGGTATGATGCCATATTATATGTATGATTCAGACTTTGTTCGTAATATGGGTCTTGAATTCAACGCAGAAGCAGAAGCAGAAGCGAGACTAGAAGCGAGACTAGAAGCCCAATCGAGACTAGAAGCACAACTAGAAACACAATTACAAGTCGAAGCACAAGCAGAAGTAAGATACAATATTATGCCAATATTTGTGTTTAAAGACGAAAATGATGAAGATGCCGAAGGCACAGAAGAAAAAGAAATGGTTTGTCCAATTTGCTACGAAAGTATCAAATGTGTTGATTTAATCAAACTAAATTGTTCTCATAAATTTTGCGGACTTTGTCTAAAAAGTATTTTAGAAAGACATAATATTACACATAACCCAAAGTGTGCGTTATGTAGGGAATATATGTGTAGTTTTGATATACAAAATCCCGAAATATATAATTTAGTAGCTAAGTTTTGTATAAACCTTTAAATTTGTAACTTAATTAAATGTTTTTTTAAATATACTTAAAGAGTTTTAAGTATATTTTTTTTTATTAAAAAAGAGTATTTAAATAACTTAAAGATATTATTTTGTATAATTTATTAATGGAATTAACTAATAATCAAATTTTTTTAAATTTTTTAAATTTTATGAATAAAACAACCCATTTTAATGTGATGTATTTAACTTTTTTTGTTGATAGCAATGATGATTATTTAAAACAATTATATATTAAATACGCAAAAATACATAATGATAAGATATTCAATGACCCTTTTTATGATGCTGGGTTTGATGTATTTTTACCTATAAATAATAATGTATTTAAAAAAAGTATTACAAATAAAGTCGACTTTAATATAAAATGTTGCGCTAAAATTTATAATAATAATGGTTCATATTTTACCCCATTTTATACTTACGCTCGTTCAAGTATTTCAAAAACACCATTACGTTTAGCAAATAATCAAGGCATAATTGACGCTGGGTATAGAGGTAATTTAATTGGAATGTTTGATTGTATGGAAGAAGAATACTATATACAAGAATATTTAAGACTTTTACAAATTTGTGCTCCTGGATTAATGCCTATTTATGTTAATATTGTTGATACATTTGAAGAACTAGGACAATCTACTTTAAGAGGTGATGGCGGATTTGGATCAACTGGAAATTAATTAATTAAACAAATTCTGAATAATGCGCGTATTGAACTATAAACATTAATCCTACTTTTTTATTTGTCCATGTATCCGTAATTAACTGTAGTTTTTCTTTTGTTGGGGTTTCAATATCATAAAACATTGACATTCCTCTTTTAAATTGCTTATCACCATAAGGCAGACATTTGTCACTTGTTACTTCATCATATAACAAATGAAGAAGAGTAACAGTGCTTTCAGTCATACCTTCCACACTTTCAATTATTTCCATATCTTCATATTTAAGGTCATTTACAATAATATCTGTTTCAAGTAGTTTATTTACTAATGCCTTATAAATTGGAACTTTTTCAGGTTGGGTATCGTCTGGCAAATCCATATCTTCTGTAAATACATCACATTGTCTAAAATAATTGAGTATCATTACATACTGAGCTTTACCATAATCTACATCTGCCCCAGCTAGCGCCAATCCATATAAAATTGTTTCAAATATATTTCTTGGTGCATCTTTATCATCTTCATAAGGATTTTTATTAAACCCATTTGGATATTCATCCAAAGCAACAATAGGAATTAATTTCTTAAATGATGGATGTTCATCTAAAAAATCTGTTATTTGATTATACCATGATGCGTTAATAAAATTTATAATATGTAATCTATTCATATCCTATTATATTAATATAAACTCTTTTTAAGTGGTTTCTATTAATTTTTTAGAATTATAATATACAAATGACTACATTATTGAAGGAACTATTTTCTCGCGATAATATTAAATTTTTTGTTGGATTATTTACATTGTTAATTTGCTTATGGTTAGTTTTATTTTTTATTCCAACACTTTTTGTTAGTTTATTTAATACATTTTTAGGAAATTTAATTCTTATTATTTTCATTATTTTAGTTGCTATGTATAACACCAAAGTATCTATTGGACTTTCCATTATGCTAATCATTTTATGGCGTTTTTCACATATTGTTTAATATTTATTTTATAACCATATTTTAAGATGAAATATAGTTATAATATTTTTAATAGTTATAATATTTTTATTTTTCTATTTCTCTTTCTTATTACTTTTACTTTTAAAAAACTACAAACTGGATTTCAAAATTATTCAATACAATGGTCACCAGATTTAATTAAAAGATTTAATATTTATCAAAAATCTGTTAATGAAAATAGAAATCAATATGATTTAACTCAATTACAACGACAAGCGCGTCCTGAAGAAGCGGAAGAATTACTGAAAACTGGATTTTGGCCTTGGCCTAATGACTTAAAACAATTATATATTGAAAAAGTATCTAATAATCCGATTATTAAAATAGAACCACAATATGCTCTTAATTATGCGATGAAATTATACAATAAAAATGCTGTAACTGAATTATTAGCTTGGAATGCGAAGGAAGGACATTTTTTATTATATGGAACCCAAAATAATATAAAATGTTCGCCTGATTCTGTAATGAAAAAAGGGGGCACTGAAATTAAAATAGAAAATATTCCTAAAGAAGTACCTGGATTA
>Ga0209442_1002028_pt1 | contig 11131 bp, 13 predicted proteins | sample LauGreSBDMM110DD_2_FD_187565 | JGI IMG/M metagenome (GOLD analysis project Ga0209442, IMG submission 187565) | Freshwater lake microbial communities from Lake Michigan, USA - Sp13.BD.MM110.DD (SPAdes) (version 2) | ecosystem: Environmental > Aquatic > Freshwater > Lake | place: Lake Michigan...
TAGTCGATCTGCTGAACACCGCTGTCGCCCATTTCGTGGAATTCGCGGACCTTGGTCAAGCCTTGGTTGGCGTTCATGGCGACCATTGACCATGTGTTTTTGGCAGTTGCGATCATGACGGCGTTGTCTTTGTCAGAGATCACGGCTGTATTGTCTTGATTGGCTGCGAAAGCCACGTTTGCCAAGAAGAGACCTGCTACCAGTGCGATTTTATTGATCATGATGAAACTCCTGAGGGTTATTAAAGAGGGGAAGATTTTTATCTTGTGAACGTATCTTAGCGGATGAATATGTTTTGCAAAGAGTAAATCTAAACAAATTCTAAAAAACATGGGTTAAACACATAATTTCTGAAAAATAGCTGAACAAAACTTGTTCATTTTTGTTCTATTTGTGTGGAATCTATTTTTTATAAATGCTAATTTCGTATTTAACTCAAAAGTGCCATGAATGGTTGGTGCTTTATTTTCCTCCGGCTGCAAGGCTTGATCAGGGCAAAACATAAACAAATCATTTTTATTTCCCTTGAAGTTCTAAAATTTGATTCCATTAGCAACGCATAAAGTGTTTGTGATCGAAATCAGCGTAAATAATACTAAAGTCACAGTTGGGAATTGATGCCTTCGTGCAATTCGCGCATGAGTTCGCTTGGCGTCACTCCTATGGGCCCCAATCCTTTTGCCACCAGTCTGTCTGCCGCCACCGCGTGCAATTGAACGGCCAGACAACTTGCCTGCCAATGGTCAATGCCATGTTCGATACCTTGCGCGATGATGGTATTTGGGCAACCTGTCAACACATTGCAGGTACCGCCGACCGCAAGTGCCGGGTCGAGTTACCTTGCAAGCATTGCTTTATATGTTGGATGGGTGAAGCAATCAAATTGTGCTGACCTTTGAGCACCACCACTGCCTGAGTTAACTTCACCCAAGCTGCGATTGACTGCGCGCGATAGGCTTGCACAACAGCGCTGGTGCAACCCAATGATTGCGCCGCCTCGCTCAGGGGCGGCGTCAGTGTGGTCGGATAGTTGCGTACTTACAGTGCCTTTAACAACTCAGAGTTTGCTGACAACAGGTTGATGGTGCCTGTACACATCACATTGGCACCGGCCATGAAAGCGCAGCTTTCAGCCATTCAGAGGCGTCGGCGCTTTGACCCATGCCAGGCCGGAGGGCTATCAAATCGGGTTGTATGCGTGCAAAGGCTTGAGTAAATCACTCAATCCGTTGTGGTCTATCTCTTGCATCAAAGCCAGTAATCTTCCTATCTCCCCTTTGGGAAAACCTTTTCGCGCAAACCAGTTCAAATAATTACCCGGCAGATTGGCCAATAGCTTGCCCTGGTGTTTGCCAAAGGGCATGGTCATGGTCACGAGTTTTTGCAGGTCATCGGGGTTCATGCCGTCAGCTTAACGCAATTTTTTTTCCTAAGCTGCCTACAACAGCCTCAAAATACAGAATGATCACCCAGTTGCACATCCGCCTTACCCGCCACAAGTAGCTCGTAATGTTCAAACAAAGTTTGTGTGCCGAAGGACGGCGTAGCATTCGCGTCATAAGTTTGCGTTCGCGTATTCCACACCAGCATGGACTCTGTCGCGTAATAGCGGCCTATGCGGGCAAGTTCAGCCTTATCGGCCAGCGGCGGTATCAACTTTCCTAAGATCTTTAACACATTGATGATGACATCAAGCAAAGCCACGGGCACGTGTTTGTACTTCGGGGTTTTGCCTAGCAGTTTGAACAGGTACTCGCCTTGTTGCAAGGGCGTGATTGCCTCGCCCGGCCCGCCTATAGGTAGTATGCGGTTGTGTTTGTCAGCATCAATCAAACAAGCGGCGATGAAATGCCCGAGATCGTGATCGCTGATGGGCTTGCAAGCAGTCAAGCGTCCGTCAGCGAACAGCAAAAACGGCTGACCTTGCTTTAAGCGTTGAATCTGCCCGGACAAGGATTTGAAAAACGCCGTTGGCCTGACGATGGAATAGGTCAAGCCGGATTCGATGAGTTCTTTTTCAAAAGCAAGTTTGGCTTGCTGAAAACCAAGCAATGGTTTTTGCACACAAATCGCCGATAACAATACGAATTGCTGAATGCCGACGGTTTGTGCAAGTTTCAACAACTGAGAATGGGCTTGGTAATCTATGGCCCATGCATCGCGCGGGGTGCCGGTGCGCGAGGCCAGACAGGACACCACAGCATCGAAATGTTCACCTAGCAAACCGTACTTTTGCACAGATTCGGCGGATTGCACATCGCCAAACCGCACTTTCATTCCCGCCAGCTGTTCGCGCGTTTTTTCAGCAGTCCAGCTTCCCTTGACACCGGCTTTATCCCTGACCAGACACACCACCTCGTGGCCGCCGCTCTGTAATGCCCTGGCCGTGGCCAGTCCTATGGTGCCGGTGGCACCGAGCAATAACACGCGCATAAAGCTTAGCTCCGGTTGAAAAAAACCGACTGTAGAGCATATGCCAGGCCTTTATGCTTGTCACTTAGGGGCGCTCTGGCTATTTATTGACTGCCGTATGTATCAGATAGACGTACATAAACCTGCCCTGTCAGGGCTTAGCCTCTTGCTTTTTTGGCTGACCTATTCTCAGAATCCCCCAGCTTTCTGATCCCTGTTTTCAAAGGAACCCGCCGTGCCTATTTCTTTCAAACGTCAAACTCTGCAATCGCTGTTAGCCAGCCTGCTGCTCGGCAGCGGACTGCTTGGAACTACAGCCCTGATGGCCCAGGATAAACCGGTGCGTATAGGCGTGCCCACCTCGGTACAACTGCAAGTCGGCAGAGACACGCTGACCGCGGTCAAGATGGCTGTCGACGAAATTAATAAAAAAGGCGGCGTACTGGGACGCAAGTTTGAATTCGTATCGGCTGACGAAACCGAAAATCCCGAGACCGGCATCAGCGCCATCAAAAAGCTGACTGCGGATGAAAAAGTAGATTTGCTGATCGGCGGCTACACCAGCGGCGTGACGCTGGCCCAGCTGCCGCACATTTCGGCGGCCAAAACCATTTACCTGGGCGTGGGCGCAGCCTCCCCTTCCATCACCAACAAGGTGAAGCAGGATTACAACAACTACAAATACATTTTCCGCGTGGGCCCAGTCAATGCCGCCCACCAGGCACGCGGCCTGGTTGACTTCATCTCAAAATTTGTCATTGGCGAACTGGGTTTTAAAAATATCGCCATCGTCGGTGAAAACGCCAAATGGGTGCAAGACCTGGTGCCTATTCTTTCCAAAGGTGCCAAAGATGTCGGTGCCGACATTCGCATGACCGAGTTGTTTGACACCCAGACTTCTGACTTTTCACCTTTGCTGGCCAAAGTCAAATCCAGCGGCGCTCAGTACATGATTGTGGTGCTGTCACACGCATCCAGCGACGTGTTTGCTAAGCAATGGCACGACGCGCAAGTGCCGGTTCCCTACGGCGGCATTGATGTAAAAAGCATGGATGGCGATTTTTTCAACCGCATTGGCGGTAAGTCCATTTCCCAGATCGCCGCCAACTTTGCAGTGCGCGCTCCGATCACCAAGAAAACAGTGCCTTTCTTTGATGAGTTCAAAAAGAACTCCTCCAACTTTCCTGTGTACTCAGCCTTCTTTGCTTATGACGCGGTATTTATTTACGCCGACGCTGTGAAACGCGCAGGCAGTTTTGACACCGACAAGGTCATCAAGGAACTGGAAAAAACCAAGCACGAAGGCGTGGCCGGTGAAATCACTTTTGACGAGCAGCACGATGTGCAAGCCGGTCCCGGCAAGGTCAATTTCATGTTTGTGCAATGGCAGGAAAAAGGCGAACGCGCTGTTATTTATCCCAAGGAACTGCGCACCGGCAAATTCATCATGCCGCCTTGGATGAAAAAGTAACAAGTGGAAATCCTTATCTACGGCGCAGTCACCAGCGCCATTTATGCCATGCTCGCGGTCGGCTTCACGCTGATCTTCGGTGTCGCTCGCATTCTCAATCTGGCGCATGGTTCGTTTTATGCGCTGGGCGCTTACTTAGCATATGTGCTGACCACGCTGGCCGGTTTGCCGCTGTGGCTGGCGGCACTGCTGTCGATTGCCATCGTAGCTATCTTTGGCGTACTGGTTGAAAAAATCCTCATCCGCCCGCTGCGTTCTTCGCAATTGGGCGTGTTGATGATTTCTCTGGCCACGGCATTGGTGGTTGAGCAGGCCTTGTTCTTGATCTTTGGTTCTGAATACCGCAATGTGCCCGCGTTCATCGAGACCAAATACAACTTGTTCGGCGTAGACGTTGCCGGACAGCGTCTGCTGACACTGGCAGTTGCCACTGTGTCCATCGGTGGTTTGTATGCCTTCATTCAATTCACCCGATTGGGCAGCGCCATTCTTGCTATTTCGCAAGATCCGTTGGCTGCCAAGTACATGGGCATACCCAGTGACCGTATTTTTTCATTGGTCATGGCCATCTCTGCAGGACTGGCCGCGCTAGCAGGTGTGATGGCTGGACCGTTTTTATCTGTACAACCGTCCATGCATTTGCTACCCATCGTCAAAGCGTTTGCCATCGTGGTGGTCGGTGGCCTGGGCTCTATCCCTGGCAGCATTGCCGCAGCCTTCATGCTCGGCTATGCGGAAACCATCGTTGCTTATATGGTGTCCAGCAGTTGGACAGAAATTGTGTCTGTCTTGGCCACCTTGCTGATGCTGGTGTTCCGCCCTGCTGGCCTGTTTGGCAAGCGCGCCGCATTCTGACAGGCAGTTGCAACATGAAAGCATTCAAAGGACTTGACACACTCAGCAGCATTGGTGGCCTGGTCGCTCTGCTGTTGTTAGGCGTGCTGCCTACTTTGTTCACCGGTACATACCTGGTCGGCGTACTGACGGTGGCAGCTATTTACGGTATTTGGGCCGTGAGTTGGGATTTCATGTCCGGTCTGACCGGCCGCGAAAACTTCGGTCATTCGCTGTTCATAGGCGTAGGTGCTTATGCCGCCGGCTTTCTGAACGTGCACTTCGGCCTGGGCCCGTGGTGGAGTTTGCCAGCCTCCATGTTGGTGGCCATGGTGTTTGCGGTGGTATTGGGTTTCCCTACCTTGCGCTTGAAGGGGCCGTATTTCGCGCTCGCCATGTTGTCCTCTGCGGTCATCATGCAACGCCTGATGCTGATCTTCTGGGAATACACCGGTGGCGAAGAAGGTATACATGACATCACGCCACTCATCGTCAACCCATTGCATTACTACTGGTTTGTGTTGGCGGTGTTGGGCTGTATCACGCTGTTACTGTCGTGGATGGCGCGCTCGCGCTGGGGTTTGATACTGCGTGCCATACGCGGCGACGAAGCCACATGCCTGGCGGCAGGCCTGCCCATCACCACCTACAAAATTGTCTCGCTGGTCATCAGCGCGGCCTTCGCCGGTTTAGGCGGCGCACTCTATGCGCATTACCAGTTACAGGTCAGCCCGCAATTGTTTGCCGTGGTCACCTCTATCACCATCATCACCATGGTGTATGTGGGCGGCATGGGCACCATCTTCGGGGCGGTGGGCGGCGCGCTGCTGCTGACCGTCATGACCGAGGGATTGCGCAATTTCGGCGAATGGCGTTTGATGGTTTACAGCCTGCTGTTGATCTTCATTTTGTTTTTCCTGCCCAATGGCATCATCGCGCCTATCTGGCAAAAGATACGCAATCTGGGGCGTCCATCATGAGCGCGCTGCTGCAAGTTAATCAACTGGACAAGCACTTTGGCGGCTTGCATGTGTTGAAAAATTTCAACATGGAATTGCATAAAGGCGAGATCGTCGGCATTCTCGGGCCCAACGGCGCAGGCAAGACCACATTATTCAATCTGCTCACCGGTTTTATTCCCGCCGACTCGGGCGAGGTGCTGCTGCGCGGCCAACCTATACGCCAGTTGAAAGCCAACACCATCGTAGGCTTGGGCATGGCGCGCACGTTTCAACTTTGTCGCCCATTTGTCGGTTTGACCGTGCTGGAAAACGTGTTGGTCGGCAGCTTGGGGCCGCGCGTCAAAACACATGACATAGGCGCACGTGCCATGCATTTGTTAGCGCAAGTCGGTCTGGCGGACAAAGCGCAGCAGGCTTCTGAGTTGCTGTCGTATGGCGATTTGCGGCGTTTGGAAATTGCGCGCGCACTTGCTACCGAGCCCGAGCTGCTGCTGCTAGACGAACCGTTTGCAGGTTTGGGTTCATCCGAAATTGAAGCCTTGTCGGTGCTGATACGCCAACTTCACAGCGAACAACATCTCACCATTTTGTTGATTGAACACAAGCTGCGCGAGTTCATGCAATTGGTGTCGCGCGTGGTGGCCATCGATTTCGGCGAAATCATCGCCGAGGGCTCGCCCGCCGACATCGTGAAAGACCCGCGCGTCATCGAAGCCTATATTGGCAAACAAAACCCGTTGAACTTGGACAACCATGCTTGAACTGGACCAACTCAGTGCCTCTTACGGCAAAGCCATGGCTTTGGAGAGCATCAGCCTGCGCGTGATGCCCGGCGAACTCGTGGCCGTGCTCGGGCCCAACGGCGCGGGCAAATCCACGCTGCTCAAAGCCATCTCGCGCGCCATAGATTCCCAAGGCGGGCTGACATTTGAAGGCCAATCGCTGCACAACGTAGCTACTGAAAAAGTGGTCGGCTTGAGGATTTGTCACTGCCCCGAAGGACGCCGCTTGTTCCCCGAACTCAGCGTATTGAAAAACCTGCAACTCGGCGCCTACCTGCGCCACGACAAAGCCGCCGTCGCCGCCGACCTGAACAAGGTCTACCAGTTGTTTCCCATTCTGCAAGAGCGTGGCAGCCAAATGGTCAGCACTTTGTCAGGTGGTCAACAGCAAATGGTCGCCATCGGCCGTGCGCTCATGGGTGCGCCCAAATTGCTGCTGCTGGACGAACCCTCAGTCGGCATTGCGCACCGCTTGAAGATGGAAATTTTCAGCGCCATACGCCGTATCCGCGACAGCGGTGTAGCCATTCTGATGGCTGAGCAAGACGCGCAATCAGCGCTGCAAATCGCTGACCGCGCCTATATCCTGGAGCACGGCCATGTCGCGCAAGAAGGACTGGCGGCGGATCTGGCTAAGGACGACCATGTAAGGCAGATTTATTTGGGCTTGGCTTGAGCCTGCTTTATGGACAGCGGTGGTGAAGTTGTTTCGGTTGAACCGACACACCCTAGATTCCTGAATGACTATCTAATGAAGCAGACCTTTTCGAAGTTTGATGACCGTCATCCAATAATTTATTGGATTGCAACTGCCAACCACGATTTTGTAATTCCAAGCCAAAGTGTTGCGCTGTATATAAATTGCTGCTTTGAAGTGCAGAACCAATTTTGTTGAGACAGGGGTCTCCAGAGATGCTTGGGTCGAAGTTAATCAGTGCAGTGAATGCCAGACGTGCAGCATCTAACTCTCCCGCTTTCAAGCTTTGAAGCAAAGCCTGTAATTTTTGACGACGACGCTGTTGCTTGTCACCTTGTGGCGAATTATTGCCACCCCAATGCTTGCCATTGGCGTCAATTCGAAGCGCAAATGAAGTATCCATGACACTTACTCCTTCCGATCAATTTGGTCTGTTCCGCTACACCTCTGCTTTTATTAATTATTTAAGTTTCAAAATGAGTGATTGGTTGTCTCGTTTGACCTGATTTGAAAGGTTCAATAAAAATTGAATGTCAAGAGATCAACCAATCAATGTATATCAAGCATAAACAATGCCAGCTTTATGCAATATGACGAGCGATAGGCCTCACAAATTCGATCGTTACAATTTCAGTATTAGTAGCTTCATCTTTGGAAGTCCCTAGTCCAACTGGCAGACTGTTTGTAAATCACCGCGCCTTTGAAGAGATCGTCATAGCAAACTTGGGTATATATGCCCAGTGCAGTGAATTCACCTTAATGACCTACTGGCAACCACCACTAGGAGCTGCCATGGTAAATCTCACACATCGCAACTCACAAAAAAGTCCGACTGAATTTAATCAATCGGGCCGGACCGTCACCACAAGAGGATGACCGTAGCTGCTACCAAGCATAAGGGAATAATGTTGCGCCTGCACTAAGCGTAAGAATACGCTTCATGAAAAGGGCTTTCGCCCATACTGGTGAGAGATCTATAACAAAATCTTCTAAATTTAGACCTACAACGGTTTTTCAATTGCCTTCACCATAGCTTCAGATTTAATTTGAAAATAATCGTAAGCAGCTTGAGAAATAAAGAGATATTTTGTTCTGTGATTTTTGCCAACGCTTTTAACTTCAATCATTCCAGCTTCACGCAATTCAACTAATTTTCGATGTAAATTCGATGGACTGCCAAGTGCTTGGATTGTCATTGCTTGATTGACATTCATTGGTTTTTCTTCATACTCTTTGACCGCAATCCTATTCAGTAAAAGGATTGCCGTTGAACTCAATACTTCTTGTTTGCTCTGATGAATTGCATCTGAAGAAACAAATTGAAGATATCTAAAATAAATATTTTTCATATTAAAGACTTTCTTTAAAAAAATATCAAATTTCAATAATTAAAACTAGCATTACTAACTAACTACCACTTCAATTTTTCAGCATCGTTAATTTCTTCTGTGGGTTCGACATTTGTGTTTAATGTCTGATTTGACGATGACAAATTTGCTACTCGTATGGGTAAATCAGACAAGAATTCCGACCAGTACTTTCTTGCGACAAGGATTCTTTTATCGACTATTTCGGATTGTTTTTCGAAGGTCATTATTTTCCCTTTTTTATATATTTAATTAATACGAATAACTTAAATTTCAAGCGAACAGTTCGAGCACGAAATACCCAACTCCACTTTCAATAATGAATATATCTATTTTGTCCGTGACAAAATAGATGGGACAAGTGTTTATTTAACTGTTACCGTGAATAATCATGCGTACAAACCCACTTTTTACTCCATCGGAAATCGAGCGTGAAACGGGGTTTGGGAAAGATCAATTACGAAAGTGGCGTCAGAGATTTGGGTTTCCTCCAAGGGAATTAAACCTTGATGGTCAATCAATCTACTCACTCAACACTATCAATCAGCTTCATCTCATTAAGCGCTTACTTGAAGCTGGATTTCGGCCAGCTCAAGTTGTTGGCAAGACAGTATTGGAACTCGAAAAATTAAAATCAGAACTTGGCATGAATATTCAAAGTTCAATACCTAATGAAACAACTATTAAATTAATTGAGCATATCAAGATTTCTGACATGAAAGGATTTGTAGCACTTTTAAAGAAGAAGAGACGCACACAGACAATGCTCAATTTTGTTAAAAGCACAATAGCCCCTCTGATGATCAGTATTGGTGATGCTTGGAATAGGGACGAAATCGACATTCACCATGAACACCTTTGCACTGCTTATATAGAACGCTATTTGCAGGCAGAGATTCTCAGTTTTTTACCTAAGAAAGGTTTACCAGTTATATTATTTTCGCTGCCACCTGGAGAACATCATTTGCTTGGCTTGTTGATGGCTGAGGCTGTGTTGGCTGAGCAGGGAGCAGTTACGATCAATATTGGATCCGATATCCCCCTGAATAATCTAAAGCTAGCCGCTATTTCATGCAAAGCTGAAGTCGTAGCACTTTCCTTCAGTTTTGCACATCCTAGTCGCGATATTTTGCCGACTCTTTTACATTTTAGGCGCTTGCTTCCGCACCATATTCAGTTATGGGTAGGCGGCGCTGGCATTTCTGTAGTTAGAAAGAGGCCTAAGGGTGTGAAAATGATCTATGATTTCAATGAGGCAGTTATTGCCCTTAATGAATTTTCTTTTCAATAGTCAATTTTGCAGGCTATGATCGAAATTTGAATTTCTTGCGTTGCTTTAGGTAACTCATGCCTATGATTATTTTCTAAAAGCATATTATGGATATGAGTTTTATTCTGCAAACTCTCATAGATAAATTAGGACAACTGCTCTAAATGCTTAAGGTTAGACTGATAGCTGTGTGTGTGAAGAATGTAATACAGCGAAAGTAAAGCTATGCGAAAAAAGTTGGTCTTATCGAGCTTATTCTTGCTGTGTTTTTCAGCCTCAGCAGAATGGAAATTTTTGTTTACGACCCAAATTGAACCCTGGCGACCAGGATCAAAGGGCATGAAGGTAGACCACTACATTGGCGAATATTCAATCAATGCAGAAAGCCCTTACATAGAAATTGAAGTTTTACAAAACTTTACAACAATGGAATCGGGAACTGGCCCCAAAAGAAATTGGTCAGTTGTAAAGCAAGAAAAATTAAACTGTACGCAAGAAAATTTCAGTACCTTGTCCTTTGTTGTTTTTTCGAATTTGAATGGCTTGGGAGAAGTTTTGGAAAGCTTTACGCAAACACAGATCAAATGGAAAAAAATAGACTCTGATGAGGCTATCGTTGAGCTTCATAGGATTGTCTGCAGCAACATAGCAAGTCGATAAAAGCAACTTTTTAATGCAAAGTTTTTGTTTGAACCCAGTAAGGACTAATTACTTTTCTTTTGAACTAGATCGCCAACAGGCGTCCCATTCTGATCAAATCCGTATGGCATGTCTTTCGCGCTGCTTCCATCGCAGGCAGCTGCCATATTTCGCTTAGCGTTGTTGCAAGCAATATTGGCTGTGGTGAAAATTTCGTCTTTAGTGGGGTCACCCTTTTTGCTGCAGTAGTGGTCATATTGCATTTTTGTTTGCTCACAAGTACCGCCCCGAGTATCTTTATTTTGGGCTTGAGCGGTCACTAAAACTGAGCTGAGTAAAGTCAAAATAACTATTGATTTCATTTTTTTTCCTTAAAGATGGATCAGACCAACAGAGCAAAAACAAAAATAATTCCAACTTAAATGCCACTATAAACACTAACGACTGCCAAGTCACCTTTTTTCTTTTAGCCCATCATTTCGTCAGAATACACCTTATGCCCAAGCGCCACAAGTAAACTTTTTCCATTTTCAATGGTCGACCTCAATCACCACATTGCCTATGGTTTGACCCGCCTCGACAGTCTGGTGCGCTTCAGCAGTTTGCTGCAGCGAAAAGGTCGCCCCAATGGTGTGCTTGAGTTGTTTGTTTGCAAGCATCCTGTTCAAAATTTGTACACACGGTTCGCGCTGTTGAA
>Ga0209442_1002030_pt1 | contig 11130 bp, 20 predicted proteins | sample LauGreSBDMM110DD_2_FD_187565 | JGI IMG/M metagenome (GOLD analysis project Ga0209442, IMG submission 187565) | Freshwater lake microbial communities from Lake Michigan, USA - Sp13.BD.MM110.DD (SPAdes) (version 2) | ecosystem: Environmental > Aquatic > Freshwater > Lake | place: Lake Michigan...
CAGCCGCTATCGTGTAGCTTGTAGCCACTGTTTGACTGTTCACCACGATGCCGTTGGAGGCAACAGGAACCCTTGCTTTAAATTCACCAGTGCTTGGCTTGTACAAAAGGGACGCATTGCCCGTGAACAGTGTAGATGCCGTGCCAGTTGTAGCGTTTGCAAACAGCGGGAAGACATCAGTCGCCGTGCTTGTGTCGTTGCTCAGTGCCGCACCACCCACAGAAGCCCATGCCGTGCCGTTGTAGCCTTCAAACTCAAATGTAGTGGTGTTGAAGCGCAACATACCCGAAACAGGGCTAGGGCGCTGTCCAGTCGTTCCCTTGCTGATAATTAACGCACCAGTGGAGGAGAATGTGGAATCGGCGCTTGCAGTTAAAGCGCCTGTTATTGCAAGCGTTGTGCCGTTCCAAACAAGGTTGGCGGAGCCGCCCAAAACACCTGAGTTGTTAAACTGAACCTGAGTGTTTGAACCAGCGGCATTTGCAATTGTTGAACTGGTCTTAATGAAGTCAACGCCGTTCCAAGCACAGACAGCAGACTCACCTGCAATGATCGTGACACCGGTTGTTGGACCAACGCCCACCAGCTTGATTGATTGGCTACTGGTGGTCTTGTTTATAACAACATAGACTTTAGACTGCGCTGGCGCAGTAATGGTCCTGGTAACAGTTCCGCCCGCTGTCCACAAAAGAACTGCCTGCCGTGAAGTGTTTGCCGCCCCAGTGGTTGTTGTTAGGGTTACGTCTGCATCAGAAGTGATGGTGGTAGTACCCGCTACGGCCGTGTCTAAAAGGCCAGTAATCTGGTCGTTGACTGCTGTTCCCCAGGTATTGGCTTCCGTCCCTGTAACGGGTTGGGCTAGGCCAAGAAGGGTGGTGTAATTAATTGTCATCTTGTTTTCCTCATGCCGCTATAAGCGTCCACACGTTTGCTTGTGCATCATTAACTTGGACCCAACCAGGAGACTGTGAATCATTGACATTTTGCCAGTTAACTGATTGGCTGTCATCAACAATTGTCCAAACCAAAAGGCTACCAACTTGGCCCACCCCCTGTACGCCCGTGACGTTGACCCCAACGCCCGTCCCCACCGATACCGACCCGACGCTGCCCGTGGCCGATAGGCCCACAACCGTGACAATTTGTACGATCTCGACCACAACGCTTCCGACCGACCCTGTTGATCCAACTCCGGTGAGCGAGACATTGGCATCCCCAGCAAAGTCAACCGAACCAACTTCTCCTGTCGCCTGCACTCCAGTAGCAAAAACATCAGCGTTCGCAGCAACCGTGGTTGCCCCAACAAAGCCTGTGGCCACGACGCCCGTGAGGACCACACTTGCCCCAATGCTGACAGAAACTGATCCAACGTCGCCTGTTCCAGACACCCCTGTGAGCGATACATTGGCGTCACCTGTGACTGTTGCCACCCCGACAAAGCCTGTGGCAGATACCCCGGTGAGACTGACATTGGCACCTGCCTCGACAGTAACTGATCCAACCTGGCCCGTGGCAGACACCCCGGTGAGACTGACATTGGCCTCTCCAACAACAGTGGCCGTACCAACAAAACCCGTGGCGGAGACGCCGGTAACGCTGACATCTGCATTTGCAGTGACGGTAACTGCGCCAATTTGGCCTGTTGCAGAGACGCCCGTAACACTGACATTGGCGTCCGCTGCTGTTGTGACCGTGCCAACCTGCCCAGTTGCAGACAGCGTGACCGCACCCTCACCCCATGGGGCCTCGCCCCAGGCTTGACTGCCGTATCCACCAAGTGCAATCCGTACATCGGCCACTTACGCCTCTTAGGCAATACGAAGTATTGCGTTTGTCGCGTCAGCAGTTGGGAAGATAATGGTGAAAGTGCCCGCACTAGAGCTCTTTGAGCCACCAAAATCAAGAATACATACCGAAGGGTCACCTGCGGCAGTATCGTTGTAAATCATCGCTCCAAAGGCCGTGATTGTGGCACTGGTGAACGACAAATCTGCAAAGTCTGTGAAAGCGGTTGTTCCTGTGGACGTTGGCGTCACATTTGTTAACGCACCGCCGCCGGCAGAATACGAACCCGATGCAGCCACTTCATTGGTAGCAGTGTATGCAGTTGTTGCCGCCGTAAAAGAAGCAGTATTGTCATACATGGCTAACTTAAAAGTGTTTCCGGTGCTTGTTGTGAAGTTGTGCACAGCCCTCATCAGTTCCACTTTGAAACTGGTACACATGAAATTACCTGAAAATGCCATTTTTAATCTCCTAACAAATGAACGAGGTTGGAATGACCTGCTTCGCGCAGGCGGATTGCGATAGTTGACCTATCTTGGGTTACCGCTTCTTCAAGATAGGCTTTGATAACGGACCGCACAGCACCCCGAAAAGCCACCGCTTGGTCTCGAATCGCTGGATGTGACTCACTTCCAACGTAAATAATCTTCTCAATGGCTCGATCAGCCAACTCATCCGGAGTCCAGCCGCGTCCATTGGTTGTAGCGACGCTTACGCCGCCTAGTAACACAGGGGATTGGGTTCCTATCATGGTCCAGGTGTCTCCGATTTAAGTTGAACACGTACCATGCCATCACGATACTCGTCCCGACGGCGACGGCCTTGCTGCTCAATACCAAGCCCTTGAAGAGCTTGTTTGTAGCTTGCATCAAAGGTGGCCATCATGTCAGGTGGTCCTTTGGTATAGCTATACGCTTGGATCAAACAGGCGTAGAACAGCGCCTCTGGAGCATTTGTACTGATCCATGTCGTAGTATTCGTCGAAGAAAGTTGCGCAGGACGATAGATGTAGCCTAGTTCGACGGCTAAAGCAGAACTTGGGGTAGGAGCAATGTAGAAAGTGTTTTCATCCCACACCGAATAGTATTTTGGAATACCCGTCGTGGCCCCATTAGGCCAATACTCTTTCATAAAAGAAGTATCCCGAAAATCCAAGAAAATTTGATCTGTTCCCGATGTAACTATCAAATATCTATGCGTCAAGATATCACTGGGAGCAGACAAAAACCTGTTGTTGGCCGTTAAATTAGCTGTCACTTCAAGCTTAAACACATCCAAATCAATGTCGCGCAGGATACGATTTTCTGCAAAAGTGATGAACACGTTTATCACAGGCTCAGTGAAGACGTTTGACCCCACTTCTGTGTAGTTACGTATGTTGGTTACAAGTTCGTTGTACGTCATGAAATCACCACCGTTACAGAGCCAACTACTCCTTGAGCAATCAAGGCCTTATCCTCTATGTAGGGACGCATATCGTTGGTGTTTCTTGCACTTCCAAAACTTTGAAAAGCTGAAAAGCCTGGTGCCCCTACAAAGACAGATACAGGCTCAATTCTATCTGGCCTTGGCTCATAAAGGGCGATTGCATCGCCTCTATATTTCAAAGGCTCAAGCTGTGGTTCTTTCGGCTCGTAATCGTCCGGGCAGACCTTAAATCCGCGCCAGTTCTTGCGAAGCACGTTGTACTCGTATCGCTGGCCGCAGTAATCACACAGGCCGTATGAAAATTTACCTGTTGCGAATGCCATGCGTTACACCCCTAAGTCAGGAACAAAGTTAACGCTGGCAGTGTCCCTGTCTTCCATCGCGGCGCGCAAGAAATCTTCTTCGTAGATAGTCTTGAGCGCGCCTGTACGCTCGGGCGCGTACTTGAGGGAGATGTAATAGGACAGTCCTGATGTCAGGCATGGCAAAAATCTAAAGTTGACGTCTGATGTATTGGTGTATACACCCGCGTCTTGGATACGACGAATCCTGTAGTACACAAACGTGTAGCTTTGATCCGCCGCAGGATAGAAAAACACCTTTGGCACGTTGGTTCTCTGTACATAGTACTGAGCGGGACGCGCTTGAGATGTCTTATCCGGGATATTCAAGTACTCAGAGCGACTGATGCGATCAATTGTGATGTCAGTCAAGATGCCCTGTGACGGGTCTCGAATGACAGCGGACAAAACATTAACGGTGTCTGTAGCCAACGATATCTCATTGTTGCCCTGAACCAATGCATACGTAGCCAACTCAATTGTCCAAAGGTTCAGCCCCCTGTTTGCCCAATCCAAAAACAACAGATTGAGAGAACGACGCGCAGACTTAAGCTGGTAGCCGTTTGTGCCACGTATGCCGCATCTCTCAAATGCTTCTTCAATCAAGTCATCAATTGACAGATCAAAGGTTGTTGTATTTGAAGTTGTCATTCTTTGTATAAATTATCAAAGGTTTGAGCCGCATCCATATACGAGTCATCTTGCTCTGCACAGTGAATCCACTGACCAGGCCTGAAATCAGGGGCACCCTCTCCGGTCTGCCAAAAAGCAGGGCTCGTTGCTCGAACCCTATTGTTTGGCAACGCCACAATATTGCCTGTCCACTTGCCCGCATCCGTCAAAGTCAAAACATGACTTTGTTTGTGTTGTGCAGGGCAGTCGGCCACTTCGCTCTCCGTGTAGTCCACCGTAAACATGTATCTTCCGGTGTAAAACTCTCCGTCAATCTTACATAGCCACGGACTAGGGCTTGTGCGCGCAAATTTTATTACTGTGTGGGTGTGAGAAGGACAATCCCAAGGCTGTGCCAAATGCGTAGGCATACGCTCTGGCCACTCCTCCAAGGGAATATCCCCCACTAACCCAGTAATAGGCATTCTTGCCCACATTGCCCCACCATGAACGTTTTCTGACCCGTCTACGTGGCTTTCACACCCTGTAAAAACAAGTTGAAAACTCAAGCAACGATCCGGCATGACATTTACTGCAATAGCGTTTGCATGTAAATACTCGCCTTGGTACTTCTGATGCATGTGCGTAAACTCACGTCTAACCCAGCATTTGAAATACGGAATGTTGCTTATGAGATAAGACATTACTTAGCGCGTTTGGCCGTCTTCTTGGCAGCACCGCCAGCAGCGTAGCCTTTAGACATCATGCCTCCAGACATCATGCCCTTGGCCATGCCACCCGCAGCGTAACCCTTGGACATCATGCCACCGCCCATCTTGCCAACGGGCTTGCCCATGGCCATGCGCTTGTGCTCATTGATGTTGCCTTTGTTGGCCATGCCACCTTTAGCCATCATAGGAACACCAGTAGAGGTGCTTGTCTCAGAGATCATTTTGTTTGCAGGGCCGCTCTCAACAGCACCACCACCGCGCGTAGCGGCACCCATTCCACGTCCAGCCATGTTATTTCCCCTTTTTCATTGCACGGCCCTTAACGTCGGCCGTTTTACGTTTGACAGCACGACCCATTTTGTCGGCCATGTCAGAATCTTTCATCATGGAGCCATCAGGCATCTTGTGCATGCCCGCCGCTCCGCCTTTTTTCATCTTGCCAATGTTGTCAGCAGCAAAGGCTGGGACCTTTTTGCCGCCCTTCATGACCATCTTCATTTTTGTGGTTGTTGCCATCACTGCTCCTTACTTTGCTTGTTGAATAAGTTGATCAATTTTTGCTTCAAGGCGGTTGAAGCGCTGGTCAATGTGGTCAGTAATTCTCTGAACTTCTGCTTGAGTAACGTAATCACGTGCTACCTCCTCGCGTGTTTTGTTTAATAGAATGTCCATCCGTTTGAGGTCGTCAAATTTTTCACGAATGAAGAACCACAATCCGCCAATTGCGGCAGATAAAACGGCGGACCAGATTAAATTAATGTCCATCAGCATTTCCATCTTGCTAGGGCAGCCGCCTTACGGGTAGGCTTGCCTTTTTCATCTTTCATTGGCCCCGGCATACCGGACATTCGCGCGCAGAACGAATCTTTGCGCTTACCGCCTTTGGGCTGGGGTGCTTTCAAATTACTTCCCGTTGCTGCGTTGTACTTAGCACGGCCCTTGGCAGTCAAACCCGCCCCTTTGGAGATGGGCAATTTCTCGCCGCGACCAACCGAAAGGGAGGGCGCTTTCTTGGCCATTACTGCGCGGCTCCACCGTAGAAGAACAAGGTCACGCTGGTAATCTCCACGCCAGAGACATCAACAAATACCCCCGAATCAAAGAGAATTCCCATGTCCGGCAAAAGAATGTCAGTGGCTCCGGCCACAGCGGCGGTGGTGAGGGTCAGCAGTGCTGTGGCCCCAACAGTGCTGCCATTCCTTAGAGTAACTGTTCCGGCCGTTGCCGTGTTTGTAAAATAGATGCCGGCTACCCGGGTGCGACCCGCAACGGCATGCGCGTCAACAGTCTTTGTGACTGCTTGGATATTGCTGTTGCTCATGGCAAGCTCCTAATTAAGCAGTGCGTGTGAAGACGTATGCTGTGGCGCTTGAGAACATAAGAGTGAAACGAGCCAAGCCTGTCACCCCCGAAGCAACGGTCAGGTCACCAAAAGAACCGGCAGTGTCTGCGGCAGCAGTTGACAAAATGCCGTTGGTGGCAACAGCAATAGTCACTGTGTTTGCGCCAGCAGTGTTGTCGATGTACAGGTCAAAAATTGTGCCTTTAACTGCTCCCAGTGCTGCTCCAAGCAACGTGCCTGTAGGCAGCGTAATAGCGGTTGCCGCAGCAGATGTAGAAGTAATGTAGCCAGTAGCAACTTCAGCAGCAGTGGCTGTCGCAGTTGCGTTGATTGCGGCGGTCGTAGCGTGCGTGATGCTGCCTGACCCTGCAACGTTACCCGTGACGTTACCCGTAACGTTACCCGTGACGTTGCCCGTAAGATTGCCAACAAAACCATTGGTGGACGTGACTGGGCCGGAGAAGGTGGTTGATGCCATGATTTTTCCTTACATGCAAGTGAGGGTGTTCTGTCTGCATGTCGTCAGCCGGGACTGTCAGAACACCGGAAAGGCCCGGAATGTGCTCAATATACACCAAAAGAAAAAGGGGCACAAGGCCCCTTTTCCCATTTACCTGACTATTAAGCGCCAGGCGAGCCGAACATGCCGCGTGGGTCACTGAAGCCGAAGCTGTAGCGCTCACGAGCCTTGTAACGGACGTTGCCTGTGTCGAAGTCGCCTTCAAAGCCGGTCTTCATGGACACACGTGTGAACATCTTCATGCCGTTAGGTGCGTCAGTCTTGATGAAGTACGCATCTGGATCGGTAAGGAAGTTGTTGACTGTGTAGCCTTGAGGCACCATGCCCATGTTGCGAATGGCGTTGATGTCGTTGTCAGCAGTGCCAACACGCAAAGTTGATTTCATAATGCGATCTGCGGTAAATTGCAGTTCCTTAGGAATAATCAACTTCAAGCCTTGGACAGCGATCTTCAAGCCACGCTCATCGGTAAACGCAGAGATATCAATCAGTGACTGCTCCAAGGAAGTCTCAGACAAGTCCGCTGGTGTTGCCAGTGTGTTGGACAAGTTGGGGCCACTTAAAGTAGGGTGATTGGTTGCGCACAGAACAACACCGTCGCCACCGATAGAGGTAGTGAAAGCGCCGTTCAGGATGGCAGCAGCTTTGATCTGCTTGGTTTGAGCCATAGAGCGTGCCAAAGCACGTGTATAGCGAGCACCAAGGCGGTCATAGAGGTTGTCCTCTACGGCTTCTTCAGTCAAGGAGAAGGCCAAAGCAATGGTCTCATGGGTGTAGCGTGCAGTGTAGACCTCTTGTGCCTGGTCGTAAGAAACACCAGAACCTTCAGTCTTCACAGGAGCTTCACCAAAACCCGATTCCATCACCTCTTCTTCAAACGCACGGTCTGAAGATTCGATTGAATAGATTTGGGTGTGTTGGTTTTCGTAGTTTTTGTACTCGAGGCCGAACAAGGCGTTTAAGCCTGGCTCAAGTTCCTTAACGAGTTGTGCGCGGGAAATTGCCATTTATGTTCTCCTTATTGACCAGCAACACCGGCACTACCGTACACGTGTTCGTTGATCTTGACTACCACCACGGCAAAAGAGCCGTACTCGTTACTTGGGACGTTGTACAAGCCTACAGTTTTTAAGTTCAAAGCAGCCGTAGTAGCAAGCGTAGAGGAGTTCAGTTCCATGGTAGAGACACCAGTGGTGGTGCTTCCGCCTGTACCGATCACGTCTGCATTCTTGCCAACATCCGCAGCAACAAAACCTGCATCACACTGAACCAAGAACAACTGACTAGGATCATCAATCACATCGGCAATGATCTTGCCTGAAGTGATGTTGACAGAACCTGGATAGAAGTTCTTAAACGTGGGCTTGCCGGTGGTGGGATCAATGTAGTTGCAGCCGTTAAACACGCCCACCGCAGCGGTGTGTGTAGCCGGAAGAAACCGAGAGATAAATCCCGCAGTAAGAACGACTAGGTCGCCTTGGAAGATTGTTCCAGCTTGGTTATCAGCAATCTCATATCCGTACTGTTTCTGAGCACCAGTAGCGGAAAGATTGCCAATAGGACGAAAGCCGAAAGCCTTGTCAGTATTAGCCATTTGATAATTCCTTTAAGAAAATGATTATTCAGCAGCCTTGGGGCCGCCAAAAGTGACGCGAGACTGTCGGGTAGGTCGTTGAATCTTCATGGAACCGTGAGCATTGCTCTTCATCAACTCGTTATCCGCAGCTTGCATTTGGTCGCTCGCACGTTGGTGGTAATACGCATTGCGTTCCTGCACAGTCTCTTCGGGAATACGTGCTAAGAGAAGACCTCCCACGCTGATAACACCAGCATGTCGGCCGTCTTCAACAGATGGGACAGGGAAATCAGGGTACTCATCAGCACGAACAAGCTCATAACCCTCGCGGATTTTTCCAGCTACGTTCACGCGATCTTCCTGACCTGCGATTTCTGCACGAATCCATCTGTGCCGTGTTCCCTCCAGAGGAGGTGGGGCATCTAGTCGAGAAGGAGGAGCCCAGGGCTTGCGGCGTGTTTCGCTTTCGCGAGTTGTAGCGCTACGCGCTTCACGATTTAAAGTGGGTACAAGGTTGTCTGTCATCTCTTACTCCTTAACGTACTTGGCGTATTCCTCAAGAGGAACACCTAACTTTTTGGCCATCGCAACTTGACTCGGTGAGAGCCTCACAGTGCGGCGTGCTGAACTATTCACTCCCGATGAACGGGTTGCAGGAGCCACCGATTGCACGTTTCTGGTGGTACTGTTGTTTTGCGCTTGAGGAGAAAATTTCCGTGGATAAGTGCTTCTCATGCGTTTGTCTAGCTCATCATAATACTCATCTGACGATCCGTCAAACCCCTCGTTAAGAACAAGTTGCTTGTGGATGCCCCAGGCGGTATTGGTCATGACCGTATCTTGGCCATACCATGAGTTCTTCTCCATCCAGTCTTCCAGCTTCGGGTCCACCTGAGCGGGTTGCTGGTACTGTTGAGGCTGTTGGGCTTGCTGAACAGGTTGGACCGGAACTTGAGACTGTTGGCGAACATAGGCCTCACGGCGCTGATTCTCTTCCGCTACTTGACGTTGCTCGTAGATCAAATCGGTCAGGCGCTGGTTGGCTTCGGTCTCAGTGTCAATGTCGCCCTCTTCGCGCGCCTTGCGAACGATTTGCTTTAAAGCCACAACTTGGGTCTCAATGCGGCCCTTTGCCTCGTGCAAACGCTCCTCATCCGTGTGGAACATCCGCTGTTGCATTCTCTGCGCTTGCTCTTGCACGCCCTTGGCATATGAAATTGCCGCCTCTTCCCGGCGCTGGGTCTCGCGCAGGCGAGCGGTCAGCTTGTCAATACGCTTTTTGACGCTCTCGCTGTATTGATTGAGCTCGCTGTCAGGTTTTTCAGTGTTACCACCGGTTGTTTCAACATTGGGAGCTTGGTCCTGCTCCTGTACTTTGGGCGACTGGCCGTCTTCGCCCATGTCAATGTCTACGGGCTCTTCGCCTTCACCCAATTTAAATTCCAACTCTTGTTGCTCATTCATGATAGCTCCTTACATGTGCAAAATATCTTCAGGGCTGTTTACAACCCCAATGATTTCGTCGTCGTTGAGAATTCGGATTTCTCCACCATCAATTTGGATGCGAGAACCTGCGTATCGACCAAAAATAATCCAGTCACCTTCCTTGCACCAGGCTCCATTGGGGAACTTTGACTGATCCGCATAAGCCAGGGCTCCCGTCTTCAAGACGTAGCCACAGTTGGTTGCAAGTTGAGTTTTCTTTTGGGTTTCTTCGGCCAAGACGATGCCACCTTTGGTCTTTTCCGCGCCACGATAGGGCAAGACGGCGATGCGCCAGCCTGTGGGGGTAGGGATGCGGTCTCGGACAGCTTGTTCAAGCTTCTCCGGGTTAAACCCGTCTTCCGTGTACGCATCATCAAGGCAAGGGCCTTTTGTATCCGCCTCTTCGCGCCACTTGCGCTCTAAAGCGGTCAGGTTCTCTTCAACTTCCATGGGCATCTCCTCTGTGGTTAAAAATCATCGGTAGTCCTTCGCGATAAAAGATCACGAACAACTTCTTCGGCAAATTTCAATCCTTCGAGGCGACCCATCATGAAGCGATAACGCTCTATGTCGTTGATGGTACCGTTCAAAATGATAGCCTCCGAGTCTTCTCGGAGCTTTCTTAATTCTTTGACAACAGATTCTGCAAATTCGAGCATGGTATTTCCATGAAAAGCAGGTGGTACAAGGCCCCACCCGGTGGCAAGTGCTTACGTCTCAGTATATCTCAACCGGACGGTTGCCGTCTTTCTTCTTTACGACCATGAAGGCACCACCCTTCTTGGCCTCCTTCGGTTTGCTAGACCTGTTGGATTTACCCGCAGTGGACAAAGCAATCGCGACAGCTTGTTTTACCGCTGCGGACTTGTTCTTTGGCTTGCTGGTTCCAATCTTTCCTTTTTCTTTGTATGCGCCCACCATCTCTCCAATATTGGAGCTTACTGTCTTGCGACTTGAGCCTTTTTTAAGCGGCATTTCGGCCTCCTTGGGCAGGTGGTGTGTTTTGTGTGGCTTTCATGCGCTCTCGGGCAACGCCGGCCCGCAGTTGCGCAATGTTCTCTTGTGAATTTACACGATTTTGCTGTGCCTGAGCGTTTTGCGCAATCTTTTGTTGGTCGAGTCCCAGTTTCTGTTGGTCCAAAGCAAGTTTCTTGTTGTCGTTGTCGGCGCGCTGTTGCAGTTCCTGCTTCTTGAGCTCGACCAGGGGGTCGCCCTGCTCTCCAGACAACTGGTTTTGCATGTCCCGAACCTCTTGCATGAACAAAGCAATCTTCAACGCCACCATGCCCTCCTTTTGGATAGGAGACACG
>Ga0209442_1002033_pt1 | contig 11123 bp, 10 predicted proteins | sample LauGreSBDMM110DD_2_FD_187565 | JGI IMG/M metagenome (GOLD analysis project Ga0209442, IMG submission 187565) | Freshwater lake microbial communities from Lake Michigan, USA - Sp13.BD.MM110.DD (SPAdes) (version 2) | ecosystem: Environmental > Aquatic > Freshwater > Lake | place: Lake Michigan...
GTCAGCCTATTGGATGCATTGGTTACCGCCTTCCCCGACCAACCGCGGGCCTTCTTGGCGAAGTGCCTCGATGGCGGCGACATCCTCGTGAATGGCCAACGCAGTCAGGCCAGTGTCACCGTCACCAAGGACGATAAAGTTCTGATTGTTTTCGGTGGACCGAAGCAATGCTACGCCGCCACCAACTCGGCTGAATACTGGGCCGAAGGCGTGCAGGACTGGTTCGACACCAACCGCACCATGGACCACGACCACAACCAACTACACACCCGTGATCAGCTGAAGGCCTACGATGCCCCACTTGCCGCGCTCTGTGCCGAAGTCATGGGCGACACCCCTTGGCGCTTTGTGTCACCGCGCCTCCGCGCCGGCCAAGGACACCTCGCAGGCTATGACCCTGCCACGGCCCCGAAGGTGAAGAAACTCCCGCACATCGACGCCGCCGCGCAGGATTACTACGACAAGTATTGGAAGGACTACTGGCAGCGCCTCCACGCCAAGCACGACGTCGCGACAGCGAAGTGAACAAAAAGGCCGCCCGGGTGGGCGGCCTTTTGATGCGGTCAGCCGGACCTCGGCTTATTCGAAGTCGTAAATCTTGACGGTATCCCAATATGCCTTGCAGTCGGCGATGAAGGCCTGGTGAATTGGGTCGATCTGGTAGGCGTCGTGGTCGGCGTGGTTCTTAAAGACGAAGAACTCAGCGAAGTCGTAGGAGGTGTCGATGATCGGGCGGACGGCGTGCAGGCTCGGGATGCCCACGTAGCCGCTATGGATGGACTTAATCGCGAGCAGGCCGCGGAGCTTGGCCTCGAATTCCGCGCGCTGGGCGGCGGTGAGGTCTTTTTTCAGGTAAAAGAAGACGATGTGGTGAAACATAGGAGCGACAGGTTTGGAGAGGGAACGGCAGAAGGAAATAGCAAACTGCGGCTTACTTCCGGAAGAGGTCCAGCAAGGCAGCCGTGACGAGGGCGTGGCCAGCGGCATTGGGGTGATTGACCTGCGACATGAGGTCCTTAAGCGGCGTGCCGGCGGCGACCTTGGCCTTAAACAGCGCGAGGCTATCAACGAGCTGGACGTCATGCTCCTTCGCCAAGGCACGCACCTGCTCGGCATGAAGGTTCAGCGGGTCCTGCGGGTTATCGAGCTTGGCCGACTGGTCCGGCGTCGGGGTGAGCAAAATGACTTTAATGCCTGCAGCTTTGGCGGCGACAATCATCGCCGACCAGTTGGCCTTGGCCTTTTCCAAGCCCATCCGACGGTCATTTAGGGAATAATCAATCGTCACGACGGTTGGGCGTATTGCGAGGACGTCGCGCTCAAAACGCGCAGCACCGCGGTCCGAGGCTTCGCCGCCGATGGCGGTGACGATGACGTTGAGCACGGCGTTCGGAAAGCGAGCGCGCAGGCCAGTCTGCAGTCCCGCTGGATAGGCCTCATTGGACTGAATGATGGGCGTGACGAAATAACCCGCCGGGACGCTGTGCCCGTGGCAGACGATATGCATCGTTCGGTTCTTCGGCCACTTCACTTCGAGGGCTTCGACGACCGGCCCCAGGGGGGCGGGCTCGGCGGCAGCGAGGCCGAGGGTGAGGCACAGCAGGGTAAGCAGGGGACGCATGACTCCTTTACTAAAGACCTACCGACCGCTGGGAAGCGCAAAGGGTTTCGCCTTCCCCCGCCCTGCCCTGTCGTTCATATAAACCTTACGGATGGCTCACCTCCTCGGCATCGACCTCGGCACGACGACGACCATCGTCGCGCGCGTCGACGAGTCTGGCGCCCCCGAAATCGTCCGCGACTGGGAAGGCGAAGCCATCACGCCCTCGGCCCTCTGCTTTGAGACCGCCACGCACGTGGTCGTGGGCCGCGAAGCCCGCGCGATGGCCGAGGATGCCGAACACGCCTTCCTAGAATTCAAACGTGATATGGGCACGGGCGTCTCCCACCCGGTCTTCGGCCAACGCGTCACGCCGCTTGATCTCTCCGCCCTGCTCCTCCGCAAGGTCCGCACCCACGCCGAGGCGGCCCACGGCCCCGTTGACCTCGCGGTCATCACCATCCCCGCGAACTTCACCAACGCTGCTCGTGAGGCCACGCTCGAGGCCGCTCGCCGCGCGGGCTTCGCGCAAGTGCACATGATCAATGAGCCAACCGCGGCGGCTCTCGCCTACGCCCGCGGCCAGAAGCAGCCGCTCGATGGCCTCTATGCAGTCTTTGATTTCGGCGGCGGGACCTTCGACGTCTCGCTGGTGCGTGCCAAGGGGATGTCCATTCAAGTCGTCTTCACCGAAGGCGTGCAACGGCTCGGTGGGAAAGATTTTGACGCTAAACTCTCCGCGCTCGTAGCCGCGAAGTTCCAGGCCGAGACCGGCGACGAACTCCGCGCCGGTGACTGCGAATTCTCCAAGGCCGACGCCGAAGACCTCAAGCATCGGCTCTCGTCGCGCCAAGCCATCCGGCTACCACTTCGCTCCGCGAAGCACGGGCGCGTACACGTTGAGGTGACGCGCGCCGAATTCGAAGCCGCCATCGCTGGACTCGTCGCCCAAGCCGAGATGGCGTGCGAGGGCGTGCTACTGCGGGCCGGACTCGACCGCCGCGAACTCGCCGGGGTCTTCCTCGCCGGCGGCACCTGCCGCGTCCCGAGCGTGCAGGCCGCGGTGCGCCGCGTCTTCGGACAAGAGCCACAGTTACGTGACCCTGATACCGCGGTGGCCCTCGGCGCCGCACTCTACGCCGCACACAAGGCCGATCCCGCGAAGCTCTCGCCCGCCCAACGACGCCGCGCCGCCGAGATCAGTTTCCAGGACATTGCCCCGCACTACTACGGTACACTCTCACTCGACGACGACGGCGTGCTCGAGAACAGCATCATCATTTCGAAAGGCGAGAAACTGCCCGTCGCCCGCACGCGCACTTATTACACCGTTGAAGCCGATCAACGCGTCCTGACTTGCGAGGTCACGCAGTCCGCGATTCCGGAGAACGACCCGCTCATGGTGCTGCGCATCGCTGAGGTCGAGATGGCCCTGCCCGCTGGACGTCCGGCGGACCAAGCCATCGAAGTCACCTTCGCCTACGACCTGAACGGCATCATGCGCGCGGAGTTCCGCGACCTCGGCACCGGCCAACCGCTCGTCATTGAGCTGCGCGACGAAGGTGCTGGCCGCGGGTCGCTCAACGTCGCAAAGGTCACGCTCGGCTGAGATGCCCAACGCGTTCGTCACCTTCCTCGCCATGGGCGTGTTCGGAATCGTCGCGGCGATGGCCTGGCTCTATTTTCGTCGTCCGACGGCCCGACGACCCGCCCCGCGTCGACGCAAGGCCGCGCGGGCCGATCAAATACCAACCGCTCCCAGTGGTTCGACCGACCTCGAACGGCTCGCCTGGATTGTCGGCAAGATGACGGGTACGCCGCCGCGCCAAGTGCCACTCGACGCACCGCTTACCGAGATCTTAGTCAAGGTCGCCCCGACGGAGTTCGCAACCGCCGTGGGCGACGCTTGCCGCACCGCGGTCACCATTGACGAAGCGGCACTGCGCATGAACCTAAAGCAATTCGCGCAATACCTCCGCCACCTTCGCCGGGCGGAACAAGAGCCCAAGGGAAGAAAGCGTTCGCCCAAGGTCGCCGGCGACCGCATGGCCAGCTGGGAATCGCCGCTCTTGGCCTTGGCCACCGAACTGGGCGTGAAGCCCGAATGGGAAATCGAAAAAGCCCTCGCCCACCTCACTAAGGAATACCTTCGTCAGAACGCCCGCATCCACCTCGCCGCCCGCGCAGCCGACCGGGATGCCGTGCAGGCCCGCCTCGAGCAAATCGGCCGCCTCCGTGAGGCCTTGCGGCCGACGGGCGCTTAAGTCGCTTGCACCAGCGGACGTCCCGCCCACGCTCACCGCCTTTCATGCAGGACCTTATCCCCCTCTTTCCCGAAGTCGAAGAAGCCCAGTGGGCGAAGCTCATCGAGATGGCGGCGCTCCACCGTGAGTGGAACGAGAAGATCAACCTCGTTTCCCGCAAGGACATCGAGCACCTCGAACGCCACCACTACGCGCCCTGCATAGCGGCGGTGAAGTGCCTTAAGCTCATGGTCGGTGCGCGCGTCATCGACGTCGGTACGGGCGGCGGCTTCCCGGGCCTCATCCTCGCGGTCCTTTATCCCAAGGCTGACTTCACGCTCGTCGATTCCGTCGGCAAGAAGGTCATGGTCGTCGAAGACATCGTGAAACGCCTCAAGCTGAAGAACGTCCAGGTCCTTAACGCCCGCGCCGAAACGCTCACCCATGAGCACGACTTCATCACCGGTCGCGCCGTCTCCGACCTCCGCCTCTTTGTCCACCAGACCAAGCAGCTCATCCGCCACGGCTTGAAGCACTCCCTGCCCAACGGCATCCTCTATTGGCAGGGCGGCGACCTCGCCGAAGAAAAGGCCAAGGCCGGCATCGCCCCCCATTTCAGCTTAGAACTCCGCCCCCTGCTTTGGAACGATGAGAAATTTGAAGGTAAGCGGATCGTCCTCTACCGCGCTCAGGACTTGCCGCGCTGCAAGAAGCCCGACCTCCCGACGGCCTAAACGGCGATTATGACCCGCCCGTGCCTTGACCAAAGGCCACGAACTCGCACGTTAGGGGCGATGTCCCTTCAGAGACTCCCTTTGAACCCAGCAGGCGAGCGCCTTGAGGCCCTCCTGCGTCAACGCATCGTCTTCCTCGACGGCGCGATGGGGACCATGATTCAGCAGCTCAAGCTACAGGAACAGGACTACCGCGGCACACGCTTTGCCGACCACCCCGGTCAGCTCAAGGGTAATAACGACCTGCTCGTCATCACCAAGCCCGAGGTCGTCCGCGACATCCACCGCGCCTACCTGGAGTCCGGCGCTGATATCCTCGAGACGAACACCTTCAACGGCACGTCCATCGCCCTCGCCGACTACGAGATGGGTCACCTCGTCCGTGAGCTCAACACGGCCGCCGTGCAAGTCGCCCGCCAAGCGGTCGATGCCTTCAAGGCCGCCCATCCTGGCAAAGATGCCTTCGTTGCTGGTGCCATCGGCCCGACGAACAAGACGCTCTCGATGTCCCGCGACGTCAACGATTCCGCCAAGCGCGACGTGACGTTCGTCCAGGTACGCGACGCTTACCGCGAACAGGTCGACGCACTCATCGACGCTGGGGCCGACCTCCTGCTCTGCGAGACGGTCTTCGACACGCTCGTGCTCAAAGCCGCCCTCTTCGCCATCGACGAAGCCTTCGAGGCCCGCGGCTTCCGTTTGCCGTTGATGATCTCCGGGACGATCACCGACGCCTCTGGCCGGACGCTCACGGGCCAGACGACCGAATCGTTCTGGAACTCCGTCCGCCACGCCCAGCCGCTCAGTGTCGGCATGAACTGTGCCCTCGGCGGCGAGCAGATGCGCCCGCACATCGCAGAGTTGGCCGGCAAGGCCGATATCTACGTTTCCTGCTACCCGAACGCTGGCCTACCCAATCCGCTGTCACCGACGGGATTCCCCGAAGGCCCGGAAGACACCGCCGCCATCCTCGAGACCTTTGCCCGTGACGGCCTCGTCAACGTCCTCGGCGGCTGCTGCGGTACCACCCCCGACCACATCGCGGCGATTCGTCGCCGGACCGAGAAATATCCACCGCGCCGATTAGCCACGGCCACATCGGCCCTGCAGCTTTCAGGCCTCGAGCCGCTCAACATCGTCGGCGGGCCCGGCACCTTCGTGAACGTCGGCGAACGCACCAACGTCGCGGGCTCCAAAATCTTTAAGGGCCACATCGAAAAGGGCGACTACCGCTCCGCCCTCCGCGTGGCCAAGCAGCAAATCGAAGCGGGCGCTACCGTTATCGATATTAATTTCGACGCTGGCCTGCTCGACGGTGCCGCGGCGATGACGAAGTTCCTGAACATGGCGGCGACCGAGCCGGATATCGCTAAGGTGCCGTTCATGATCGATTCATCGAACTTCGACATCATCGAAGCCGGCCTGCGTTGCGTGCAGGGCAAGGCCATCGTGAACTCGATTTCGCTCAAGGAAGGCGAAGCTGAATTCGTTCGCCGGGCCCGCCTCTGCCGTCGCTACGGTGCCGCTATGATCGTGATGGCCTTCGATGAAAAAGGCCAGGCCGCCTCGCTCGCGGATAAAATCCGTATCTGCGTCCGCGCCTACGGCATCCTCACCCAGGAAGCGGGCGTCGACCCACAGGATATCATCTTCGACGCTAATATCCTGACGGTTGGTACGGGCATGTCGGAGCACAACCGCTACGCCCTCGATTTCATCGAGGCCGTGACGGAGATTAAACGCCTCTGTCCGGGCGCCCGCACCTCGGGTGGCCTGTCCAACGTCTCGTTCGCGTTCGCCGGCAACAACCCGGTCCGCGAGGCTATCCACTCCGTCTTCCTCTACCACGCAATCAAGGCGGGCCTCGACATGGCCATCGTCAACGCGGGCATGTTGGAGGTCTACACCGAGATCGACCCAGAACTACGTGACCTCGTCGAGGACCTTGTCCTCTGCCGCCGCGAGGACGCTACGGACCGCCTCATGGAGGCCGCTCCGCGCTTCGCCGCAACAAAGACGGAAGGAGCCGACACTTCCAAGAAGAACGAATGGCGTGCCTTGCCAGTCGCCGAACGCCTCGCGCACGCTCTCGTGAAGGGCATCGACGACCATGCCGTCGCCGATACCGAAGAAGCCCGCGTGGAGTTGGGCCGCCCATTACTCGTCATCGAAGGACCCTTGATGGACGGCATGCGCATTGTCGGCCAGCTCTTCGGCGAAGGAAAGATGTTCCTCCCCCAAGTCGTTCGCTCGGCCCGGGTGATGAAGACGGCCGTCGCCCACCTCGAACCCTTCATGGCCGCTGAGAAAGTCGGCGGCTCCACGCAAGGCTCGTTCCTCATCGCAACCGTCAAGGGCGACGTCCACGACATCGGCAAGAATATCGTTGGCGTGGTGCTCGCCTGTAATAACTACGCGGTGACCGACCTTGGGGTGATGACGCGCACGGAGCGCATCGTGTCCGAGGCCCAACGCCTCAAGCCTGACTTCATCGGCCTGTCCGGCCTGATTACGCCGTCACTCGACGAAATGATCACAGTCGCCAAGGAACTGAAGCGGGCGGGCTTTACGACGCCTCTGCTCATCGGCGGTGCGACGACGTCCAAGGAACACACCGCCATCAAGATTGCCGAATATTATGATGGTCCGATGGTGCACGTCGGCGATGCCTCCCTCGTAACCACGGTCTGCAGCGACCTCCTTAATCCAGCTAAGAACGCTGGCTTCATTAGTGACCTCAAAGCCGAGCAGGCGGCGATGCGCACGGCCTACGAACAGCAACAGCCCGCGGTCGTCATCCCGCTCGCTGAAGCGCGGAAGCGTCCGCTCATCACCACTGCCCCGGTCCAGCCCGTGCCACGTAAGCCTGGCGTCACGCTCTTCGAGCGCATCGACCCCGCCGCGGTGGCCGAGACCATCGACTGGACCCCCTTCTTCATCACCTGGTCGCTGAAGGGTGCGTTCCCGCAGATCTTGCAGTCACCTAAGTACGGCAGCGAAGCGCGTAAGCTCTTTGACGCTGCCCGCGCCGAACTCGACGAACTCATTCGCAGCCAGCGCGTGCACCTGCGGGGCGCCGCTGGACTCTGGGCGGCCCGTCGCGTCGGCGACGACGTTGAAGTCTTCGCGGACGAAGCTCAGGCGCAGAAGATTGGCCGCTTCCATTTCCTCCGTGACCAACGGCAACGTCCGCGGGTGGATACCTGCCGTTCGCTGGCCGACCTTGTCTCTGCCGAGAAGGGCGACCACCTCGGCGCCTTCGCCGTCACCGCCGGCCAAGAGATCGAAGACTACGCTGCCTCCTTCAAGGAGAAGGACCCTTACCGCCAAATCATCATCCAGGCCCTCGCCGACCGCCTCGCGGAAGGCTGCGCCGAATGGCTCCACCGCGAAGTGCGCAAGGAACTGTGGGGCTACGCGCCAACGGAAGCCCTCACGGTGGAAGATCTCGTCGATGAAAAATACGCCGGGCGTCGTCCCGCGGCGGGCTACCCGGCTTGCCCCGAACACACTGAGAAGGCTGAGCTCTGGCGTCTGCTGGACGCGGACCGCCTCGGCTGCACGCTGACCGAATCCTTCGCCATGAACCCGGCCGCCTCGGTCTCGGGCCTCTACTTCGGCAATCCCCAATCCATCTACTTCGACGTCGATAATGTCGGACGGGATCAAGTGGAAGATTACGCGCAGCGCAAGGGCTGGACCGTCGAGCAGGCGGAGAGGTGGCTTCGTCCGGTGCTCGGCTATAAGACCTAAGCATGGACGCGCGCGAACGCCAGATGCTCATCGATACGATCGGAGCCGAAGACGCCGCGGCGGTTGAACGCTTTCTCGGCGAGGGCTGTGCGCTCTGCCTGCTCGTGGAGACCGCCGACCAAGCCGAACAGGATTGGCCGGAATGGGCCCGGGCCGCCGCTGTGCTGCAATGCTGGCTCGAAGCCCGTGGTCAGACTGCCAGCGCCGAACGCAAGCTCGGTTACCTGCATTGCACCGTCGACGCGCAGAAGGTCGTCCCCACCGCGATTCGGCCATCGCTGCCGCAAGCCGTCGCCCGCATGCTCAAGGAGCACGGGTTTGCGGAAAGTTAAAATACACTTGGGCAGCCTTCCCGAGGCAGACTAGGGCAGCACGCAGTGCTGCCCCTACCCCGAGACAGGCCACGTCGTGACAGGGTCACACCCCTGGCCCAGGCCGTGGCACGGATGTTGGAGCAATACGGTTTCCAAGAAGATATCTCGTAAACTGGCCGACCTCCCCGAAGGGGGCGCCTCCGTCCTTGCCCCCATGGGCGTTAAGGTTCAATCTAAGCACATGTTCGCTTGGTTAAGCAGCCTCTTCGCCCCGAAGGCCTCGGGACCTGACCTGTCCCAAGCCCCCGACGAGCCGGTGCCGACGGAGCGCGTCGCCAGTAGCCGTCCGAAGGATTTTAAGCCATGGATTGGCGTCGACCTCGACGGCACCTTGGCCGAAGCCACCCCTTGGCAAGGCATCGAGCACATCGGGCCGCCGGTGCCGCTGATGCTCCGCCGCGTCAAAGCGTGGATTGAGAAAGGCGTACGGGTTAAGATTATGACTGCACGGGCCGGCGACCCCCTTGGCATCACCGCGACCCAGCAGTGGCTCGTCGCTCAAGGCCTACCGGCCCTCGAGGTCACCGACCGCAAGGACTTCGGCATGATTGAACTCTGGGACGACCGGGCGATTCAAGTCGTGCAGAACACTGGTATGTGCTTCCTTGGGACTTCTTATTTCGCCCGCCCCAAAGCGCCCATCCTCCCCGACGAAGCGGCCGACCGGACTTTTATCCACGTCGGCTCCGACGCCAAACCCACCTCCCCGAAACATTCCGCATGAAAGCCTCGCTCAAGCTTGAATACTCCCTTCGCGTCCTCGCCCAACTGGCTCGGCGCAACAAGGGCAATGCCGTGACGCGCATTGAGGAACTCGCCCGCCTCGAGGACATCCCGGCGAACTACCTCGTGCAGTTGCTGAATGAACTCCGTGAAGGTGGCCTCGTCGACTCGAAGCGCGGCAAGACCGGCGGCTATCGCCTCGCTCGCCCCGCCGAAGACATCACCTTGAAGCAAGTCTTGGCCGTGGTCGAACCCGACCTCGTCGCCACGAAGATCACGCTTAAAGGCGCGTCAGGACCCCAGGTCGCTACGCTCTGGCGCGAACTGTCGAAGCGTTTTGAAAAGTCCCTGGCTGGTTTCAACGTGGCCCAGCTCGCGCAGTCCGAGGCCAGCGGCGACTGGGAAATCTAAGGACGTCGTCGTTGCGGTTGCAGGCCGAGGCCTGGTTTCCTTCGGCGCAGCTTCCGAGGGTATCCGCCTCACGGGCAAGCTTAAGCCGAAGGAAGTAATCTCCAGGCCATCAATAGTCCGAGTCCTAGCCAGAGTACGCCGGTCACGCGGTCGACGACGCGAATCGTGGCGGCATCTTTCAAGCGGACCCGGAGACGATCGCCGACGAAGGCGTAGAAGCTCATCACGGAAATTTCGGAGCCCAAGGTGCACAGCAGGAATACGCCCGTGGTGGACCAAGCCAATTGATCAGCCGGGACGCCGGCCGCCTGGATGATAACAATCATCCAAGGGATGGTCTTCGGATTCGAGAAGTTCACCCACGCCCCGCGCAAGAATAGGCGAAGTGCCCCGCCCTCCACGCCGACGGCTTCGGGCAAGCTTGAGCGTGGACGTAGGAGAAGCCCGACGCCGAGATAGAGAAAATACGACATCCCTGCGAAGCCGATGAGTGGCAGCGCATAGGGTGCGTAGACCGTCAGCCAATGCATCCCGAAAAGCGACAGGAAGAGGTGTGGCGTCTCGCCGATGGCGAGGCCCAGCGTATGCCAAAACGTCCGGCGCTTTCCGTAGCGCAGAGATGTCTCGATGGTCGATAGCGCCGCCGGCCCTGGCGAGAGGCTAGCGGTCAGGCATGAACCGATGAGAAAACCAATATTCATCTGCCCTTAGCGAAGAGCCTTCTGCCAGCGAGCGAGCTCGCGGGCGACGGCCTTAGGACCAGGCATACCCGTGTTCTCGCGGGCGGCGAAGCCACGCTCCAGACTAAAGACCTCGCGCCAGCCCTTCGTGAAGGCGGCATCGGCCGTGAGTGCGGTCGCGTCGGAAAGTTTATCGAGCGGTACGCCCGACTTTTCGGCCAGCGCGACGAGGCGGCCGACGGCATGGTGGGCGTGGCGGAAGGGCATGCCCTTAAGGACGAGCCAATCAGCGAGGTCGGTCGCGAGCAGGGCTGGGTCCGAAGCCGCGGCGAGGCAACGCGCGCGATTGAAAGTCGTCCCGCGCAAGGTGGCGGCGGCGACGTCGAGCGACAGCAGAATCTGGTCAGCCGCGTCAAATAGCGGCGGCTTATCGTCCTGCAGGTCGCGGTTATACGTCAGGGGCAAACCCTTGGTCAACGTGAGCAGGTGCGTCAACGAAGCTTGGAAGCGGGCGGCCTTACCGCGGAGGAGCTCCATCGAATCCGGGTTGCGCTTCTGCGGCATCAGCGAGGACCCCGTGGAGAACTCATCGGGCAGGCGCGCGA
>Ga0209442_1002036_pt1 | contig 11117 bp, 11 predicted proteins | sample LauGreSBDMM110DD_2_FD_187565 | JGI IMG/M metagenome (GOLD analysis project Ga0209442, IMG submission 187565) | Freshwater lake microbial communities from Lake Michigan, USA - Sp13.BD.MM110.DD (SPAdes) (version 2) | ecosystem: Environmental > Aquatic > Freshwater > Lake | place: Lake Michigan...
AAGAGTCGCCATGGCAACGACCTTGACCATCAAAGGACAAGTCACTATTCCCAAACAAATCAGAGATGCACTGGATTTACAGCCAGGCTGCAAACTCAATTTTGCGGTCAACGATGACGGTGATGTCCTATTGCAAAAGGCTACAGCAGGGGCTAAAAGTAGCAAACGGGGAGTGGCTGCAATAAAACAGAAAAAGGATCGCTTTGAACAAGTCCGAGGAAAGGCAGATATTCAATGGCGAACGCAAGATTTAATGAATCTGATGCGAGGTGAACATTGATCTTGGTTGATACCAATGTGCTAATCGATGTTCTCAACAACGAGCCAACTTGGGCCGATTGGTCAATTCACCAATTAAGAGCTCAGTCCAAAATTCATATCTTAAGCATCAATCCGATTATTTATTCAGAGTTGTCTTCAGCTTTCACCAAGATCGAAAATCTTGAAAAAGTCGTTCAAACAATGCAATTAAAAATGATTCAAATCCCCAGACCTGCCTTGTTCTTGGCGGCTAAGGCATTTCATTTTTACCGGCAGCGAGGCGGCGTCAAGCACAACGTTTTGGGAGATTTCTTTGTTGGCGCTCACGCTGCAGTTAATCAAGTTCCCATCCTTACACGAGACACTCTACGTTACCAAACCTACTTCCCAACTGTGAGGCTTATAGCGCCCAACGCTCTGCATTGATCAAAAAAAAGGCGTAACCCCTATCAGGTTACGCCTCAATGGCAATCTAAAAGAAATTTTGAAGGGGTGCTCGCGAATTAATTGGAGTAAATAGGGCGTCCATTGGGGGGCTGGATTGGCCGTGCATTCATCTTGAATGGAAATTCTGACACTTGCTCTTTGGAAACATTGACTTGTGATTTCAAAATAAAGAATTTCACTTTTTCCGTACAAGGCGGCGTTGTCAATGATCCGTCGTAGTGGAAGAAATCCATTTCGCGGGGCAATAAATTGGCAGGGTTGAACATCACGCCATCGGGAACAACTTCGGCACCTTCTTTTGGGGGCGCATAAGTCCACAAAGTCTTGATGCCAGGATTTTCATTGCCTTCTCGCAACATCACGGCCAACACAGCCAATTCGCCTTCTAAATTTTTGTGCACGAAGTGAACCACCATGGCAGAAGGTTTGCCATCGATGTGTTCTTCGCTGGGACGGTGAAAGTGAAATTGCAACAAGTCATAGGCTTTGCCGTCAATTCGTATTTTGGAACCTACGGGTACATTCACTTGAATGGTGTGGCCGTTGTTCACAATTTTGAGTTGGCCTTGTTTGTAATCAGGCGCCACACTAAAGCGCACTTTCTCAAATGGGCCTTTGATGTTCATGGGTGCTTGTGACTTGCCTTTGCCGCAAGTGGGAAATTCTTTGCCCCAGTTTTCTGGACCCATCGCACCTTCGTAATCCCAATGCGCGGCATGTTTTTCACCGGACCCATGAGCGTCTTTTTTATCGCCTTTGCTAGGGGCAGTATCTTTGGCATCTGCCTTCTTATCGCCTTTGGCATTTAAAGCTTCAGGCGAACATTCCGACATTACTGTGACTTTTTCGCCAGCGGCAGCCAATGCATTTTGAGCTGCACAAATGACTTTTTGCTGGCTCTTCCAATCGGTCATTTCCAAAGCTTTTTGGAAGGCCTCAACTGTGGCGGGATCTTTGGTACCGTTGGTTAAGAGGCGGATACCCGCTAGGCCCAATTGACGATCTGCCGACAGGCCTTTTTTCTCTTTGGCATAAGCAGCTTCAAGGTCTTTCAGAATCGTGCCACTTGAAAATGCGGCTTTGACAGCTTCCAATTCTTGAGCTTTGGTCATCAAAGGCGGCAGCATCTCTTTGCTAGCGGCCAATTCTCCTTCGGAAACTTCGACCTTTTTGTCAGACTCTTCAACTTTTTGAGTCAGCTCAGCAACTTGCTCAGTTGCAGCAGCACTTGACTTCTTTTGCATCCAGCCAAAGTAGCCCGCGCCTGCTGTGGAGATGGCTAACAAAATGATGGCAATTATTTTAAACATGGTCTATTCCAGAATGTAATTTTCGCGCTTATTTGGATTCGGCACTAAGTTTGAAAGTTTGAATTTATCGGTCGGCTATGTAGCTAATGCCTCGGCCATCGGTGGTCACGCCTGCGATGTAAAGGCGTTGGGTTTTACCAGCCACGGGGCTGGCCGTGACGAAAGCGGCGCCATTGAGGGTTTGGTTTCTTAATGAGCACTGCGTTGCGTCGGGTATGGTCAATGTGAAGGTGAGCAAGCTGGAACTGTAAGCGCTGGGCGCCAATGCGCCTTGCGTTAGCAAGCAGTCTTGCTGAAAAGTCTGTGATGTGCTGATTTCGCCCTGGGCGGAGATGTTCAGCGTAAATTCGCCGGCAGAGCTAAATCCATAAGACCAGTGCCCTTTCCAACTGCCTTTTACGCTGTTCAGATTTCCCGATGTGTTGTATGCCGCATTGCTAGGGGCGCGAGCAGCAACCGTGCGGTCATTGCTTTTAGCATCTGGAAAGCTCAGTTGGGCATTAACCACGCCATTGCCCAAGTTGGATAAAGTACCCGTGCCAGTTCGCAAGACCGCAGTGGTATTGGGATAGACAGACAATCGAGTGAAACTGGCGCTGTTGACATCGGTAAACAAGCCCGAGCCGCTGTAGAGATCAGGGACTCGGCTTATGTCTTTGTCTTTGTAAGAAAGGCCGTAAAAATTGGTGACAGTGGTGTTGCCTTGCTTGGTCGGAAGTAACATGGCCACCCACAAATAAGTCTCTGACAAATTATTAACTTTGATCTCGCCCTCGGCTTCATATGCACCAGGCGCCATGAACACAGAGAGGTTTGGCGTAGGGGCCGGAGCTGGAGGACTTCCAGATGTGCCGCCTCCACCACATGCTGATAGCAAAGTCGTCAAGGCGATGAACAATACAGCCATGAAGGCCAAGTTCAATCGGGTGTACTTGAGCAAAATAAGGTTCAGCATGGGCATACTCTTTTCAAGAACGGTGCTCTACTCTATAGTATGGCGCATGACTGTCATACAAACCACCCTTAAAACCCAAGACTGCCAAGGCAGATTTGCAAAACCCTTGAAGCAAGTTTTGATACTGATTGCTACGGCCTTGGCTTTTTGGGTGCCAAACGCTGCGCATGCCGAATGGCAGAGGGTGACCGCCACCGATTCCGGCATTATTTATGTCGACGACGGGACCATCAAAAGAAGTGGCCCCATTCGTTCTTTCTGGAGCCTGCTTGATTACAGAACGCCTCAAAAGGCTCAGCGCGGCGCCTACTTTGTTTCGACGCGCACACACATGGAAATGGATTGCCGCAAAGAACTGGTGCATATTTTGCAGTTTTCCATGCACAGTGGCCCCATGCTTACTGGCGAAATTGTTGACTCGCAAGGCGTGCTGCGCGAGTGGCAAACCATTCCACCCGACACCCCGTTGGTTGCGCTTTTTAAATTTGTCTGCGGCAAATAAACAAGCTGACAAGTTCATGGCCGTACCCATCCGGCTTGTAGCCAATGTCTGTAGTCGCTTGAAAAATTCCAAGCCAAATCTTGGGTGCTAACGCCTGCTGGAAAAACATCGTGCGTTAAGTGGTCTAGCCATGGGCTTTGCGCATTCAATTGCGTCAGCCAATGCTGATCATGCCAATCGGCATGTCGAACGGGCACATCGCTGTTGTGTTGAAGGGTTTGAGTGGTACGACCAGACATTCGGTCGTGCAAGCTACCCCATTCACGGCCTTGAAGTTGCACTTTGAAATGCTTGAGGCGCCGTTCAACCTGCTGCCAATCAGTGGCTTGGTTTTGAAAGCGCAATTGCCCCAACACATTGTCAAAAAACACGCAAGCTTTGGTGTGTGTTGAAAGTAAACTGGGCAAGTCTTGCAAGCCATCGCGCGTGTGGCAATGAAGTTCTGTGCTCGTTGCTTGAAGTGCTTTGCCATGGCGCCACTTAAACAGTGTGGCTGCAAAGGGATCAATGTCATAAGTGTCTACCCTGGCAAACTGCTGTAGCCACTGGCTCGACATCATCCAACCTGCACTCGCTCCTATGAGCAAGAGGCTGGGTTGACCTTGTGTATGGCCTGGCTTAAAAACTTGTGCGTTCGACATCAACCATTTTTCAATGGCCAGCGACGTGGGTGCCCAGCGTGCTTCTGAGCGCCACGCCAGCCAGTGCCATGCGATGCCGCCCGTCAGGTTCATGACTGTGGCTTCAAGTTGAATTGCATCACGCCCAAAGCGTCCATGCGGCGCTGGTCTTTTTTGTCTTCTTCACGTTGAACGGCTAAAGCGTTTTGGTCAGCTAATGTTTGCATTTTGATGCGTTCGCGCTCGTGCACAATCAACTGTTCTTTGATGCCAATGATGGTATTTTCTGTGTATTGGATGTCTGTTTTGACGCGTTGCATCAAGGTCAGAAGTTGCGACATAAACTGCCGTTGGTTCATGGCTTCTCGCATGCCCACGCTTTCATCCGACTTGCTTAAGCCTTCGCGGTATTCGTCGTACATTTTTTGAATTCGCTGCTGGCTGGTGTTCAGGCTCTCCAGACGCTGCCGTGCCTGCACCATTTCATTTTGAATAAGAGCAATGCGGTCTTCGGCCTTTTTGGTCAATACCGTCCAACAGGGGCGAGCTACTACAGCGTCGTTCATACGCTGGCTCCCATCATGCTGCGAATGTCTTCACGCGTGCTGGCTTCGTCTTTGCCTTCGTGCATGTCTTGCCGCAAATACTGCTCCATCGATTCACGCAGCCGTATGGCTTCGTCGAGTGTGGGGTTGCTGCCAGTTTCGTAGGCACCCACTTGAATCAGGTCGACGTTTTGTTGGTACAAAGACCACAGTCGCCTGAACTTGTTGGCCATTTTCAAATCTTCTGGCGACAGCAAACTTTGCATCACCCTAGAAATAGAGCCATTCAAATCAATGGCAGGATAGTGCGCCGCGTCGGCCAATTTGCGAGACAACATCACTTGGCCATCTAGTGAGGCACGGGCAATGTCCACAATGGGGTCGTTGGCATCGTCGCCTTCGGCCAGTACTGTGTAAATGGCGGTAATAGAGCCATGACCATGACGGCCTACGCCAGCGCGCTCAATCAAATTGGGCAACAATGCAAACACAGAAGGTGGGTAGCCCTTGGCAGTGGGGGGTTCGCCAATGGCCAAACCAATCTCACGTTGAGCATGTGCCACACGCGTAAGGCTGTCGACCAGCATCAAAACATTCAAGCCTTGATCACGAAAATATTCGGCAATCACATGCGTCATGTGGGCGGCTTTTAAGCGCAGCACTGGCGACACATTGGCGGGGGCGGCAACCACCACCGATTTGGCCAGGCCTTCTTCACCCAAAGATTCTTGAATGAAGGCTTGCACTTCGCGGCCACGTTCTCCCACCAAACCAATGACCACGACATCGGCTTTGGTAAAGCGGGTCATCATGCCCAAGAGCACACTCTTGCCAACACCAGAGCCAGCTACCAAGCCCACGCGTTGTCCACGGCCCAGTGTCAATAATCCATTGATGGCTTTCACGCCCACATCGAGCACGCTGTCAATCGGCCCGCGCTCCATGGGGTTGATGGGCAAGCCCAGCAAACTCAAACGTGCTTTGCATGCAGGCTTGGGTTTGCCGTCTAAAGGTTCTCCGCGGCCATCAATCACGCGACCTAACAGTTCGGGGCCAAGGCAAGCAGTGCCCAAGTCGTAAGCCATGCGCACAGAAGAGCCAGGGCCAATGCCCACTGGCTCTGTGAGTGGCATGAGGTACAAAGTTTTGTCGTTAAAGCCCACCACTTCGGCTTCAATTTTGTGACCATCTTGGCCAATCACTTCGCAGCTAGAGCCGACGGGTGCCATGATGCCACGCGCTTCCATGCGCAAGCCGACCAAGCGCACCAAGGTGCCACAGCGCTCTGGGCTAGAGGCACGAGCACGCGACATGGTTCGAGCAACTTCAGCTGCAAAGTTAGTCATGCGCTTCCCCTGCATCATCTTCATGCTTCATGGGCTTTGAATCAGACGAATCTAAATCAGGCAAATCCAAATCAGGTAAATCCAAAGAAGATAAATTCAAGGGTTCGGTAAATTCTGAGACAGGTGAGGGTGTCTCGACAAGATCTTCTGCGGCGTCCAAAACCTCTGTCTGTGCAAACCTTGAACTGGTATCGCGTGGCAATGCATCTTCAACAGTTTCCGCTTTGCCTCGCCTTGCAGCAAGCCGTTCTGGTTGGAAAGCGGTTTGCGCTTGCCAAGGTTTGGTGTTTTGCAACAAGGCTTGAGCCAAAGTTTCAAGGCGGTGTTCAATCAGGTCGCTTACCACAGCATCGTCAGCGCGCACACGCACGCTGCCAGGCAGCAAATGCGCATCGGACACCAATCGCCATGCGTGAGTTTTCTCACCTGGCGCAGCCTTGTGGTTTTGCAACAGGGCCATGTCGGAGGGGTTGAGCTCAACCACCACACTAGAAGCAGATTGCACGTCTAAGGTTTCGATGCAACGGTCAATCAGATTTTGAATGCCATTGGAAGAAATGCTGAGCTCGGTTAGCGTGAGCTGCTCTGCCAAATGCAAAGCCAAACGCTTGAGTGGCTCGTTCCACTCAGCAGGACTTTCTTTCAAGGCCAGCACAGCTTGTTCAATGTTGACCAAGAGTTGGTTGGCTTTGTCGGCCAAAGCTGCAAGGCTGTCAGCTTCGTTTTGGGTGGTTTCTTCTAGCGCGGCTTCTTGCTGCAGCCTTCTACCTTCAGCCACACCGCGCTCAAAGGCATCTTGTTTGATTTTGTCAAGCGATTCTGCATCTAGGCCTGAAAGTGAGGCCAAAGGATCTTGGCCAGAGTCGGTTTCTAAGTTTGCTTCAGAACCCTCCATTGCTTGGCCATCACCATGCTTGGCCGCATCAGCTGCAGAAAGTTCGTCATCGGCGTCTGCAATCTTGCCAGCTGCCAGCTGCTCTTCAACGGTCCACAACGCAAAATGCGTAGACTTCGATCGCGAATAATTTTCTTGTACAAAGCCAGCGTTTTGCAACTCTACTGGTTTGAGTGGCTTCAGTGGTTGCCATAAAGGGACACCGCGAGGTGCCGCTGCTTTGGCAGACTTGCCTGCGGGCAGGGAGTTATACAAAGTCGCCTCCGCCTAAGACCAACTCACCAGAGTCAGAAAGTTTGCGTGCAGAACGCATGATTTGTTTCTGGGCTTCTTCCACATCCGACAAGCGCATGAGGCCTTTGGCATCCATCTCGTCTTTGAACATGCCGCGGGCACGCTCGGACATGTTGTCGAAGAAGCGTGCTTTGACTTCGTCGCTGGCACCCTTCATGGCAATCATCAACTGGTTGTTGTCCACTGAACGCATGAGTACCTGAATGCCTTTGTTGTCCACCGCGTTGAGGTTTTCGAAGGTGAACATGTTGTCCTGAAGTCGCATCATCAAATCGGCATCGATTTTTTCCAGACCGCCCATGATCGAAGCTTCCAAAGCTGTCTTGGTCGAATTCATAATCAAGGCAGCCGCTTTGATACCACCGAAGCTAGAAGACTTCGAGCTGGTATTGGTAGAGAACTGCAATTTCATAATTGATTCAAGTTCCTGCATGGCAGAAGGTTGAACGGTTTCTAAGCTGGCCACGCGTTGAATAATTTCGGGGCGTGTTTCTTCGGGCAAGAAGTTCAGCACGTCGGCAGCCACTTGGTGGTCCAGCACTGACAGAATAATGGCGTTCACCTGTGGGTGTTCAGTCTTGATCATGTCGGCAATAGAGCGGGCGTCCATCCACTGCAAAATTTCCAGGCCTTTGGTACTTTGGCCAGGCAAGATACGGCCTAAGACCGATGCGGCTTTGTCATCGCCCAGTGCGCGTTTGAACACTTTTTCAACATAGTCGGTAGAGCCTAGGCCCAAGCTCGATTGCTTTTTAATGGTGGCTACAAACTCATCCAAGATGGCGTTCACCGCTTCTTGCGAAACGTCAGACACATCCACCATGGCGCCGCCCAAGGATTGCACTTCAGTGGGGTTTAAAAACTTCACAATTTCAGAAGCTTGTTGTTCACCGAGCAAGAGCATGAGCACCGCAGCGCGCTGCGCGCCACTGATATCGGCCATTTCGACGCGAAGCTTTTCTGCAGCTTCGGCTTCTGCAGGCGTCATTTGAATTACTTTTTCTGCCATGGTCGTTCCTTAAGCTTCTTTGATCATCTTCTTCAGCACACTGGCCACACGCGATGTGTCTTCCGCCACAATCATGCGCACCAGAGCCACCTTGTCGTCGTAAGTGTTGGCAGTGTCCAACATTTCCATGGAAATACTGGATTTCTTGGGTTTGAGCTTGGCTTTGATTTCTTCCAAAGTTTCGCCTTCGCCCAACTGGATGGCATTCATGTCTTCTGGTGACAACTCGCCATCGCCCATCAACTGTTTCTTGGCAGCTTCTTCTACGGCCAATGCTTCGGCTTCCAGCTCGGCTGGCGTTTTGAGCAAGCCCAACATGCGCAACACGGCAGGACGAATCACCAGCATGAGGAAGGCCAAGAACATCAGGCCCAACAAACCACTCTTGATGTAAGTTTGCATCGATTCGTCTTTGTACCAAGGAATGCTCAAGTCGTAAACAGCTTCTGGCTCAAATTTGGCTTGGACCACCGCGACCACGTCGCCGCGTTTCTCGTCAAAGCCCACCACGCCGCGAACCAAATCTTGCATGCGGGTAATTTCTTCCTCGGTATAAGGATTCGGCTTAGAGTCTGTGACCTCACCTTTTTCATTTTTGGTGGTGGTGGGTGCGCGCTCATTGATCAGCACGGCCACGCTTAAACGTTGCATCGTGCCAGTCGCGTTTTTCACATGGCGCACAGAGCGGTCTAGTTCGTAATTTCGTGTGCTTCGTGCAGTAGTACTGTTTGCACCACCGCCTGCGCCTGCTGGCGTAGCCGCTGCAGAATTGGTAGTGGCAGAAGGTGCTGGCGGCGGCGTGTTAGACAAAGTGCCTGGTATGCCAGCGGCTTCCATGGCAGAGTTTTTGTCTTCGCTTAAAGCTTCAGAGCGAGTCTTGGGACCTTTTTCACGCGTGTCAAAGTCTTCAGTCGTGACTTCGGTTTGTGTAAAGTCGAGCGACATGTTCACTTGCGAGCGCACATTGTTGTCGCCCACAATGGGGGCCAAAATTTGTGTCACGCGCAGGCGATACAAGTCTTCCATCTTTTGCTTGTGCGTGCTTTGTGCCGAGGTTAAGCCCAAAGTGGCCGCTGTGCTTGACTCGGTAATCAGCTTGCCTTGGTTGTCTACCACAGCCACGTTTTCTGGCGTCATGAGGGGCACGCTAGAAGCGATCAAATGAACCAAAGCTTGCACTTGGTTCTGCGACACCGAGCGACCGGCATAAGGGGTGATGATGACCGAGGCCTTGGGCGGTGTGCGGTCGCGCACAAACACCGATTGCTTGGGCATGGCCAAGTGCACACGGGCTTGTTGAATGCTGTCAATTTGCATGATGGTACGCGCCAGCTCTTGCTCCATGGCCGAGGTGTAGCGCACTTGCTCCATGAACTGGCTGGTGGTCATGGCCGATTGGTCTTTCAAAGAATCCATGCCCAGGTTGCCTGTTTTGGGAATGCCTTTGGAGGCCAAGAAAATACGTGCTTCGTGGTACTTGTTAGAAGGTACCGTAATTTGGCCAGTGGCTGGGTCCAAGACGGGTTTGAATTCGCTGGTTCGCAAAGCTTCGATGGCAGTTTGCTGATCGGCCTCACTCATGGTGATCATGAGGGGGCGATAGCTGGGCATGTTGATCAAGATGTAAATAATGCCAAACAGCAAAACGGCCAAGCCCATCAAAATGAGGGGCATGGCCTTTTTCACGCTGGGCTGCTGCATCAACTGTTGAATAGAGGCCAGTGGCCCAGAGGCGCCGCCCATGCCCGAGCTGGTGTTGATGTCCATGCCAGGTGTGAAGGTTGCCAAAGCACCCCCGGCGTTAGAGCCTGCGCCACCCGTGGTGGCAAGCGCGGTGCTGCTCGAACCCCCAGAGGCTAGACCGGGCTGAAAAGGAGCTAATGTAGTGGTGGCCATTTTTGAAATCTCTCAGTCGTATCTTTAAATCGTTAAACCGGCATGTTCAAAATGTCTTCGTAAGCCTTGAGTACTTTGTTGCGCACCTGCAAGGTGGCTTCAAAACTCAAGGACGATTTCTGCATGCTCAGCACGACGTCTGTCAGGGGCACGCCTTCGCCACGCTCATAGGCAGAAGCAATTTTGGTGGCTTGCATTTGGTTGGCATTTACCTTGTCGACAGATTGACGTACCAAATCGCCGAAGCCAGAAGGGCCTTGTGGCGCTTGTGAACCATTGAGGCCATTCAGGCTGCCACCGACCTTGTTGCCATCGCTGTCCATACCACCTGCAGCTTGCGATTGGTAAGAGCGCAATGTTTGCAACATCGATTGAATGTTGCTGTGGGAATTAATTTTGTCGATCATGGTGTGTTCCCTTTAAGCGGCCCAAGCCAAGTTGCTGTTATCAGCCTTGAGTTTGGCCAGCTTGTAACGCAAAGTGCGTGGGCTGATGCCTAGCTTGGCTGCGGCTTCCATGCGGCTTTCGGTGGTTTGAATGGCCGCCAAAATCATTTGGTGCTCACTGGACTTCACAGCCTCTTGCAAATTGGAAGCAATGACGGTGTTGTCTTCTGTGGCGCTGGTGTCTGGAAAGCGTAAGGCTTCGTTGGGCATGCCCATTTGCGATACAGGCAACATGGACGAAATAGACGTCTTGGATGCCTCTGTAGCCGCAGGGCCTGCAATGAACCCTTGCGACAAGTGAAGGTTCATGTCGGCAGCATCGTCAAACATGAGGTGGTGTGTTTCTATGTGCTGGTCAGAACACAAAACCACAGCACGCTGCACCACGTTTTCTAATTCACGCACATTGCCTGGCCATGGGTAGGCCAACAGTTGTGCTTGCGCTTCATCGCTGAGCGTAAAGTCTTGTGCATTGGGGGCATGGCGCAGCAGCAGGCTGGCCACTAAAGGCAAGATGTCGCCTTTGCGCTCGCGCAGCGGGGGCACGCGCAGTTTGAAAGTGCTAATGCGGAAATACAAATCTTCGCGAAA
>Ga0209442_1002037_pt1 | contig 11116 bp, 16 predicted proteins | sample LauGreSBDMM110DD_2_FD_187565 | JGI IMG/M metagenome (GOLD analysis project Ga0209442, IMG submission 187565) | Freshwater lake microbial communities from Lake Michigan, USA - Sp13.BD.MM110.DD (SPAdes) (version 2) | ecosystem: Environmental > Aquatic > Freshwater > Lake | place: Lake Michigan...
CATGCCCGCTTGGAAACAACTTTCCGACAGCGAAATTGCCGCCGTCATCAGTTTCACCAAAAACAACTGGTCCAACAAGACCGGACAAATGGTTCAGCCTGCCGAAGTGCTTGCTGCACGTAAGTAAACCCCGTTTAATTTCAAGGAATCTTCTATGAGCGCTGTACTTGACCCCCACGGCCACGGGGCCGACCATGCACACGACGACCACCACGGTGCGCCTCACGGCTGGCGCCGTTGGGTGTATGCGACCAATCACAAAGACATTGGCACGCTTTACCTGCTGTTTGCTTTCACTATGCTGATTATTGGTGGCGTCTTGGCGCTGGGCATACGCGCTGAGTTGTTCCAACCGGGCTTGCAATTGGTCAACCCCGAGTTGTTTAACCAACTCACTACCATGCACGGTCTGATCATGGTGTTTGGCGCCATCATGCCGGCCTTCGTGGGCTTTGCCAACTGGATGATTCCATTGCAAATTGGTGCTGCCGATATGGCTTTTGCGCGCATGAACAACTTCAGCTTTTGGCTGATGATTCCCGCTGCTTTGCTTTTGGCTGGCTCCTTTTTCATGCCCGGTGGCGCGCCCAGCGGCGGGTGGACGCTTTACGCGCCTTTGTCACTGCAAATGGGACCCTCCATGGACGCGGCTATTTTTGCGCTGCACATTTTGGGTGCTTCTTCCATCATGGGTTCGATCAACATCATCGTCACCATCTTGAACATGCGCGCGCCTGGCATGACCCTGATGAAGATGCCTATGTTTGTCTGGACTTGGCTGATCACTGCGTATTTGTTGATTGCTGTCATGCCTGTGTTGGCTGGCGCCATCACCATGACCCTCACCGACCGCCATTTCGGCACCACATTCTTTAACCCTGCCGCAGGCGGCGACCCTGTCATGTTCCAGCATATTTTCTGGTTCTTTGGTCACCCCGAGGTCTACATCATGATCTTGCCGGCCTTCGGTATCGTCAGCCAAATCATTCCCGCTTTTTCCCGCAAAAAATTATTTGGCTATGCCTCCATGGTTTACGCCACGTCGTCTATCGCGATTTTGTCTTTCATCGTATGGGCTCACCACATGTACACCACTGGCATGCCGGTCACGGGTCAGTTGTTCTTTATGTACGCCACCATGTTGATCTCTATTCCTACAGGTGTGAAGGTGTTCAACTGGATCGCCACCATGTGGCGCGGTTCCATGACCTTTGAAACTCCCATGTTGTTTGCCGTGGGCTTCATCTTCGTGTTCACCATGGGTGGCTTTACCGGCCTCATCTTGGCCATGGCCCCTATCGACTTGCAACTTCAAGACGGCTATTACGTGGTGGCGCATTTCCACTATGTGTTGGTGGCGGGTTCTTTGTTCACCATGTTCGCGGGCTACTATTACTGGGCGCCCAAATGGACCGGTGTCATGTACAACGAAACCCGCGGCAAGATTCACTTTTGGTGGACCCTGATTTCCTTCAACGTGACCTTCTTCCCCATGCACTTTTTGGGCTTGGCTGGCATGCCACGCCGTTATGCCGATTACCCCATGCAATTTGCCGACTTCAACGCGCTGGCTTCTGTGGGTGCGTTTGCCTTTGGTTTTGCTCAGGTGTATTTCTTCTTCTTTGTGGTGTTGCCAACCATGCGCGGCAAGGGCGAGCCAGCCCCTCAGCGTCCTTGGGAAGCTGCTGAAGGCTTGGAGTGGGAAGTTCCTTCTCCTGCACCTTTCCACACCTTTGAGACACCGCCCAAGCTCAATCGCGACGCTACCCGTATCGTGGCCTGATCTTTAAAGCGATAACCTTTGCTATGACGCCCCAACAGAAAAAAAACAACCTTCGCCTAGGCCTGGTATTGATCTCGGTATCGGTTGTTTTTTTCATCGGCATCTTTGCCAAGATCACTTTGTTAAACCCCGTTTAAGCCAAAGCCATGGGTCTGCGCCACGCCAACTTGCTGATGCTGCGAAAACTCGCTGTGGTGACCTTAGCCATGTTTGGTTTTGGCTATGCACTGGTGCCTTTGTATTTGGCAATTTGCGAGATGACGGGCATCAATATTTTGGCCTTGGGTGAAAAAGAGCTGCCCGGTTCGGGCAATGCCCGCTTGGCGGAGCCTAAAAACAGCCAAGTCGACACCAGTCGCCTCATCACTGTGGAGTTTGACGCCAATGCGCGCGGCCCTTGGCATTTCAAGCCCATGCAAAACAGCCTCAAGGTTCATCCAGGCGAAATGGCCACGGTCATGTATGAGTTTCAAAATGTGCAAGACCGCGCCATGTCCGCGCAGGCCATTCCCAGCTATGCGCCCAAGCAAGCTGGCGCGCATTTTAATAAGCTTGAGTGTTTTTGCTTTAACCAATACACCTTGGCGCCAGGCGAGAAAAAGCTGTGGCCGGTGGTTTTTGTCATCGATAAAAAACTCTCTAAAGATGTGACCACCATCACGCTGTCCTATACCTTTTTTGAAGTGGGCAGCGGCATACCTCCCGCGCCCAGTGCCGCAGTGTCTGTGCCTTTAAATCAGGTGGGCTCATGAGCGTGGACAATCCCACCGTCACCCAACCCGAAGCGGTCAAGCGACCCTTGTGGCGCGCCATTTTGGCGGTGTCTTGGTCTTTTATTGGTATTCGAAAAAACAGTGAGTTTCAGGAAGATCTGGCCAATATCACTCCTTTGCATGTGTTGGGCGTGGGTTTGGTGGCAGGTCTGTTGTTTGTGATCGGGTTGATTGTTGTGGTCAATCTGGTGGTTGCGAAATAAAAGGAGTCGAGATGAGCAGCACGTCCCACGGCACTACGCCACATTACTATGTACCCGAGCCTTCTCCCTATCCGGCCTTGGCCTCGCTGGGACTGTTTTTTGTCATTCTGGGTGCCAGCCAATGGATCAACGACATCAATTGGGGCAAGTATTCATTAATGCTGGGCATGGTGATTTGGCTGGGCGTGTTGTTCAAATGGTTCAGCGCTGCCGTCTCTGAAAGCGAATCTGGTTTGTACGGCCGCAAGATTGATCTCTCATTTCGCTGGAGCATGAGCTGGTTCATCTTCTCTGAGGTGATGTTCTTTGGCGCTTTCTTCTCGGCGCTGTGGTGGGCACGTGCACACTCAGTGCCCATGTTGGCAGACCCTGAAAATGCCTTGTTGTGGCCTGGCTTTAAAGCGGTTTGGCCCAGCATTGCGGCGGGTGCTACCGCCTCGCCTGCTGGCATCATCGAGCCCTTCCAAACAATGACACCGTTTTGGTTGCCCACCATCAACACCGCTTTGTTGCTGAGCTCTGGCGTGACACTCACCATTGCCCACCATGCTTTGATCGCCAACCAGCGTGCCAAGACCATTGCCTTCATGTGGCTCACCGTGGTTTTGGGTATCGTGTTCTTATTCGTTCAAGGTTACGAGTATTTCCATGCCTATCAAGATTTAAACCTCAAGCTCACCTCCGGCATGTATGGCTCCACTTTCTACATGCTCACCGGCTTTCATGGTTTCCATGTGTTCGTTGGCATGTTGATGCTGCTGTTCATCACCTTGCGCTTGCAAAAAGGCCATTTCACCTCTGAAAAACATTTTGGCTTCGAGGGTGCTGCTTGGTACTGGCACTTCGTTGACGTGGTGTGGTTAGGCTTGTACATCTTGGTGTACTGGCTCTGAGAAACTCAGTTCAAAACAAGGGCCGCTTTTGCGGCCCTTTTGTTTCAAGGTTTAAATGGGTCTTAAAGGAATACCGCTGGGCTGAATCCAACCCATTTTCCAAGACACCAAAATGCTGATGAACAACACCACAGAAATGCCGATTCGAAAAGCCAAGGCCTTGGCCATGGGGGAAGCCTTGGGCGCATCTTCGTTTTCTGGTTTGTTGCGAACCATGAAAAACAAGGCGGCGGCGAGGCTGGCCAAAATGCCTAAAAAGGCCAGAGCAATGAATAGTGTCATGCAGGTGATTATCCTTTGACTTCGATTAGCCCCACCCATGCACCGACTTTGCGAAGCCGCTTGTTTTGGGCTGTGCTGGCGGCGGTCTGCGTGGCCTTGACCCTGCGTTTGGGCTTTTGGCAACTTTCTCGCGCAGAGCAAAAAATTCAGCTGCAGCAAGCCATTGATCAACAAGCGCAATTGCCGCCACTGGGTTTGGCGCAGCTCACCCAAGACCCTTCTGCTTGGGCGCAAATACACAGGCGCATTTTGTTGCAAGGCGAGTGGCTCAACGATAAAACCGTTTTTTTAGATAACCGCGCTCACCGTGGGCGGGTGGGTTTTTGGGTGATGACGCCCTTGCGGTTGCAAGCCGGGCAGGTGGTGTGGGTGCAGCGTGGCTGGGTTGAGCGTGATGCCCTAGATCCGCGCAAACTGCCCTCTTTGCCAGCACCCATAAACAACCAAGTCTTTCAGGCTCGCATCGCGCCGCCTCTGTCGCAAATTTTCGAGTTAGGCCGACCTGCTGCAAGCCTTGAAGAGAAACTTCCCCAAATCAGGGCTAATTTAGATCTCGCCCAAATGCAAGCGCTGGTGCAAGACAATGTGCGGGCGTTGGTAGTGCAAACCGGAGCCGATGGCGACAACTTGCGTCGGGATTGGTTTGAAGTTGGCGTGACGGCAGACAAAAATCATGGTTACGCCTTTCAATGGTTTGCCCTCAGTGCACTGCTGGCATTTCTTTATCTCTGGTTTCAATGGATCAAAGCCCTGCTTTATGGCCGACAAACTAACTGATTCTTCCTCGCCCCAGCCCTTGGGTTTGACGGTGTACGACTTGCCCGAGCCTGGCGCGGTGGCGGAGGCCGATGCGCGGCAAACCACGGGTGGGCGCTTACGCATGTTGCTGGTTTTGCTGGTGTGTGCGGCACCTGTCATCGCCTCCTACCTGACTTTTTATGTGCTTCGCCCGCAAAGTTTGCGCAGTTTTGGCGAATTGGTTTTGCCCCCGGTTGCCATGCCAGACATACAAGCCACAGACTTGAAAGGCAATACAGTTCCACTTCGCAGCCTGCAAAAGCAGTGGTTGCTGGTCAGTGTGTCGGGCGGTGCTTGCGACAGCGCCTGCCAGCAAAACCTGTTTTTGCAGCGCCAGTCCCGCACAGCCTTGGGACGTGAGCGCGACCGCACCGATTGGGTCTGGCTGATCACCGACGATGCGCCGGTAGATGCGGCCTTGCTCGCCGGCTTGCAAGATGCTTTTGTCTTGCGTGTTCCCCAAGATGAAGTTGCCAAGTGGCTCAGACCCCAAGCCTCTCAAGCCTTGCCTGAGCATCTTTACTTGGTTGACCCCAAGGGTGACTGGATGATGCGTTTTCCAGCGAACTTACAAGTCGATCAAGCCCCACGCATGCGCAAGGACTGGGAGCGACTCTTACGCGCTGCGGTGTCTTGGGACAAAGCGGGACGCTGACAGCATGCAAGAAGTCGCACTTTTTAACCTCGAACCGATTCTGAGATTGCTGCTGCTGGCCGCCGTGGTGGCCATGGGGCCACTGGCATGGGTGTGGCTGCGACACCGCCACCATGATGTGCCGCAACGTGTTCACCACCTCACCGCTCTCACCCTTTTCTTGTGTTTCGATTTGGTGCTGTTTGGCTCTTTCACCCGCTTAAGCGACTCTGGCTTGGGCTGCCCCGATTGGCCTGGCTGCTATGGCTATATGTCTCCCTTGGGTGCAGGCGAAGCAATAGAAGCCGCGCAAAGCGCCATGCCCACTGGACCGGTCACACTCAGCAAAGCTTGGATAGAGATGATTCATCGCTATTTGGCCATGACGGTGGGTGTGCTGATTTTGACGCTGGCGGTTTTTTCCTGGAAACGCGATAGAACCCTGTGGGCTTGGCCCACCCTCACTTTGGTGTGGGTCTGTGTGCAAGGCGCTTTTGGCGCTTTAACCGTCACCATGAAGTTGTTCCCCGCCATCGTCAGCTTGCATTTGTTGGGCGGCATGTTGCTGCTGGTGCTGCTGTTGATTCAATTGCTGCGTCAACGCCATGCGCTGTGGGCCGAATCGCGCTTGGCACTGCCCAGCAGCGTGCGCTGGTGGTTGATGGCCACTGTGGGCTTGCTGCTGGTGCAAGTGGTGATGGGGGCTTGGGTCAGCTCCAACTATGCGGTCATGGCCTGTGACACTTACCCTAAGTGCCAAGGTGCTTGGTGGCCAGAGATGAACTTCGATAAAGGCTTCGAGCTGTGGCGGCATTTGGGGGTGGATGGCCTGGGCGAGGCTTTGCCCTTTCAGGCCTTAACCGCCATTCATTTTGTTCACCGCTGGCATGCGGTACCGGTGGCATTGTTGCTGCTGTGGTCGGCTTTTTTGTTGCACAAACACGGCCTGACGCTTCAAGCCAAAGGGCTGTGGCTGGTGCTTTTGTTGCAATTCATCACCGGTGTGTCTAATGCGGTGCTGGGTTGGCCTTTGCTGGCGGCCTTGCTTCACACCGCCAGCGCGGCGGGTTTGCTGATGTTGTTAAGCTGGTCTTTGGGGATCACCGAATCTCGATCTTCAAGGCATATCGCCACGACTTTTTCAAGGCCTGATTGATGAGAGCGCTTGCCAGTTTCATGCCCCTGCGTTGGCAACAGTTCAATGCCCTCACCAAACCACGCGTGATTCAGTTGATCGTGTTTTGTGCACTCATCGGTATGGTCTTGGCCGTGCCCGGTGTGCCTTCCTGGCCTGATGTGCGCTTGGGCGCTATTGCGTGTTTGGGTATTTGGTTGGTCTCGGGAGCGGCTGCCGCCTTTAATTGCATTGTGGAAAAAGCTATCGATGCCCGCATGAAGCGCACCTCTTGGCGACCCACGGCCAAAGGCGAGTTAAGCGACCGCGAGACCTTGCTGTTTTCAGGCGTTTTATGCGTGTTGGGATCGGCCATTTTGTACATCTGGGTCAACCCCCTCACCATGTGGCTGACCTTCGCCACGTTTGTGGGCTACGCGATTGTTTACACCGTTATTTTGAAGCCGCTGACGCCCCAAAACATCGTCATTGGCGGGGCATCGGGTGCCATGCCGCCGGTGTTGGGTTGGGCAGCCATGACCGGCGAGGTCAGCCCTGAATCTTTGATTTTGTGCCTGATTATTTTCTTGTGGACTCCGCCGCATTTTTGGGCCTTGGCTTTGTACCGGGTGGAGGATTACCGCAAGTCGGGCCTGCCCATGCTGCCCGTCACCCACGGCAACGAGTTCACACGCTTGCAAATTTTGCTCTACACCTTTGTGTTGTTGGCCGCATGCTTGATGCCCTTTGTTTACGGCATGAGTGGTTTGTTTTACCTAGTCATCGCACTCATTCTCAGCGTGATGTTCTGTGCCTACGCATGGGCGCTGTGGCGCAACTACTCTGATGAACTCGCCAAAAAAACCTTCAAATTTTCGCTCTACCACCTGAGTCTGCTGTTTCTCGCCTTTTTGATTGATCATTATTTGCCGGGGTCTGTATGAGGCGTTTTCTAGGCTTGTGCTTGGTGTTGCTGCTGCTGGCTTGTTCACCCGACAAGCCACGTTTTCAGTCCATCGATTTAACCGGCGCAGACTATGCCAAGGGCTTTTCTTTGCCCGACCCCACGGGTCAAACCCGCAGTTTGGCGGACTTCAAAGGCAAAGTGGTGATGGTGTTTTTTGGTTTCACACAGTGCCCCGATTTTTGCCCCACCACCATGGGTGAAATGGCGCAGGTCAAGCAAAACTTAGGCGCCCAAGGCGACAAGATGCAAGCCATTTTCATCAGCTTGGACCCCGAGCGAGACAGCCCTGAATTACTGCAAACCTATATGGGAAACTTTGACCCCAGTTTTGTGGCGCTGATTCCCTCTTTGACCGAGCTACCCGTCTTGGCCAAAGATTTCAAGATTTATTACAAAAAGGTGGAGGGCGCAAAGGGGGCCAGCTACACCCTAGACCACTCGGCGGGTACCTATATATATGACACCGAGGGTCGTTTGCGACTGTATGCCCGCTATGGGCAGGGTGTGGCGGCTTTGACCGCCGACGTTGAACAACTGCTTAAGTAAATTCCAGCAAAGCTGCTTTCATTTTTTTCATGGCAGCCGCTTCAATTTGGCGAATGCGCTCGGCGCTCACGCCGTATTCGGCCGCCAATTCATGCAGCGTCATGCCCCCCGAGCTGTCATCGTTCACCTTCAGCCAGCGCTCTTCCACAATGCGACGGCTGCGGGCATCCAGCACCTCCAGCGCTTGGGTGATGCCATCACTCGACAACCTATCGCGCTGATGCGCTTCCATCATGGCGGTGGGTTCGTGGTGGGCGTCAGCAAGATAGGCAATCGGGCCGAAGGCGTCTTCGCCGTCGTCGCCAGACACCGGGTCTAGCAGTACATCGCCGCCGGCCATGCGCGCTTCCATCTCTATCACTTCTTCGCGTTTGACATTCAAGTCTTTGGCGATGATGTCAATTTGCGCGTCATTCAGGCCATCGCGGCGTGAGGCTGCGTGGTCTTCACCCGCTTGTGCGCGAAAGCCTTGCTTCATGGAGCGCAGATTGAAAAACAATTTGCGCTGCGCCTTGGTGGTGGCGAGTTTGACCATGCGCCAGTTTTTGATGATGTATTCGTGAATCTCGGCCTTGATCCAATGCATGGCGTAGCTAACCAAGCGCACGCCTTGGTCAGGGTCAAAGCGCTTCACAGCCTTCATCAGGCCCACATTGCCTTCTTGTATGAGGTCGGCATGGGGCAGGCCATAACCCAAGTATTGGCGAGAAATAGACACCACCAAGCGCAGGTGCGACAAGATCAGCTTTCCTGCAGCGTCGAGGTCGTTGTGGTCTTTGAGTTGACGCGCAAACGCCTTTTCTTGCTCTAGGGTGAGCATGGGCAAGCGGTTGGCTGCTGATATATAGGCTTCGATATTGCCTAAGGGGGGCACCAAGGCCCAAGGGTTGGTGCTGACAAAGGACTGGTTGGCTAAGCTTAATGATGTCATTTGGGGTCTGGTAAGTGACGCGATGGATCTATATTAGCACTCTCTAAGCTTGAGTGCTAAGAACATCTCGGGTTAACCCGAAGGGTCGATTCAACTCAAGTTTTGAATTATTTCAGTAGAGTTTTAAACTGCTGAATCGATGTAACTATATGATTCATATTTTGACATTCGTGCTGCGTAGCGTTACACTGAATGCAAATGATCAAGACCTTCGCGCACAAAGGCATAGAGTCCTTTTTCAGAAAAGGAACAAAGGCAGGCATCCAGGCGACGCATGCGGCTAGGCTGGCTAGGCAATTGGCGCAGTTGAACCATGCTCAGGCGCCACGGGATATGAATCTCCCTGGCTGGAGGCTTCATCCCCTGTCTGGAATGCTTGAAGGGCACTGGGCGGTAACAGTCAGCGGCAATTGGCGCTTGACCTTTCGGTTTGACGATGGAAATGTGATCCTGGTGGATTACCAGGATTACCACTGAGGAGTATGAAGTGAGCAGGATGCACAACCCACCACACCCTGGGCTGACGTTGCGAGATGATGTTTTGCCTGCCTTAGGCATGAATGTCACTGATGCAGCACAAGCCCTGGGTGTAGCGCGCCCAACGCTTTCGCGCGTGTTGAACGGCGCGGCTGCCGTGTCGCCGGAAATGGCCTTGCGCCTTGAGCGCTGGCTAGGTGTGGAGCATGGCGGACGTGCAGATGTATGGCTGGGTATGCAAGCGGCCTACGACTTGTGGGCTGCTGAGCAGAAGGCCAAAAAAGTCATTGGTAAAATTAAGCCACTGTCGGCGGCGGCGCTGGCGGTCGCTTAAACCCGACTCACCTTCAACCATGAAAAAACCGCTTTGTATCTTTATGTATGTTGTCTTGTGTGCAGCCACACAAGTTCATGCTGAACCCTATCCCCTTGGCAGCATGAGTTGTGATGACATCGGCGCTTTTGCCAGCCAAGCCATGCAGTGGCGTGAAGATGGTGTCAAGTACAAAGAAGCCAAAACACGGCTGGATGCGCTCAGGCCTGAAGAATCGGTTGAGAAAAAGAATATGCGCGTTGTCATGCAACTGGTTTTTGGAAACTACGGTGACAGCTGGACGGTGGAAAGTGCGGGTTCGACCATGAAAACGGATTGTGAAAGCGGCCGCTGAAACACGCGCAAAAACCTCAACACCCGATTTTTAAATAGGTCTGTCCTTGGGTGCGGCTTTACCGAGATCGGCAACCAATTCGGACAGTCGCGCCATGGCTGATTGGTACACCGCACTGTCCTGTCGTTTATCAACTGCCATCACCATCACCATCAAAATATCATCTTCTACTCTGTAGACCAATCTGTACCCCTGTTTGCGAAGCTTTATTTTGTAGTGTCCCGCAAGCGCGCCATGCAAGGCCCCGCCTGGCACATGCGGGTTATCTAAACGTTTTTTAAGAAGTTTGCGCAGTGTTTCCTTGACAGACCCATCCAAGGCCTGCCATTCAACCCAAGCGCTGGGAACAAACTGAAGCCGATATTTATATTTAAGTGGCTTATCAGATGGCATCGATATCGACTTCAATGGCGTGTGCCCGCTCGCCCATTCGTGACAACACGGTGCGGTGCAAGTCTTGGTCTGCCAACTCTTCAAGCAGCGCGTGAAACAAGGCTGGCTCAATCATGTAAAAAGCTGCCTTGTTGTGGTTAAGCACGGCCACCGGTTTGCTTTTGGCCTCGCGCAACACAGCTGCTGGATTCTTTTTGAATTCAGACATGCTGATCATGATGTCAGAATAGATGGATTCCATAATTTAGCTCCAAATTAAGCGTTAATTATAGAGCTAAAAATTTCCCAAAGCTTGAACAGATAACTTCCCCGCAAACACCGCCTTGTCCCCCAAAGCCTCTTCAATGCGCAAGCCCTCATTCCATTTGGCCATGCGCTCAGACCGCGCAAACGAGCCCACTTTCAGCTGCCCCGTGTCCCAGCCGGTAGCCAAGTGGACGATGGCGGTGTCTTCGGTTTCGCCCGAACGGGCCGAGACCACCATGCCCCAGCCGGCAGCGCGGGCCACCTCCATGGCTTGCACGGTTTCGGTGATGGTGCCAATTTGGTTGGGTTTAAGCAGCACCGCATTGCAGGCTTTGTCTTGTATGGCCTGAGCCACCAAACTGGCTTGGGTTACCAAGTAATCGTCGCCCACCACCTGAATTCGTTGGC
>Ga0209442_1002038_pt1 | contig 11114 bp, 7 predicted proteins | sample LauGreSBDMM110DD_2_FD_187565 | JGI IMG/M metagenome (GOLD analysis project Ga0209442, IMG submission 187565) | Freshwater lake microbial communities from Lake Michigan, USA - Sp13.BD.MM110.DD (SPAdes) (version 2) | ecosystem: Environmental > Aquatic > Freshwater > Lake | place: Lake Michigan, USA...
CCAGAAACGCCTGTCGCATCTGATCTCGATCATGTGCGCGGGCGCTGTCTTCTCCAGCGCGGTTTTGGCCCGGCCCGAAAAACTCAAGCTGTTCGCGCATATCAAGATCGCGACCGCACCACCAACCAGCGATCGTTGGCGTATCGTGCGTCGACGTCATGGAGACGGCGCCGCGCGTATAATGTTGTGGCTTGCGGAATCCGTCATGTTCGCGCTCAAACTGCATCACGCGCATGCCGTAAACGCCAGCGCTCTCAAGCCGATCACGGAAGCCCTCTGGCACTGTGCCAAGATCTTCGCCGATAACGATGGCGCGATGTCGCTGCGATTCAAGCGCGACAAGCCGCAGCATGTCTTCAAACGGGTAACTGACATAGGCGCCGTGCGAGGCGTCTTCGCCGGCCGGGCTTAGCCACAAACGCGCGAGGCCCATCGCGTGGTCGATGCGAACGCCGCCTGCATTCACCATCATCGCACGAAGCGTTGCGATGAACGGCGCAAAGCCTGAGTCCACAAGTCCGCGCGGCGAGAATGCAGTCAAGCCCCAGCTTTGGCCCTGCGGCGCAAGCGGATCTGGCGGCGCGCCAACACTCAATCCATCAAGCAGCTCATCGGGAGCGCTCCATGCATGGCTGCCGCCAGAATTAACGCCAACCGCCAGATCGCCAATGAGCCCAATGCGCATACCGCTGTCTTTAGCTTTACGTTGCGCGGCCGATTGCGAGCGGAACGCGAGCCATTGCAAGAAAATATGGAAGTTGATCGCGTGGTGGTTTTCCTGCGCAAACGCTTGCACGTCCGGACTTGCGGGATCCCGGTGCCCGGCGTCCCACATACGCCAGTCCCATCGCGTGAAATCGTTATTATAATAATGCGCGTGCAAAGCTTCAAAGCGCGCATGATCGACAAGTCGCGAACCCGATATTTCAGATAACGTCTGGTAATCGGCGTTCAAATGAACGTCATGCGTTATGTTCTCTCTAAAGCACTCATATAGCGCGGCATGCAGCTTTCGTCTTATCGTGTTGGCGCCTGGCCAATCAACAAGCTCCAGCGCTTCGAGCCGCGCCATCTGGCTGGCTATATCGGCCACGTGAATCGCATGGGCTATTTTGTCCTGCGAAAACGTAGCCGCAAGATCGATATGCGCTGTATTCAGGAAGAATCGGGTGGATGGCGAATATGGCGAGAAATGATGCGGATCAGCGCAAAACAACGCATGGCTCGGGCTGATCGCAATAGCATCGGCGCCGTGGCGCGCAGCTGATGTAGCAAGTGCGCCGATTGCGCCAAAGCCGCCAGAGCCCCCATCGCCCGGCATACGCAGCGCATGAATTTGCGCTGTAAGTCCCCACATGCGCGCGTCCGGCGCGATATCGTCCAGCGTAAAACAGCGTTGCGGCGCAACGGCTATCAGCGTCTCTCGATCGTCAATTATCAAGCGATGATAACCGGTTTTATCAAGCGCTGCGCCAAGCACGAAGCCATCGGCGTATTCGTCGAGGCGCATATCGATGCATGCGGCATCGTCCATCACGACGCGGCCAATGCGTGAATGTACGCCGTCGGCGGGGATGCGCACACGCTCGCCAGCATTCATTACGATCAGCGGCGGCCGCATGCGCGAAGCATTGCGCTGCAAAGCGCGTGCGCGGCTATCGGCAAGTTCGCTGTTGTTTGCTGAGGGATAGCCTAACGCGCTTAGCATCCGCGCAAGATCATGCTGCGCTACAGCGCGCTCCTCGCCCCAATGAGTGCGCCAATGCGGCGCAATTCCGCATAAACGCGCAAGCTCGCGCAGATGATGATCGGTCATGAATGTGTCCTGATGAAATCCAGATTCGTTCTTGATAATGGTGTTCAGAATGCGCCTGGACGACGATATGCGTCAGCGTAGCGTTTGGCGGAAGAATCCCAGCTATAAGTTTGAGACATCGCAGCGCGCCGCATAGACCATATGCGGCGGCTGGAATCAAACGCCAGAAATGCACGACGGATCGCCTTGTTCAATCCATCCGTCGTCGCCGAGCCAAACAGGAAGCCTGTTTCGCCGTCGCTTATGGTGTCGGCAAGCCCGCCGGTATTGTGCGCTATAGGAAGAGAGCCGGATTTTTGCGCATACATCTGGCTTAATCCGCATGGCTCGAAACGCGATGGCATCAGCAGAAAGTCGCTCGCCGCAAACATTGCGCGCGCTTCGTCTGCGTCAAATCCGATCCGCGCTCCAACAGCGCCGGGATGGCGTTCCGCCAGATCGCGAATGCCCTGTTCAAGCCTTGGTTCGCCGCGTCCGGTGACAACCAATTGTCCGCCATGCGTGACGATTGTTTCCGCAGCTTCAATCGCCAGATCAACGCCTTTCTGGTGAACAAGGCGAGAGATGATTGCAAACAAAGGGCCGCGCGAAAGCCCAAGTCCAAACATGCGCCGCACATGCTTTGCATGCCGCCCCTTCCATTCGGCTGGCGCAAAGCGCCGCGCGCGCATGCCTGGCGACAACAGATCCCATGTATCGTCGATGCCATTCAAGATACCGCTTAAACGTCCCTGTTGCGTGCGCTCCTGCAGCAAGCCGTGCAAGCCGCAGCCAAACTCAGCCGTGGCGATTTCTTCCGCATACGTCGCGCTCACGGTCGTCAAATGCGATGCGTAAAAAAGCCCGGCTTTCAGAAACGAAAGCTTCCCGAAAAGCTCGACGCCATGCATGTCGAAGGCCTCTTGCGGAATATCCAGCGCCTCAAGGCGGCGCGGGTCAAAGCAGCCCTGATAAGCAAGATTATGGATCGTGAGAAGCGATGGCGTCTCAAGTCCGCGCCATGCAAGATAGCCGCTCGCCAGAGCGCTTGGCCAATCGTTAAGGTGCAAATTATCTGGCGTCCAGCTCGGGTCGGCGATACCTGCTGCAAAGTCTGCCGCCGCAAGACTCAGGCGCGCAAATCTGATGTCGTTGTCGGGCCAGTCGCCGTTTAGCTCATCGCCATAGGGTGAGCCGGGCCGGTCGTATAATTGCGGACAAAGCACGACATAGACAATCAGTCCATCGTCCGCCTTGATGCGACCTATTGCGCATTCAGGAATCTCGCCCGCGGCCGGCAAGCTCGCAACATGCTCAATGACCAGATGCTTCTCAAGCACCTGCCTGTAGCCAGGCATAAGAACGCGCGCATCGCAATGCGTCCCCAATGCGCGGGGCAGGGCCGCCGACACCTCGCCAAGACCGCCCGCCTGAACGTAATCCGACATCTCTGACGTTACGAAAAGCACCTTGCGGACAGGGGCAGCGCGCGCCGCCGCACGCGGATTTGGAGCGTTGAACAGGGAGCGTGAATCGGTGGACATTGAAATACTCAAGCTGCAATAACGCCCGACGGGTTAACGTCAGGTCAGCCTCTTGTAAGGCGCCCGGAGTTAAGGTCCGGTTATCCATAAAAATAATTCGCATCAATCGAAAAGGGTCTGCCTACATCCTCCACACACGATATTTATTTTGAATAAAACCCAAATGCGCCGGACAAAAAAGAGCTTTTGTAAATGTCGTCTGTACGTCGCTTCAGAGAGGATGGCGCTCCCGCAGCTGCCGGACCCCGCAGAGCCTGCGTCAAAATTTTTGCGTCCGGAAGCTGCAGCTTTGCCGAAACGTTAACTGACGTTCGGTAGCCTTCTCTGGATTTTGTTATTTGTTTAGGAGTTATGAATGAGCAATCGCCTTGGCGCCATTTCACGCGCCGACGTTAGTGTAGAAGAAAATACGCCTGTGCTGCATGGCGTTCCAGCCCGCAAGGCTGCGCCTGGTCCACAAGCGCTACGGGCTGAAATTCTCAACAAGCTCACCTATTCCGTCGGAAAAGATCCGGCGAGCGCGCGTGATCATGATTGGTTGACGGCAGCTATTTTGGTGCTGCGCGACGGCGTTGTCGATGGCTGGATGCAATCAATTCGCGAAGCCAAGCGCAGCGGTCGCAAGCGTGTTTATTATCTCTCGCTCGAGTTTCTGATCGGCCGCCTGTTCAAGGATGCGCTTGGAAATTCCGGCATGACCGAGCCGATGCGCGAAGCGTTGCGCGGCCTTGGCGTCGATCTTGACGCGATCTCTTCGCTGGAGCCCGACGCAGCGCTTGGCAACGGCGGGCTTGGCCGTTTGGCTGCGTGCTTCATGGAGAGCATGGCGACCGTGGGCGTATCCGGTCTGGGCTATGGTATCCGTTACGATCATGGTTTGTTCTGCCAAAAGATTATCGATGGCCAGCAGGTGGAAGTGCCTGAGCAATGGTTGTCGTTCCGCAATCCGTGGGAATTTCAGCGCCTCGAAATCGTACACGACATCGGCTTTGGCGGCGAAGTTGCAATGGCCAATGGATGGGACGGCGCTGCGCGTCACGAATGGCGCCCGGCGGAGACTGTGCTTGCGGTGGCCTACGATACGCCCGTCGTCGGCTGGCAGGGAAAAATGATAAACACGCTGCGGCTGTGGAGCGCGCGTGCCGTCGATCCGATCCGGCTTGAGGCGTTCAACTCCGGCGATCACGTCGGCGCAATGCTTGATCGTACGCGCGCAGAGAGCATATCACGCGTGCTCTATCCTTCAGATTCCACGCCTGCGGGTCAAGAACTGCGCCTGCGGCAGGAGTATTTCTTCACCTCCGCATCGTTGCAGGATCTCATCCGTCGTCACATGCAGCGCTTTGGCGAAATTCGTTCGCTCGCGGACAAGGCCTCGATTCAGCTCAACGATACGCATCCTTCAATCGCCATCGCCGAATTGATGCGCCTTCTCGTCGATGTGCATTCTGTTGATTGGGATGAGGCGTGGCGCATCACGTCATCGGCTTGCTGTTACACCAACCATACGCTTTTGCCGGAAGCGCTTGAGAGCTGGCCTGTCGAGCTGATGCAACGTTTGCTGCCTCGCCACATGCAAATTATTTACGCCATCAACGCGCGCCTGCTCGATCTGGCGCGCGCCGCCGCTGCGAGCCCGGAGCGAATTGCACGTCTATCGTTGATCGACGAAAACAATGGTCGTCGGGTGCGCATGGGCAATCTTGCTTTTGTTGGCTCGCGCAAGATCAATGGCGTGTCTGCGTTGCATACCGATCTTATGAAGAAGACCGTGTTCAAAGACTTCAACGAATTGCTTCCCGGTCGCATCACAAACATGACCAACGGCGTCACGCCGCGTCGTTGGTTTAGCCATGCCAACCCCGGCCTTGCAGGACTTGTGCGTGAGGCGGTAGGCGACGGCGTGCTGGACGATCTCGAATTGATCTCGGGCTTTGAGCGCTTTTGCGAAGACTCCTCAATGCGCAGTCGCTTTGCCGCCGTAAAGCATGCAAACAAGATTGCGCTTGCTGATCACGTGTTTGAACAATTGGGCGTGCGGCTTGATCCCTCTGCGATGTTTGACGTCCACGTGAAGCGCATTCACGAATACAAGCGTCAATTGCTCAACATCCTTGAGACGATTGCTCTTTATCATGCGATCAAGGCTAACCCGAATGGCAACTGGGCGCCGCGTGTGAAAATCTTCGCAGGCAAAGCGGCCGCAAGCTATGTGATGGCCAAGAACGTCATTCGCCTCATCAACGATGTCGCAAGCGTCATCAATGCCGATCCGGACGTTCGCAACGTGTTGAAGATTGTGTTCTTGCCCAATTTCAATGTCAGCCTTGCTGAATTGCTTGTGCCGGCGGCTGATCTTTCCGAACAGATTTCAACAGCCGGAATGGAAGCGTCGGGCACCGGCAATATGAAATTTGGCCTGAACGGAGCTATTACAATTGGGACGCTGGATGGCGCCAATGTTGAAATGCTGGAGCGTGTTGGTGGTGACAACATCATGATCTTCGGCATGAACGCTGCCGAGGTCGAGGCGCGTCGCGAGGCTGGATATGATCCGCGTGAGGCCATCGAGAGTGATCCCGCGCTTGCCGATGCGCTCGCCTCTATCGCCGCCGGATTGTTCTCTTCGGGTGATCCTTCGCGTTATCATCATCTTGTCGATACGCTTTATAATAGCGACTTCTTCATGGTGGCTGCGGACTTCTCGGCCTATGCCATTGCGCAGCGCAAGATCGATGCTCTGTGGGGCGACCGTGACGAATGGATGCGGAAGGCGATGATCAACACTGCAAATATGGGTTGGTTCTCATCTGATCGCACCATCCGCGAATATGCTGATGAGATCTGGAACGCACCTCACTGGCGCGCCTGCTAAGGCTCGTTTGTGCGCACGTTTATAGCTGCTGGGCTTGATCGCGCGCCGTCTTCTCCAGGGTTAACCCTGGAAGAGGGCGGTGCGCGGTTCGTCGTCTTCTCGCGTAACGCCAGTGCAATTGACGTTTGTTTATTCGATCAAACAAGCGATTGTGAGTTTGCTCGCTGGCGTCTTGGCGGGCGCCATGGAGATTTGTTTCATGGCTTCATCCCTGATGTAGCGCCTGCCGCGCGCTATGGATTACGTGCGCACGGTCCGTTGAATCATGCTGCGGGACAAGCGTTTGACGTCTCAAAGCTGTTGATTGATCCCTATGCGACCCGACTTGATCGGGCGTGCGTTTATGACGCTGCTTTATCGCGTCATGGAATCGACACAGCGGCCTTCGTTCCTCGCGCCATTGTCGAGGCGCCTGTCTCTGCAATCGCGCTGCGAGCGCCCGCATCGAAGCCGAGTTTTATTTATGAACTGAATGTTCGTGCATTCAGCATGCAGAATCTTGCAGTGCCCGAGGCTAAACGTGGGACATTGGCGGGCCTCGCCGATCCTGTAAGCTTCGCCCATCTTGTCAGGCTTGGCGTCTCACATGTCGAGCTTATGCCAATCCATGCATGGGTTGACGAGCGCCATCTTGCGCCGCTTGGGCTGACCAATGCGTGGGGTTATAATACGATTTCATTTATGGCGCTTGACCCGCGACTGGCGCCCAATGGCATGGCGGATTTGCGCGAGGCATCCCTTGCTTTGCGCGCAGTCGGCATCGGCGTTTTGCTGGATGTTGTGTTCAACCACACGGGCGAGGGCGACAGGCAGGGGCCTGTTCTGTCGTTTCGGGGGCTCGATAATGCAAGCTATTACAGGCATGCAACGAGCGAGCCGGGAGCGCTCGTCAACGACACGGGGTGTGGTAATACGCTGGCTTGCGACCGGTCGCCGGTGGTTCAATTGCTGATGGAATCCATGCGTCGCTGCGTTGAATTTGGCGGCGTTGAAGGGTTCCGGTTTGATCTGGCGTCCGTGCTTGGGCGCAGCGACAATGGGTTTTCGCCCGAGGCGCCGCTGCTTACGGCGATTGCACAAGATCCCGTTTTGAAGGATCGCGTGTTGATCGCCGAGCCATGGGACACGGGGCCGGGCGGTTATCAGCTTGGAGCCTTCCCTCCGTGTTTCCTTGAATGGAATGATCGCTACCGGGATGACGTGCGTCGTTTCTGGCGCGGCGATCATGGCGCTATCGGCCCCTTTGCCACACGCATTTCAGGTTCGCAGGACGTGTTTGGTGCTGGTCACCGCGCACCTTCTGCGAGCGTTGATTTCATCGCAGCCCATGACGGCTTCACGTTACGCGATCTGGTGACGTGGACCGTCAAGCGCAATGGCGCCAATGGCGAGAATAATCGCGACGGCGCTGATGATAATTTGTCGTGGAATTGTGGTTTTGAAGGACCCGGAGATGCATCGCTTGAGGCGCTTCGTGATCGCGACATACGAGCGCTTGTCGCCAGTTTGTTTCTTTCGCGCGGCTCGCCGATGATGACGGCGGGCGATGAATTCGGGCGCACGCAAAACGGCAATAATAATGCTTATTGTCAGGACAATGGCCTAACGTGGCTTGATTGGGAGCACGCCGATATGGAGCTTGCCGACTATGTCGGCAGGCTTGCGCGATTACGGCGGAAGCTTCCGCAATGGCGCGATTGTTATTTGAGCGCAGACGACGACGCTGGCTTAAACATGCCGCGCGCCCAATGGCTTCGTACGGATGGCCTGCCCAAGCAGGAGCTTGATTGGTCCAACGGTGATTGCGTTATCTTGCTGTGCGCAATTGGCGAGGGCGTCGTGATAGAGCGCTCATTGATAGCGTTTAATCGTGGATGGAAGCCTTGCGATTTCACGCCGCCGCTTCGTGATGGCTATGCGTGGTCGCTTTCTTTGTCGAGCGCTCGTAAAAGCGCAGTTGACGCAGATGATGAGTTCTCAGGCGTGCTTGATGCGCGCTGCGTCACGCTCCTGGTTGAGCGTCCCGTGTTCTAGGGAAGGAACGATCATCGTCGTCGTTTGTTGCTGGCGCTCGGGGGCTTTTAGTGTCGGGCGTCGACATGGCGACACGTTCTGCAAGCGAAAAAAATTCTGCGAGTTCTGGATCTGCAAGGCCGGGCTTGTTTCGCGCGGCGGCGCTTGCTGTGGCAAGCGGCGCAGTGGCGCGCAGAAGCGCTACGCGTAGAGCTATGCCTGCTGCCTCGCATGACGAACTTCCGCATGAAGCGCTGGCGCAGAAGGCCGGTCATGGGCGTAATGCCCAAGCGCCGCAGGACATCCCTGCAAAGGGCTGGAAGGAAATTTTACTTCGGGTTTACGATCAGGCTGGAAAGGACCGCGTTCTTTCCGTTGCTGCGGGCGTTACGTTTTATGGACTTTTGTCTTTGTTTCCGATGATCGCGGCCTTTGTCTCTCTCTATGGTCTCTTTGCAGATCCCGCTGTGATTAAAGATCATCTCAGCGCTTTGGCTGGTGTGCTGCCGGGGGGTGCTGTTGATGTTATCGGCGGCCAGGTTGAGCGCATAACAAGTCAGCCGCGCGGCAGGCTAGGCTTCAGCTTTGCAATTGGCCTTGGAATAGCGTTATGGAGCGCGAACGCTGGCGTTAAGGCCTTGTTTGATTCTCTGAACGTTGTTTATGGCGTGTAAGAGAAGCGCGGCTTTCTTGCGTTGAACGCGCAGTCTCTTGCGTTCACATTGGCGGCAATGGCTGCTGCGACGATAGCAATGGGGGCCGTTGTTATTGTTCCTTTGGTGATAAACCTTCTGCTCCCGGGCGAGTCCGCAGGGCGGGTTTTGTCGCTGGCGCGCTGGCCTGTTCTGTTCCTTCTCGTTGTCGGCGGGCTTGCAGCGCTCTATCGCTTTGGCCCGAGCCGCGAAGTTCCGCAATGGCGCTGGCTGTCGCCCGGCAGCATTTTTGCCGCCTTCGTCTGGCTGGTCGCGTCCATCGCTTTCTCTTGGTACGCAGCTAATTTTGGTTCTTTCAATGAGACCTATGGATCGCTTGGCGCCGTCATCGGCTTCATGACCTGGTTGTGGATTTCGGCTGCAATCATTCTTGTTGGTGCAGAGATTAACGCTGAAGCTGAGCATCAAACCGCGCGTGACACGACGCAAGGCGCACCACAACCAATTGGGCGGCGTGGAGCTTTTGCCGCCGATAATGTGGCTGAGTGAAGCTTTGACTTAGCCGAAGGCGCGGCCTGAAGCGGAACAAACTCTGAGCGCAGGCATTTCCTGCACATGCGGAACTCGGAGGTCGATATGGTCACGGACACGAACACGACAGGCGCAAGAACTTCCGGCGAACGGACGTCTCGCACGCCGGGTGAGAGCGTAAGCGCTAAAGCCGCAAGTCTTGGCTCTCAAGCGCAGGGAAAAATGAACGGTCTGCTTCAGGGTCAAATGGAGGCAGGCGCCGATTACGTGCACCTGGTGTCGGACACTGCGCATTCGTTCGCCAACGATCTGGAGAGCAAGGCGCCGGAGCTTGCGCGCTATATGCACCGCGCCGCCGATCGGGCCGATCAATTCGCGGAGGATTTTCGCCACCGCTCGCCCAATGAATTAATCAATGTCGCCACCGATTATGCGCGTCGCAATCCACGCGTATTTTTTGGCGGCGCCATTGCTTTGGGGTTTGTACTTTCGCGCTTCCTCAAAAGCGGATCGGACGATGAGCAAAGCCATTCATCCGTATCCTCCAATCAGCCGGCAGGCCGTCGCTCAATGAGCAGCGCGGCAGGTGCAAGCAGCAAACGCGAGTTTGGACAACAGGCGCGGGAGGATAGTTCACGGGAGGATTTTTCAAATGCCCGATGAGCGCATGCATGAAGACAGGATCGCGCCCGGCGCTTTGCTAAGCGCTGTGTTCGGGGATCTTGGCGATCTCATGCAGAAAGAGATCGCGTTGGCCAAGAGCGAGATTCAACATAACTTGACGCAGAAAGTCATGGGATCGGTCTGGATGGCCGTCGCAGGCGTGGTGCTATTTGTGGCGCTGCTGACGATTGTCGCCGGGCTGGTTTTTCTGATCGCCAGTTATGACGTCGCTCTGCATTGGTCGGCTTTTTCTGTCGCCGCAATTGTCGCTATCATCGGTTTGATTGCGTTGATGGTCGGCAAGAGCAAATTGAACGCTGACATGACGCCAAGGCGCAGCATGCGTCAGGTGCGTCGAGACATCGCAACCGTCAAGGAGCAAGTGCAATGACATTGATCCAACAGGGACGCCGCTACGGGCGTGCAGGGAATTTGTCTGACTGGATGCCCGATAGCGATCGCGTGATGCGCGCTGTTCGAGAGCGGCCTGAGGCGCTGCTGGTGATCGCCGCTGGCCTTGCTTTGCTGTTTCGCGGCGGCGCAAGAGGCATGCGGCGTGGCATGGGGCGTGGCGTGAATCGGGGCATGAATCGTGGACTGGGACGCGGCATGGAACGTCGCGTGAACGAGGATGGAAGTGAGGGCTGGAGCGCAGCCGCTTCTACGGCGCGGGATATGAGCGAGGGCGCTGCTGAGTCCATGCGTGAAGGCGCTGAATCCATGGCGCGCGCTGCATCGGATATGGTTGGCGAGTTTGCTGACGCTGCGTCCGAATATACCAGCGCCGCAACACGATGGGCTGAGGATGCGGGCGAAACGCTTGCAGCGCAGGCGCGCTCGCTGCCAGGAGAGCTTGATGAGGCGGTGCGCGATCATCCGCTTGTTCTTGCGGCGCTTGGCGTGGCGGTCGGCGCGGCGCTTGGCGCATCGCTGCCTGCATCAAGGTTTGAGAACCGCACGTTCGGCTCCGCCCGCGATCAATTGGGCGAGGCTGCGGAAGGCGTATCAGGACGCTTCACAGAAGCAGCGGAAGATGCTCT
>Ga0209442_1002042_pt1 | contig 11099 bp, 4 predicted proteins | sample LauGreSBDMM110DD_2_FD_187565 | JGI IMG/M metagenome (GOLD analysis project Ga0209442, IMG submission 187565) | Freshwater lake microbial communities from Lake Michigan, USA - Sp13.BD.MM110.DD (SPAdes) (version 2) | ecosystem: Environmental > Aquatic > Freshwater > Lake | place: Lake Michigan, USA...
TTATTATAATTTCCGCTAGTATATATTGTAAAAAGACCTCGGCCATACTGGGAACCAGAATAACCATTATTAATTACAAAACACTCAACAGTAAAATCTCCGGTGCCCATGTCGAATCCTGCATTTATGGGTGTAACCAAATAATCTCCAGTGCCATCAAAGTAACCACTATAACTTGCAGGCGTTACTGTGACTGTACTGAATGGGCTGAATTCAGACACAGCAGCATCACCGTTTTTTGTGATAACATTATTGGCCGCAGCATAATCAAATAATCGATTTGAGTTACATGTTAGTAATACTGTGTTAGCTACTGATACTAATGGTGTGGTTGGCGCAGTTGTATTTGCGGTGTAAACTGCGGTGCCTTTCACAACACGAAGGTTGGAAATATAACCATATCCTGTTGAAAAATCACTAGGATAATCTCCAATATATACCGGCATTCCTGTTGGAGAATATGTGCTAGAGGATGTTGCAGTTGATATTATTGTACCATTGATAAACGTTCTCCATGAACTGCCCGTTCTAGTTACAGCAACATGATACCATTGACCAACTGTAATTGTTGTGGTACCACTGAATGTCAAAGCCATTCCTGATAATGTATCAACTACAATACCAGTAGCTGTTATAGCAAAAGCAAATCTTGCTGCGGCGCCACTATTGTTCCAATGTGCATACAATGTAAAACCATTTCCAAAACTTATAGGATAAGCCCAACATTCAATAGTAAAATCTCCAGTTCCAAATTCAAATATTGTACTTGACGGCATACTTAACCAATCACCAGTGCCATCAAAATATACACTTCGTGAACTGCCAAATGGGCTGAATGTGCCTAAGTTTGAGTTTCCAAATCCTGAAACTATATTGTTTAAATTACTTTCATCAACTATTACTTTTGTATTTGAAGATAGGTTTGTTTGTGCTGTTAGTAATACTGTGTTGGCCACAGGTGTCGATGGTGCAAAAGAAGGAACGAATGCACTGGTGTATAATCCAGTACCATTAACAACTCTTACATTGGACAGATATCCAGTCATAGAATTATCTCTAGCCGCTGCTGCACCCACACTAATTCTAGTACCATTACCTCTAGAACCTGATAGTGTTCTTACTGCGCCCGCTAAAGCGCCATTTATAAATGCATACATGTTAGTGCCAGTTCTCGAAAAGGCCACATGTGTCCAAGTATTGAGTACCATAGCAATTGTTGTATATGTATATTCTGTTGCATCTCCGTAAACAGCATATTTCAACTGCCCCGATGCATTAGTCAATAAAGAAAATCTACCAGATACTTCAGTGCCAAACGCAACAAGCGGTTGGTTTGCTATAGATGATGTTAAGTACACCCACATTTCTACAGTAAAATCCGCAGGTAAAATACCATTTGATGATTCTGCTCCTAAACAATCCCCAGAACCATCAAAGTATGCTGAACCTTCATTGCCAACTAAAGTAACTGTTGTTGTGTTTGCAAAAGGTCCGTTTCTTGCTGGACCTGCATTACCATTTGTAGTTATTGTAAGTGCATTACTAGAATTGTCAATTACTGTGTTTGCTTGAGCTGTTAAAAATGAAGCTGTAGTTCCAAATGGACTAAATGTGTTGGCAACTGCTGCATCACCAACTTTTGTAATTGTAAATGCATTGGTAGAATTATCAATTATTATTCTGCTATTGGATGTTGAACTAGATTGGCAGGTCAATAGACTGGTATTGGTAACTGCTGTTAGTGGTGTTGTGGATGGTGTGAATGTTGTGGTGTATACCGCAGTACCCCTTATCACTCTAAGATTGGAAATGTATCCCTGAACATAGTCGGCTGAACCGCCATTGCCTATCCAGACTGCGTCAGTTACTGTTCCTATATTGCCAGACAACGTTGATGTGCCAACACTTGTTCCGTTAAACCACAAAGTGATACCTGTTCCAGATCTAGTCAATGCCACATGGTACCATTGGTTTGCTGCTAGTGTAGCTGATGTAGTAATTGCTCCTGTTGATGTGCTATTATTAAATATAGCCCTCATTGTTGCCCCATTGTTCATTTGAAGCATCCAGCCATACACATTGAAGCCCGGATATTGTCCTACTATTACCTGATATCCTGTTACCTTTTCTAGATATACCCAACATTCTACAGTAAAATCAGCTGTGAATTGGAATGCCGCATTTCCCGGAACACTCAAATAATCTCCAGTACCATCAAAATAAACACTAGCGCCATTTGTTGGTACTATTGCTAACGCTGATGTGTTTGCGGATGATGATTGTGCGATTGCCAACGGACTGGTAGGAACAGTAAAGTTACCTGTGTAAACAGGCAAACCCTTAACTATACGCAGATTACTAATATATCCACCAAAATTGCCATCTGTGTATGCTGTTTGAGGTCCACCTATTCTATAAAGTGTATTGTTTGTAAAATTAAATGATACTGATGTAGTTGATCCCACACTTACACCATTTCTATAAAGTGTAACAGTGCTTCCATTTCTTACTAAAGCTAGATGATGCCACTGGTTTAAAGTTAAAGTGCCAAATCCTGGATATACACTATCATTATTACTATTATTAGGTATTAAATATCCATATCCGGCGCCGTTAACGTTTTGACCAATTCTAATTTCTTGGCCACCTACACTAGCTCCTAGTGTTAAAATAGGATTCCAACTAGTACTTGGTGCAACTGTTGGACGTACCCATAATTCTATAGTAAAATCACCTGTACCAAATACAAACCCACCGCCGGCGCCGGTTACATCCAAATAATCCCCAGTGCCATCAAAATACATACTGTAATTATTTGCAGCAGGCACAGTGACTGTTGTTGGTGTACCATTGAATGGGCTAAATGGATTAACTTTTGTATCACCACCTTTTGTGATTGTAAAGTTATTATTTGAATTGTCAATCAGTTTATTAGATTGACATGTCAACAAAGATGTGTTGGCCACATACGTTAGTGGTGCAGTTGATAAAGTTGTATTTGCGGTATATAATGCGGTGCCATTTACAAATCTAAAATTGGAAATATAACCGTTAAATCCATATGCTGTGCCGCTATTGTAGCCAATGTATGTTGTGCCACCCGTTGTTAAAGAAGTTGCATAAGTTTGTGTTGTACTCACTTGCAATCCATTAACAAAGAAATATACAGATGATCCGTTGCGAGTAATTGCAATGTGGTTCCATGCTCCCAAAACAATTGATCCTGCGGTTACTGCCACACCCCAAGAACCACCTGGACCCATTAACCATTGTACAGTTTTATCGGCTAATACTTGAACACGAACAGCTCCATACCCTGAACTGGCGGTATCTGAAATGTTAAAAATTGATTGTTGTGTCGCTGAACTGGTATTGATCCATGCTTCTACTGTAAAACTATTGGTAGCAATGTTGAAAGCGGAACTGGTCAATATGGCCAAATAATCTCCAGTACCATCAAAGAAGTTGCTGTAATATCCTTCTTTAAAAGGATGAAACATATTTGGCTTTGTATCTGCACTAACCACAATTTCATTATTAATTGTACTTGCATCTGTGTTGAATGTGTTTCCGTTTGGCGCAGAATTTGCACTCATTAATAATGATGCATACTTCCAGAACACATCACCAGGAAGGTTGATTGTCCAGTTCAAATATAGTGCCGCAGTTCTACTTGTTGTGTTTGCAGTTGCAGTTATGATTGATGTGTTACTTGCAACAATAGTTGGTGTACCAGAAATTATACCTGTAGAGGTATTCATTGATAGACCAGTTGGCAATCCACTAGAAGTATACAGTACACCATAACCGGCCGCAGAAGTTGCAACTATTGTCACATTTGATATTGCACCATTTTGTGATGCAGAAGTTGTTGTGTTGTTTGCTGGTGATGAAAATGAAACAACATCTGTATTAATTGTAAGAGAAAATGAACGAACTGAGTCCTGATTTTCTGCATCGGTTGCTTGTACGGTAAATGAATATGTTGTACTTGAACCATCCACAGGCGCAGTACCTGAAATTGTACCACCAGAACTCAATGTTGAGCCTGAAGGTAAAGAACCAGAAGACAAAACATATGTAATCGGTGCATCGCCTGTTGCAACAATTGGTGTGCTGATTGCGGTTGTTTCATATACAGAACCTAATGTACCTGCTGACGTTGTGAATGTTGGTACACCAGAATACACCAAACCTGGTACAAGAATACCAGTACCACCAGTTGCATTGGTAACAAAAATTGTATAACTACCAGAACCTAATACAGGAGAACTAAATGTAAGTCGGCCAGAATCCAGGAATGTTACTACACCTATCGTAGTAGACCCAACCAAAACGGTTGCGCCTGGTGCAAAACCTGACCCATACAGGACGATGGTTTGACTGCCTGCTGGGTCTGCTGCGGTATCATTTGTGTCAACATAAGAACCATCAGTTACCGCAAAACGAGTAACAGTAGGTACCAGGAAATTTTGTTGATTAAAATGTTCACCAACTGTAATAAGTCCTGTTGAATCTTTTGCTCTTTTGCCTCTAGAACCGGCATTAAACATTAACTGATCTCCTCAAACGAACATACGGCTTGTAGTCTACTATTAACGCTTGCTGTCAATCTTAATGTATCACCCTCTAACAAATAAATGGAAAGTGTTTTGTCAATGGCTGTAAAAGATGTATCGGCTACCACGGAAACTGTATTAACAATTTTATAAGCAACAGAACTTCTAAACAAATCTATTGTAATATCGGCCGCATTTACACCATCAATATTTGAAATGAACAGTGAATTAATTTTTATAATTTTACCACTGGCAGCCGAATTGGTTACGATTGCCGTTGCTGCTGTGGTAACAGATTGTACTTGTGTATTTCCATTAATTGTTGTTAATGCTGCTATGTTTGGGTTTGCCATTTTAAATCCTTAGAATCCGAAAACAATTGATATTGCAATCGCCTTTGATAATGATGTACCACCAGTATTTGCTTGTGTAAATGCCGCATTGGCCGTAATGAATGCAGCATTTGCGGTGTTTCTAGCATATGTATCCGTTGTACTGCCACCTCCAGTATTAGCTTGAGCATACGCCGCATTGGCTGTAATGAATGCAGCATTTGCGGTACTTCTTGCATATGAATCTGTTGAAGAACCACCAGTATTTGCTTGAGCATACGCCGCATTAGCATGTGCAAAAGCACCATTTGCATATGTGCTTGCTGAGTTGGCTGTAATGAAAGCCGCATTAGCAAATGTTGCACCAGAATTGGCTGTATCATATGCACTATTGGCTTGTGTTCTAGCATATGCATCCGTTGAAGAACCACCAGTATTTGCTTGAGCATACGCTGCATTAGCATGTGCAAAAGCACCATTAGCAAATGATGCAGTTGTATTTTGTGATGCATAGGATGCATTGGCTGTTATAAATGACGCATTCGCAAACACCGCAGCTGAATTGGCTGCAACAAAAGCACCGTTAGCAAATGATGCACCTGAATTGGCTGTTACAAAAGCTCCGTTGGCATAGTTACTGGCTGAGAGTGCATTATCATTTGCCGTATTTGCTTGAGTAAATGCAATTGCTGTAGGTTGGTCAATTACAATATTTCCAACCATTCCAGAATGAGCGGAACATTGATATACATAAGTCGATCCAACAATATCGTAAGGAACTTTCCAATATAATGTTCCAGTAATTTTTCCTTGAGCTGAAGATCCTGTGCTTAGTGTTCCGTCTGTATCTATATGAGTTAAACCTGTGTCGTAATTGGATCCTCCTGATGACACCCGAACCATAAATGGGTGGCCAGAAACATTAAGATTGAATGCAATTGTTTCACCAGCCCGAACATAAATTGTTGGATTATTTCCTGAATATTGGTCAAGTAAATATGCTGAAGAACCACTATGTGTCACAAGTAATTTTGTAACTGCACTTGTATAATTTGAATTAGCTTGAACAAAAGCACCATTAGCAAAAGATGCTGCTGAGTTGGCTTTATCGAAAGCACCATTAGCATACAGACCAGCACTAGTGGCCTTACTATCAGCCGTATTGGCTGCCGTAAATGCACCATTTGCATAAGAGCTGGCTGAATTAGAAGAATCAAAAGCACCATTTGCAAAGCTGGCGGCTGAGTTGGCTGTTACAAAAGCTCCGTTGGCAAAGCTGGCGGCTGAGTTGGCTGCATCAAAAGAATTGTTTACTCTATTTGCATCTGCAATTTCATAATATGTTGTGCCATCAGAAGAATATACCCATTTATCATCAGCTTCACTCCAAATCAAGTATGCATTTGCAGATGTACCACGGTCAATTTCAATACCCGCATTTGCAACAGGAGTACCAGACTGACTGATAGCCGCATTAAGTGTAATGATATTGTCTTTAATTAATACTGTTTCTGTATTGGCATAGAATGAAGTTCCAACAACAATTAAATTGCCAGATACAGTAACATCGCCAGAAATTGTACCACCAGAAGAATTGAATTTCAGATTGGCTGTTACAAAGGCACCATTAGCATATAGACCAGCACTTGTGGCTTTATCATCAGCCGTATTGGCTGCCAAGAAAGCTGCATTAGCATAATTGGCTGCCGAGTTGGCTGTACTAAAGGAACTATTTGCATATGAACTGGCTGAGTTTGATGCTGCAAAAGCACCATTAGCATAAACACTTGCGGAGTTAGCTACACCGAAAGAACTATTGGCATAAGAACTGGTTGAATTGGCTGCCGTGAAAGCATCATTAGCATATAATGATGCAGAATTTGCTGCAGCAAAAGCAGAGTTGGCATATGAACTTGCCGAATTGGCTGCACCAAATGCGGAGTTGGCTGCACCAAAAGAACTATTGGCATATAGACTTGCTGAATTAGAAGAACCAAAAGCACCATTAGCATATAGACTGGCACTGGTCGCCTTGCCATCAGCAGTATTGGCCGCTAAGAATGCTCCGTTAGCATAATTGGCTGCGGAGTTGGCTGTACCAAATGATGCATTAGCGTATAAACTGGCCGTATTGGCTGCAGCAAAAGCACCATTAGCATATAGACCAGCACTTGTGGCTTTATCATCAGCCGTATTGGCTGCAGCAAAAGCACCATTAGCATATAGACCAGCACTAGTGGCTTTTGTGTCAGCTGTATTGGCTGTTGTGAAGGCACTATTTGCATATGAACCAGTAGAATTGGCCGCACCAAATGCTCCGTTGGCATACAGACCAACATTTGTTGCGTTAACATTTGCAGTATTGGCTGCTAAGAAAGCTGCATTAGCATACACACTTGCTGAATTTGCTGCATTGAAAGCACCATTAGCATATAGACCAGCACTAGTGGTGTTGGTGCCAGCAGTGTTAGCTGCTAAGAAAGCACCATTAGCATAACTAGAAGCAGAGTTGGCTGCAGCAAAAGCTGATACTGCAATCGTTGTGTCAGATGTTCCAATAATAACTGGACTCAATTCACGCACTTGAATTGTCGAACCAATTGATGGTGCTGTGACAAATGTGATTGTTGTTCCTGATATTGTGTAATCGTCTGTTGGTGTTTGGATTAAACCATTGTCAGTTACAATAACACTATTTGCAGTTGTATTTGCCGATATTGTAAATGTGGTTGTTGAACCATCGCCATTAAAAGTTCTATTTTTAAATGATGCAGAACCTGTTATTATTGATGACACTTCAATATTTGCACCATTTTCAAATGTGGTATCAAATGTAATAACGTTACTTGATAATGTGTATGTGTCTTTAAGTTGTAAAATACCATCAACAAAAACTGATGTGTAGTTTATACCTGTTGGTGCAACATTTAAACTAAATGTGGTTGTTGCGCCATTTGCGGTAAATCTGTCAATATTATATGTTACTGCACCGCCTGTACCTCCACCTCCTCCATCAGCAAGAGCAGTATTGGCTGCAGCAAAAGCCGCATTTGCGGTACTTCTTGCATATGAATCTGTTGAAGAACCACCAGTGTTTGCTTGTGCAAATGCCGCATTAGCTTGTATAAATGCCGCATTAGCCTGGTTAAATGCAAACGCAGAACTTGAACCAGAATTTGCTGTTGCAAACGCAGCATTAGCATAAGAACTGGCTGAATTAGCTGCACCAAAAGCACCATTAGCATATACACCAGCACTAGTGGCTTTTGTGTCAGCCGTATTGGCTGCTAAGAATGCTCCGTTAGCATATAGACTTGCTGAATTGGCCACACCAAAAGAACTATTTGCATAAGAACTGGCTGAATTAGAAGAACCAAATGCGCCGTTAGCATATAGACCAGCACTTGTTGCTTTGCCATCAGCAGTATTTGATGCTAAGAATGCTCCGTTAGCATACAATGCTGCGGAGTTGGCCACACCAAAAGAACTATTTGCATAATTAGAGGCTGAATTAGAAGAACTAAAAGCACCATTAGCATATAGACCAGCACTTGTGGATTTACCATCGGATGTATTGGCTGCTAAGAATGCTCCGTTGGCATATAATGCACCAGAGTTGGCTGTTTCATATGCACCATTGACATAAGGTAATAAATCAATGCCTTTGATAGTTATTGTTGTTGACTTTAAGTTTGCATTTAATGTTGCAATCTTAAATGATGCATCATTTATATTAATGTTATTATCTGCACCAATTTCTGGAGTATAACCTTCAAACAATTGCCATTCATCTGTACCAGAATCTCTTATTAATCCAGTGTGTGCATTGACTCCATCATTATAATGAGATGCAAATCCAATATCAAGCACATCACCAGTGTAGTTTCCAATACCCATAATAAACATGGTATCATTAGCAACAATTTGAGTTGCACTGACACTGAAAGTATTTCCTTGTACACTTAAATTGCCTGTGATAGAAACATCACCAGAAATTGTACCGCCAGAAGAATTGAATTTTGTATTGGCTGCTGCAAATGCACCATTAGCATAACTTGAAGCAGAGTTAGCTGTTGCAAAAGCTCCATTGGCATAAAAACTCGCTGAGTTAGCGGCACCAAATGCACCATTAGCATAACTTGAAGCAGAGTTAGCGGCATTAAATGCAGTATTGGCTTGGTTAAATGCAAAGATTGCACTTGAGCCAGAATTTGCTGCAGCAAAAGCTGCATTAGCATATAAACTGGCCGAATTGGCCACACCAAAAGAACTATTTGCATAAGAACTGGCTGAATTAGCTGCACCAAAAGCACCATTGGCAAATGAACCAGCACTTGTGGCTTTATCATCAGCCGTATTGGCTGCTAAGAATGCTCCGTTAGCATACAATGCTGCGGAGTTTGCTGTGGATCTCGCATATGAATCTGTTGAAGAACCACCAGTGTTGGCTGCATTGTAAGCTGCATTAGCGTGAGCAAAGGCACCATTAGCATATAGACCAGCACTTGTGGCTTTATCATCAGCCGTATTGGCTGCCAAGAAAGCTGCATTAGCATATAATGCACCAGAGTTTGCTGTGGATCTCGCATATGAATCGCCAGTGTTGGCTGCATTGTAAGCTGCATTAGCGTGAGCATAAGATGCATTGGCTTTTATAAATGACGCATTAGCTTGTATGAATGCTGCATTTGCTGTTACACTTGTTCCGTTTGCTGTATACTGTACAGTACCATCAGCAAAAGTAATACCATTTGCACCACTACCTGATATAGTTAAAATACCACCAACTGATACATTCCCAGCAATGCCTGCGCCACCAGTAACAACTATTGTACCAGTTGCTGGTGATATTGAACTTGTGGTGTTTGTGAAATACGTTAATTGTGTAAAAGTTACATTACCTGTTACAGTACCGCCAGATTTAGGTAATGCATTATTTGCGGTAGTAAAAGCACCATTGGCAAATGAACCGACTACTCTTACATCCTTACTTCCTTGATTGCCAATATAAGTGAATTGCATATTATGTTAATTCTAATAAACTTACAATAACATCTGCTGCTGAAGCATCACTTGTTGAAACTTTAAGTATATCACCAGCTTCTAATACCAACTTTTGTTCGCCACCAATGGTGATTAAAGAATTGCCTGGATCAATTGTAGCCATCTTAACCATATAATAATCTGATGCACTAGAAGTCACTATAACATTTGCAGTTATTGATGTGTTCAATATGTTTGCAATAGTCATACCAATAACTGTGGTAGATACGCCTGCGCCAGCAGTGTATATGGTTGTAGGTGAAGTTCCGACTGCTGCTTGTAGTTGATTTTTAAAAGTATTTGCCATTTAAATTTCCTTATCTTCTATTTATCTTATCAACTAAATGCTATAGTGAAAGCAACAATGTCGGCATTTACATCAAGTGCGGTTGTGCCTGTGTTCGCCTTAGCAAAAGCTGCATTGGCCAGAATGAAAGCATCATTAGCCTTGTCAAACGCAAGTCCAGGATTACTATTAATTGTGATTGTTTTTGTGATTGTGTCGGTGCTGATAGTTATATTATTACCAGCAATAAAAGACAATGTATCCGAACCACTTGTAGCCAATATTACCGAAGTATTGGAAATGATTGTATCAAAAGAGAATTGGTTACTTATGTAAGAAGTGCCACCTGAAACATTTTTATAATACAGTTTACCATCGGCGTAGTTGAGTGCTAACTCACCATGGGTTAGGCCCGATGGTGTGTTTCCCGTTGCGCCTGATTTTTTTAACTGTATTGCTGTGTTTGACATTTACTTAAAACGTTCCACCATCTTTGACTGGGCCATTAGTATCAATTAAACTTGTTAAAGTTGTTGGTACCACTTCTTTATTTAGCTCATCAATTTTTTTTCTTTTGGCAGGAGGTAGTTGTAAGTAATCAATTTTAGCAATTAATTCATCTATCTTATTGTTGTATTCACTCTTTTCAGTTTCATGTTTTTGAATCAAATTATTAACAGTATCTTCATTCTGTTTCAATAATGATGCAACAGTTTTTTCATTCTGTTCATTCATTGCATTAATTTTTTCAGCATTTTCAGATGTAAGAGAATTGATTTTGTTTTCAAGTTCTGAACGAACCCGATTAACCTCTTCTCTTGCTCTAATCAATTCACTTTTAAATGTTTCCACATGAGTGGCTTGATTCTTAACACTATC
>Ga0209442_1002047_pt1 | contig 11094 bp, 12 predicted proteins | sample LauGreSBDMM110DD_2_FD_187565 | JGI IMG/M metagenome (GOLD analysis project Ga0209442, IMG submission 187565) | Freshwater lake microbial communities from Lake Michigan, USA - Sp13.BD.MM110.DD (SPAdes) (version 2) | ecosystem: Environmental > Aquatic > Freshwater > Lake | place: Lake Michigan...
ATTAATTTATAACGAGGATTATTAGTCATGTTCAAACATTTATTGATCATGTTGGTGTTGTTGGTTTCAACTACAGCACAAGCAGCATTGAATATTCAACACTGGACATTAGAAAATGGTGCGCGTGTTTATTTTGTAGAGAATCACAGTATTCCTATGCTAGATCTGAGCGTGGAATTTGATGCTGGGTCAAGGCGTGATCCTAAAGGTAAATCCGGTGTTGCTGCTCTCACAAATAGCATGTTAGGTCGAGGTGTGCGTGCTGCTAAATTGCCTAGTGGTGTTGATGAGTCTGCGCTAACAGAAGCGCAGATTTCTGATGCCATTGCCGATATTGCTGCTCAACGTGGTGGCGGGCCTGGGGTAGATCGAAGTGGTTTGTCTGTGCGGTCACTCTCATCAGCCACTGAAAGAGAGCAAGCTATTTTGCTCATAGCACGTTTGTTGGCACATCCCAGCATGCCAGAGGATTTTCTAGCGCGTGATAAAGCACGGTCGATTTCTAGTATTAAAGAAGCGGAAACCAAACCAGAATCCATCGCAGATAAAGCATTTTGGCGTTTAGCATATGGAGACCATCCTTATGCCAATGAATCAACAGTACAAAGTGTGTCAGCGATAACGCGTGAAGATCTGCTGCAATTTCATGCTACGCACTATGTAGCGAATCGGGCTGTGATAGCAATGATTGGTGACATCAGTCGCGCACAAGCCGATGAGATAGCACGTCAACTCACTGCGCGTTTACCGCAAGGCGGTTCCTTGCCTTCCATTACACCGGTTGTCACGCCACAGGCTGTAGAACAACGTATACCGCATCCTGCTTCGCAAGCGCATATAGTGATAGGTATGCCTGCATTGCAGCGTGGTGATGCTGATGTATTCGCACTCACTGTCGGTAATTACATTCTGGGTGGTGGTGGTTTTGTTTCAAGATTAACCAAAGAGGTGCGTGTAAAACGTGGCTTGGCATACAGTGTTTATAGTTACTTCAATGCGATGGAGCAGCCAGGTCCTTATCAAGCTGGATTGCAAACACGTAAAGATCAAGCAGATGAAGCATTAAAAGTCGTGCGTGAACAAATTGCTTCCTACTTACAAACGGGACCAACCGAAGCAGAATTAAAAGCAGCAAAAGATAATTTGATTGGTGGGTTTGCACTGCGGATTGATAATAATCGCAAAATCTTAGACAACATCGCCGTCATTGGTTATTACCAAATGCCGCTCGATTATTTAGATACATGGACTACGCAAGTAGCGAAGGTGACATTAGCTGATGTGCGTGCTGCTTTTAATCGCAAGCTTGCAATGGACAAAATAGTGACCGTAGTCGTGGGTGGAGCCAATAATTAATTTAAGCATGCCTACAGATGAAAAATCGATCTAGGCAGTTACCACGTCAAGTTCGCATCATAGGTGGCTTATGGAAGCGTACGCCCTTACCTGTTCCTGAGATTGAAGGTCTGCGTCCTACCCCAGATCGTGTGCGTGAAACCGTATTCAATTGGTTAGAACATCTCAAGCGAGCAAACTGGTCTCAGTTGTCGTGCTTAGATTTGTTTGCGGGATCTGGCGCATTTGGCTTTGAGGCGATGAGTCGCGGTGCGGCACGCGCGGTGTTGGTGGAATCGCATCCGGCAGCGATTGCGCAGCTAAAGGCAAATCAAACAAAGCTACAAGCAAGTCAAATGACGATCATGGCTGGCGATGCACATAGGCTGCTGTCGGTTATGCAGGATCAGTTTGATCTCATCTTTTTGGATCCGCCTTACCAATTACAGATGTTGCCTAGCATGTTGGCTTTGTGTAAAGCGCGCTTGGCAGTCGGTGGTTTGGTTTATGCTGAATATGCAGAAGCTTTTACCGACCTGCCTTTGCCTGATTGGCTTAATGGTTGGGCGGTGGTGCGCTCAGGGAAGGCAGGCGCGGTACATTATGCTTTGTTAACAGCAGCGGTTGTGCCCTGAAATTAGTGCATAATTCTCGTCCGTAGAGAGCTACCCAACCAGTTGGGTGCTCTGAAAATTATGAGGACACACATGCTGACAGCCGTTTACCCCGGAACATTTGATCCTCTTACTCGTGGTCATGAAGATTTAGTAAGAAGAGCCTCTGGGTTGTTTGATAAGTTGGTGGTGGGCGTTGCAGACAGCAAAGCCAAAAGTCCGTTTTTCTCACTGGATGAGCGGATGGAAATCGCGCATGAAGTATTAGGTCATTATCCTAACGTGCATGTAGAAAGTTTTTCAGGTTTATTAAAAGACTTTGTGCGACGCCATGATGCACGAGTGATTGTGCGTGGCTTGCGTGCAGTTTCGGATTTTGAATATGAATTCCAAATGGCAGGGATGAATCGTTATTTGCTGCCTGATGTAGAAACTTTATTCTTAACACCTTCCGATCAATATCAATTCATCTCTGGAACCATAGTGCGCGAGATTGCAATCTTAGGTGGCGATGTCTCTAAGTTTGTATTTCCCTCAGTTGAGAAATGGTTGTTACAGAAAATTAAAGCGAAAGAATAATTGGATTTGCAATCGTGGCATTAAAAATCACACAAGACTGCATCAATTGCGATGTGTGCGAACCTGAGTGTCCGAATGAAGCCATCTTCATGGGCCAAGAGATCTATCAGATCGATCCGAATAAATGCACCGAATGCGTAGGGCATTTCAATGAGCCACAGTGTCAACAAGTTTGTCCGGTTGCTTGCATACCACTCGATCCCGATTGGCATGAAAGCAAAGAACAGTTGATGGCTAAATACGAGAAATTAAAAACACCTCAGAGTTAAGTTGTTTATCGTCGTAGAACTACACGTTAAACAAGAAGTTCAATACATCGCCATCTTTCACGATGTACTCTTTTCCTTCAGCACGCATCTTGCCGGCTTCTTTTGCGCCTTGCTCGCCTTTGTGAGATATAAAATCATCAAAGGCTATGGTTTGTGCGCGAATAAAACCGCGTTCGAAATCGGTGTGAATCACACCAGCTGCTTGCGGTGCAGTGTCACCCGTATGAATAGTCCATGCACGGACTTCTTTTACACCAGCAGTGAAATAAGTTTGCAAGCCAAGCAAAGAAAAAGCAGCACGGATTAAACGATTTAAGCCCGGTTCTTGCATGCCCATATCGGTTAAAAAAGCTTCTTTATCTGTGTCTTCAAGATCAGCGATTTCTGATTCTATGGAAGCACAAATCGCAACGATAGGTGCGTTTTGTGTTTTTGCATAATTAGTTAAGGTGTCGAGCAAGGGATTGTTGGTAAACCCAGTGTCTGACACATTGGCGACATACATAGCGGGTTTAGCCGTAATCAAACAGAGTGGCTTGAGCATAGCAAGCTGATCTTTATCGAAACCCATAGCGCGCACGGGTATCGCATCATTCAGACCAGTCATTACCTTCTCCATCAAGCTGACCAGTGCAGCTGCATCTTTATCTCCGGAGCGTGCTTTTTTGGTTTCTCTGTATATGGCTTTTTCTACCGTACCCATATCTGCTAACGCGAGTTCAGTTTGAATGACAGCGATATCATCGAGCGGACTGACTTTGCCTGCCACATGAATCACATTTGCATCTTCAAAACAGCGCACGACATTAACGATGGCATCAGTTTCACGGATGTGGGCCAAGAATTGATTGCCCAAGCCTTCGCCTTTAGAAGCGCCTGCGACTAGGCCAGCGATATCGACGAATTCAACGGTTGCTGCTAAAACGCGCTCTGGTTTGACGATCTCTGCTAACTGACCTAAACGCGGATCGGGCACTTCCACTACACCGACATTCGGTTCTATCGTGCAGAATGGATAGTTTTCTGCTGGTATACCGGCTTTAGTGAGCGCATTAAAAAGAGTAGATTTGCCTACGTTAGGTAGGCCAACGATGCCGCATTGAAGACTCATGAGATGATCTGCTTAAAAGAGTGTTTACCTGTGCTGAAAACTAGTCTGCACACGCAAGAAAATAAAAGCCGTATTGTACTCTTGGTGATGCTCGTATTCGCAGTGGCGATGGGCTGCAGGACTTGACCGAATAACTGCATCATTCTTTGTCAGTTTTAGTATGTTGATTATCTGTAGGAGTAGGTGTTTATGAAACGAAGTGTTGATGTGGTTTTCTCCTTACTAGCCTTACTGTGTTTGATACCGTTAGCGCTCTTGATTGCCAGCTTGATTTGGTTGGAATCGCGTGGTCCCGTATTAGCGCGACCCCATCGTGTTGGGCGCAATGGTCGTATGGTGAAGGTGTTTGAATTTCACACGGCAAAAAGCGATCCAGATGCGATGGAAATGGTGGGCGGCTGTCATGGCGAGCAGGTAACGCGTATAGGCGGTGTGTTGCGTCGCTTAGGCATTGCGCAATGGCCTTTGCTGATTAATGTGTTGCGTGGTGATTTAAGTTTGGTAGGGCCGCGTGCCGAATTGCCGCGCTATGTAGGTTGTTATCCGACTGCGGATAGAAAGCTTATTTTGTCAGTCAAACCCGGTCTGGCCGATTTAGCAACGATAGAATTTACCGATGAAAAACGTATGTTAGCTGGCTTAGAAGGTGATGAACTCGAGCAGGCCTATGTTGAGCAGGTATTACCAATACGATTAGATTATGCAAAACGGTATTTAGAGCAGCGCGGATTTTGGTTAGATGCGCGGATTTTATTGTTAGGTTTGACGCGTGGTTTTTTACGCTAATAAAAAACAGCTGCTTGTTATGCGACAAGCAGCTGTTTTTATGAAAATCAATCAGATTTATTTGATTAAGTATTGTGACTTATCGTGACCTGCCATCCATTTTGGTGGTTTGCCGCGACCACTCCATGTTTCTCCGGTCGTATTATTTTTATATTTAGGTGCGACTGGTTTACGAGTTGATTTACCTACTCTTTTGCGACCAGTGATACCGAGATCATCCGCAGAAATCCCAAATTCCTTCATTTTGATTTGAATATCATTAATTGCGTTTATTAATTCATTTTTTCTAGCGTTTTCCGCTTCATGTTGGAGTTTTTCAATTTGACCTTGCAGTTCTTTGTAAGTGCTCATCAGTATTCCCCGTCATTGAAAGTTTTCAAAAAATCAACCAGCCAAGAGGCCATTTTCTTGCGTGTGGCGGGATTATACGTCAGAGGTTATCAAAAAAGTAATGCCTTAATTAATATTTTTTTGATAATAATAAAAGATCGTGAATCTTTTTGATTGATGCTGCGCTAACTTAAAACAAAACTCTGGCAGCGCAGTGGGTTAAGGGGCTGTGAACACATCTACAAATATCTAGGCAGGGTTATTTATAAGCACTCTGTGCGAATAGTGGACTAACGTGTGTGTAGCTCTAGCATTGCTTTTTCAAACAAGCCCTGACATAGCAAGGGAATGACAGACAGGCTTTTGTCTATGGCTTCATCAATCAATGCTTGTTCTTCTTTACGTGGTCTATGCAGCACGAAATCAGCTACCACTTGCTGTAGTTGTAATTCGCGTGGATGACCTATACCCAGACGTAGACGCCAATATTCTTGCGTGCCCAGTGCTGCAGTAATATCTTTGAGACCATTATGTCCACCCGATGATCCCCCTTTTTTTAACTTGGTTGATCCCGGTGGGAGATCTAACTCATCGTGTACTACAAGAATTTCAGCGGGTTCGATTTTATAAAAGCGACTCAACGCACCCACAGATAGGCCGGAGCGATTCATAAAAGTTTGCGGCTCGAGTAGCCATACTTCTTCATCTGCGATGCGAGATTTTTTTGCCAGCCCTTGAAAGCGCGCTTCACGTTGTAAGCCAGAGCTTGCTAGACGATCAACGAGCCAGAAGCCAGCATTATGTCGAGTCAATTCGTATTCACTACCGGGATTACCGAGGCCGACGATTAAGCGTATGGACATAAGAAAACAGATGAATGGAATAAAAAGTATTATCCGTCATTTAGAGAGGACTGAATATTTAAGATCTGATGGTCAATGCAGAGAGCTGATTAAAACAAATAAAAAAAAGCCCGCTCAAACAGAGCGGGCTGATTATTCTGTAAATAAAAAGCAGAATTATTTTTTCTCTTCAGGTGCTGGCGCAGCTTCAGCAGCAGGTGCAGCATCAGCCTTACCACCACCAGGTACTGATGCAGTAGCAATGGTTGGATTGTCTTTAGAATGAACTGCAGAAACACCAGCAGGCAGTTTTAAATCAGCTAAATGCAATGAGGTGCCTAATTCCATCTTAGATAAATCAACTTCGATGAATTCAGGCAAATCTTTAGGCAAGCAGCTAATGTCTAAATCTGTCATCACATGGCTAATAATGCCGGCACCTAATTTCACAGCAGGTGATACATCAGCGTGAATGAAATGCAGAGGCACTTTAACGTGAATCTTTTGGTTTTCATCAACACGTTGAAAATCAGCATGCAAAACTAATTGTTTATAAGCGTGAACTTGAAAATCACGCAGCAATACTTTTTCAACTTTACCGTTTACATCCATGTCGAGAATGGAGGAATGAAAAGCTTCTTTTTTCAACGCATGATAAAGCGCGTTGTGATCAAGAGAGATATTCACTGGTGCAGCAGGACCGCCATAAATAATACCTGGCGTATGACCCGCTTTGCGCAGGCGGCGGCTCGCTCCGGACCCCTGCTCAGTACGTGGAAAAGCAACAACTTTCATGTTTAACTCCTAAATTGGGATGGGTATCCCGAGATTGTCATCCCCCGCGACCAGAGGATGAAGATTCGAGTACAGCATCACACTGCACTCACATTCTGTTTACAAAAAAATTAATTACCTGCTTCATCCTCAGCGAATAAAGACATCACTGAATTGCCCTGACTAATGCGCTTAAAGGTTTCAGCCAGTAAGGACGCACAGGTTAATTGTCTGATCTTGCCGCACGCTTTTGCTTGCGCGGTAAGAGGAATCGTATCCGTGACAACTAATTCATCTAATGGCGAATTCTGTATACGATCAACAGCCGGACCTGAAAGCACAGCATGCGTGCAATATGCCACCACTTTCTTTGCGCCACGCTCTTTCAATACTTCTGCTGCTTTGGTGAGTGTGCCTGCTGTATCCACCATGTCATCCATGATGACGCAATTACGTCCTTCTACTTCACCAATAATATTCATGACTTCAGACACATTCGCTTTGGGGCGACGTTTGTCAATAATCGCTAAGTCACAATTTAAACGTTTCGCTAAAGCTCTTGCACGAACCACACCGCCCACATCAGGAGAAACGACGAGTAAATCATCGTAATTCTTCTCAACTAAATCAGTCAGCAAAATCGGTGAAGCGTAAATGTTATCAACTGGGATATCGAAGAATCCCTGAATTTGATCTGCATGCAAATCCATAATCAACACACGTTCTACACCAGCTTCTTGCAACATATTAGCGACCACTTTGGCTGAGATCGCAACACGCGCTGAGCGAGGGCGGCGATCTTGTCTGGAGTAGCCGTAATAAGGAATCGCAGCGGTAATACGGCCTGCTGATGCGCGCTTCAAAGCATCCACCATCAGCATGATTTCCATTAAATGGTCATTGGTTGGCGCACAAGTCGATTGCAACACAAAGACATCTTTGCCGCGCACATTCTCATTAATCTCAACCACGATTTCACCATCAGAGAAGCGCGATACCACCGCTTTGCCCAATGCGATACCAAGCTGACCAACCACGCCCGCAGCCAGCTCCGGATTAGCACTGCCGGTAAAAACCATTAGGTTTTCGTGGACCATAGGACCTCAGGATGCGATAGGTTAAAAGATCAAAAGCCGCTCGCTCGCTAGGAGCGTGCGGCCTGACTGGATGTTTCGCGCTTCTATTAATGGCAGGGGAACAAGGATTCGAACCTTGGAATGCTGGAATCAAAATCCAGTGCCTTAACCAGCTTGGCGATTCCCCTACACAACCGGTCTGTCTGTCGAGCTTAATGCGTCAGACGAAAATTTGTGTACACAACGTATTACTTATTTAGCAAGCTTTCCAGAGGGTGATGTTGCAAAGAAGAGCAACTCCATGCTTGCCATCCAGACCCTAGCGGGACTTGCTGGACAACCGCCTTGGCAGCAGCTTGATCTGTCATTCGGGCAAACACACATGCTCCTGAACCTGACATCCTAGCGTTTCCAAACTGCCCTAGCCAATCTACGGCTGCCAAAACCTCTGGAAATGCTTTTTCTGCTACTGCCTGTAAATCATTTCTTCCGAATGAAAATAGCCCTGAAGAAAAGTCCGACATTTTGACGGACTTGGTGTCTCGTGTCAAATCAGGGGAGCCAAAAATCAGAGGCGTAGGTACTGCCACCCCAGGATGAAGAATCACGAACCATGCATCCTCAGTCGTCAGAGGGGTAAGCCTCTCACCGATTCCCTCCACAAAGGCATTTTGACCCAGCAAAAAAAAGGGCACATCCGCGCCTAAGCTAAGTCCAACTTGCATTAGTTCGTTTTGATGTAAGCCTAATTGCCAAAGATGATTGAGCGCGATCAGGGCACTTGCTGCATCGGAGGAGCCGCCACCGAGACCACCGCCCATGGGAATTTGCTTTTCTAGTGAGAGATCAGCTCCTGGGATTTGCAATCCTCGTTGCTGTGCTCGTTGTTCTAGCAGGCGAGCAGCTCGTGTCACGAGATTGGTAGCAGGATCTACACCGGCAATATCAGACAGCAAATGAATTGCGCCATCATCACGTAAGCGAATGCAAAGCTGATCTTGTAAATCAATGAGTTGAAATACAGATTGTAGTAAATGATAACCATCACTGCGTTGACCAACCACATGCAAAAATAAATTTAACTTTGCAGGCGCAGAGAAATAATGCACCGTCATTTTGGAGTCCAGCTATCAAGCACAATTTTCAAATTGATTTCACCATGACGCTTGCTAAAATGTTTTAAGTCTATGCGTTTAGGAATACGATAGCCTGATGCATCTTCTTGCCACAACACGTATTGCACTTCCCAACCGTTATCGATAAAACCAGACTGTGCATCACGCATAACAACTTGTTGTTGACCTAATGCATTGGTATAAAAACCTTGTAGCCATTCCTTTAATCCATGTACAGGTAAAGGCCAACCTAAAGCATCACTGGTGAGTGCGTTTACATCATTTGCAATACGCAATGTTTCACCTGTCTGTTGCAACATGGCGCGCTCAGGCTCGATCATGATTTGCGCAATCGTCTGGCCGAGTGGTGTGAATAGCGCAATGCTGGTGGTGTTGGCAGTTTGATCCCACGTAAACTTACCTTGTAGGGATTGTGCTTTACCTTGTTGTTGGTAACTCACCGAGAGTCTGCCGCTTAAACTAATGGCCTTGTAGTAAGGTGCCACGCTTGAAGAGGCTTTGATGCTAGGCGTAGTTTGACAAGCGCCTAGCAAGAGAGCGAGTACCAGAATTAAATAACCCATAACGTCTCGTTAGTCAGCAAAGGCGATCGAACTCTTAGAGCTTAATACGCAAACGTTGTAACGTCTTTTTTAACGTTTCATTTTTAGGATCTTTACTCGCTGCAGCACGCCAGAGTTTTTTTGCTTCGTCATTGCGACCTTTAGTCCACAGCACTTCGCCTAAGTGCGCAGCAATTTCAGAATCGGGTTTAATGCCAAAAGCACGACGTAAAATTTCTTCTGCCTTATCGAGTTGGCCCATACGAAATTCCACCCAACCCATGCTATCGAGAATGTAGGCATCATCCGGCGCCAATGCTACAGCTTTACTAATGAGTTCATGTGCTTCTTTTAGACGAACGTTGCGATCAGCTAGCATATAGCCAAGCGCATTGTAGGGATGAGGACTATTTGGTGTGAGCGCAATGATTTTTCGTAGTGATTGCTCCATCAGGTCAAGCTGACTATTTTTCTCCGCAACCATGGCGTATTCATAGAGCAAATCTGTGTTGTCAGTAAAACGCTGTAACGCTTCTTCAATGAATTGCAGAGATTCGTTTAATTTTCCTGTGTCTCTGAGTAGTTGTGCTTCACCAATCAGAAGTTTAATTTTATCTTCATCATTTTCGGTCGATGTTTGTGCAAGCAACTGTCTTGCTTCAGCAAGTTGACCCGCTTTTGCTTTAATGTGCGCACGTTTTATGACGGCGGTGAGAAAATTATTTTGTGCGCTGCTATCGACTTGCTCTAGCCATTTCACAGCAGTTGGTAAATCATTTTTATCTTCTGCAATTTGCGCTAATACCATTAAAGCTTGTGAAGAGTCGCGTTCGGGATCGCGATTGCCATTCAGTGTTTTTATATACGCTGCCAGATAATTTTCTGCTTCTGTAAACTCACCACTTTGCGCAGCAAGTAAACCCATTGCATATAAACTGGTTTGCTCTTGTGGGACTTGCTGTAGTAAAGTTTTAAATTCTTTTTTTGCCTCAGCTACTTTGCCCAGTTCAAGTAATAAACGCGCATAAGTAAGTCGAATGTCGCGTGATTTAGGATTTTTTTGTAAAAAATCAGCGAGTACTTTGAGTGCTTCGTTTTTATCTTCCATCAACTGAATTAAACTCAGCACAGCTAATTCAGATTGAGGATTTTTAGACACCACATCACGTGATTCTTTCATCGCATCGGAAGCTTTGCCTGCATCAAGTGCAGATTTTGCTATTGCCAGTTGAGCTTCTACCGAGTTGCGATAAGGTTCTAGTAGTTCTTTCAAAAGACTTGCTGCACGAGCACGATCAGGTATGCGAGCTAAATGACGCTGTGTTTGCGCAATTACACTGCCTAGATTGGCGGCATTACTGTTAGCGAGTCGTTTCGCGAGAATTTTTTTCGCATCCTCTGTTTGATTAGTAATCAAGAGCAGACTTAACAACACTTGCGCTGCCTCTTCTGAAGTGGGGTCAACTTCTACCCAGAACTGGGTTGCTTTCACCGCTTCCACTGTTAACTTGCTATTCATCGCCATTTCAGCTGCGCGTCTAGCAATACGAGGATCGCGTGAACTGCGTGCAATCGTCATCATGGTGGAGTAGGCAGCAAAACTGTTACCACGTTGCTCTGCTAATTCTGCGGATAAGTATTTAAAGAGAATCTCTTCTGTCAGATAGACCAAAGGCAGGTTTTGCGTTTTTGCACTAGAG
>Ga0209442_1002050_pt1 | contig 11087 bp, 7 predicted proteins | sample LauGreSBDMM110DD_2_FD_187565 | JGI IMG/M metagenome (GOLD analysis project Ga0209442, IMG submission 187565) | Freshwater lake microbial communities from Lake Michigan, USA - Sp13.BD.MM110.DD (SPAdes) (version 2) | ecosystem: Environmental > Aquatic > Freshwater > Lake | place: Lake Michigan, USA...
TGCATGTGTAAAGCATTCCGCCAGCGTTCAATCTGAGCCAGGATCAAACTCTATAGTTCGATCTTGAATTTTTTCGCTCTTTCGAGCAACTCATAAAAACGGAATTGAAGTGAACTTCACTTCTATTCTCATGAGCGTTTGAGGCCTTGCGGCCTCGGTTACTAGAACCTTGGCAATTGCCTTCAAACGCCCACGCTTATCGGCTGTAAGTTGTTAACGAACCGTTGATTAGCTGCGATCAGCTGAGCCAAGGATTATGACACGATTATTTAAGTCCTGTCAACACTCGGGGTCTTTTGCCCATTTTGCGAGCCTTTAAGGGGCTTTGCTGTTTGTGCGAAGCCTTGCAGTATATACCGGAATTTAGGTGCCGGTCAACTGCCTGCATTTATTTTCCTCAAGAACCGGTGATTACCCGCGCCAAGGACATCTAAGCCGTTGAATTTAAATGATTTAATTTATTTCAAGAAAGTGCTTTCAATCTTCTGCCGTTGCCCGGCGCGAAATTCACTTTTCAACAACGCCTCTTTTTCGTCAGCGAGAATGGCTGGCCTGCAATGCATCTGCGCTCAGGTTTTCCGCTATGCCAGATGGCTGCGCGCTTCCTATTTTTACCCCACATCATGAGCCTGCTTCAACTACAACAAGCCCAATTGGCGTTTGGTCAAGCCGCCTTGCTCGATCACGCGGATTTTTCACTGCAACCCCTTGAGCGAGTGGGCTTGATTGGTCGCAATGGCACAGGCAAATCCTCTCTGATGCGCATTTTGGCGGGCATTGAAAAACCTGATGACGGTCAATTGCAATTGCAACAAGGGGTTCGTTTGGCTTTGGTGCAGCAAGAGCCAGTGCTAGACCCTGAATGGACTGTTCATGAAGCCGTGCGCCAGGGTTTGTCAGAGGTGATCGCTTGGATCGACAGCTACTCTTTGGGCGAAGGCGACTTGAATCTTTTGCAAAACGCCATTGAGTCCCGCCACGGTTGGGGCTGGGAACAACGCGTGGAAGAGACGCTGCACCGACTACGCCTCAACCCCCATGCGCTGGTTTCTGAGCTTTCCGGCGGAACCGCCAAGCGCGTTGCGCTGGCCCAGGCGCTGGTGCAACAGCCCGACATTTTGCTGTTGGATGAGCCCACCAATCATTTGGATCTTGACAGCATTGAGTGGCTGGAAAACCTGTTGATTGAGTCGCGCACCAGCATGGTCATCATCACCCACGACCGCAGTTTTTTGGACAAAGTGGCCACGCGCATTGTTGAACTCGACCGGGGTCGCCTGCTGTCTTATCCGGGCAATTACGCGGCGTACCAACGTCAAAAAGAGGCGCAACTGGCACAAGAGGCTGTGGTTCAAGCCCGGGCTGACAAGCTGTTGGCCGAAGAGGAAGTTTGGGTGCGCAAAGGGGTTGAGGCTCGCCGCACCCGCAGCCAAAGTCGCATTGTTCGTCTGGAACAGTTGCGCCAACAACGCGCCCAACGCCGCGAAGTTCAAGGCCGGGTGAACATGGGCCTGTCCAGCGGTGCGCCCAGCGGAAAAATTGTGGCCGAGCTTGAAGGTGTGAGCAAGTGGTTCACAGCCCCCAATGGCGATCGAAAAACGGTGGTGAGGGATTTCAGCGCCACCTTGCTGCGCGGTGACAAGGTGGGCTTGATGGGGCCCAATGGCGCTGGCAAAACCACTCTGCTCAAATTGATTTTGGGCGAAATTGCCCCTGACAGTGGCAAGCTGCGACAGGGAACAAAAATCCAGGTTGCCTACTTCGACCAAATGCGCCAAGCCCTGGACTTGGACGCCAGCTTGGAGGACTTCATCAGCCCGGGTAGCGAATGGATTGAAATTGGCAGCCAGCGCAAGCACGTCAAAAGTTACTTGCAAGACTTTCTGTTTTCGCCTGGCCGCGCGCACTCGCCCATCCGTTCACTGTCGGGCGGCGAACGCAATCGACTGCTACTGGCTCGTTTGTTTGCCAGGCCAGCCAACGTGCTGGTGTTGGATGAACCCACCAATGATTTGGACATTGACACCTTGGAATTGCTGGAAGAGTTGTTGCAAAACTACGATGGCACGGTGTTCATTGTCAGCCACGACCGCACATTTTTGGACGAAGTCGTCACCAACACCTTGGTCTTCGAAGGCGACGGCCATTGGCGTGAATATGTAGGTGGTGTCCAAGACTGGCTGCAGCAATCGCGCCGCGCCATGGCGCTCAACGCTGGTTCACCCATCGACTCGGGCGCCATTCAAACCACCGCCACGCCACAGGCTGCGGCACAGGCCAGCGTTGAAATCACCCAGCCCCTCCCCAAAAAAACCAAGCTGAGTTTCAAAGAGCAGCGCGAGTTAGAGGGCTTGCCCGCTTTGATCGAATCGTTAGAGCGCGAGCAAAACGAGCTGAATCATTTGCTGGCCGATGGCCAATTGTTCGCCCAGGACCACGTCAAAGCGGCCCAATTGGGATTGCGCATTGAGGCGATTGAGTCCGAGTTGATGCAGGCCCTGCAGCGCTGGGAAACCCTGGGCAACCGCTGATGTCGCCCCACACAACCATCGCTTCAAGGGGGACGCATGGGTAACTCCGAATGGGCGGCTTTGCTGGCGATGTGCACGGCGGTCAGCTTTTCCCCGGGGCCCAACACCACTTTATCGACCGCGTTGGCCGCCAATCACGGCCTGCGTCGGGCCTTGCGTTTTTGTGTCGCTGTGCCCGTGGGCTGGGCATTGCTTTTGGTGCTGTGCGGCGCTGGCTTGGGCCTGTTGATCATTGACAACCCACCTGTTCGCTGGGCCATCCAATGGGCTGGCGCGGCATATATGCTTTGGTTAGCATTCAAACTCAGCCGAACACAACATTTGGGCACGGTTGACGCATCGCGATTGAGCGTGGGTTTTTGGCAAGGTGTGGCGCTTCAATTTCTCAACATCAAAGCCTGGATGCTGGCCATCACCTTGACCGGTGGGTGGGTGATTCATGCCAATGGACAAGTGGCGTCAAACCCCACCGAGCGCTTGGTACAGGTGGTTGGCGTGGGCATGGCGTTTGCCTTTTGCAGCAACTTCACTTATGCCTGTGTCGGTTCGATGCTGAGGCAATGGCTGGGCCAGGGAACCCGACTGATTTGGTTCAACCGGGGTTTGGCCTCGCTGTTGGTGGTCACCGCTGGCTGGGTTTTGCTGGCATGATGCATTCATGCTTTTGAACAAAGACTCGCGCATGAAACGCGCTTTTGCCCAAGTGGATGTCTTTACCGCTTCCCCCTACCTGGGGAACCCCGTGGCAGTGGTGCTGGATGGCGCAGGCCTGTCCACCCATGACATGCAGGCTTTCACCGATTGGACCAATCTATCTGAAGCCACCTTTATCTTGCCCCCCACCCAACCAGGGGCTGACTATGCGCTGCGCATTTTTTGCCCTGGACGCGAACTCCCTTTCGCCGGCCACCCCACCTTGGGCAGTTGCCACGCTTGGTTGGAGGCAGGCGGTGTGCCCCAGGGCGCAGAGGTGGTTCAAGAATGCGCGGTGGGCTTGGTGCGCATTCGGCGTGACGGCCAGCGACTGGCCTTTGCCGCACCCCCCTTGCGACGCAGCGGCCCCTTGCCCGAAGACGAGTTGTTGCGCATCGCGCATGGCTTGGGTGTGACCAGACAAGACATCTTGCACCACGCTTGGTGCGACAACGGCCCGCAGTGGCGCGGCGTCATGCTGGCCAGCGCTGAACAAGTGCTGGCCCTCCAGCCCAACGCCCAGATACTGGCTGGCATGGAGGTGGGCGTGGTCGCTCCCTTGGTAACGCAAACCCAGCACGGCAATCATGATCCGGCAGAGGCCTTTGAGGTGCGTGCTTTTTTCCCAGGAAATGCTGGCTTGACCGAGGACCCGGTCACCGGAAGTCTGAATGCCGCCTTGGGCCAATGGTTGATCGGTGCCGGTCTCGCACCCGAACAATACGTGGCACGCCAAGGCACGGCCATGGGCCGCGCGGGACGGGTGCATGTGCAACAAGATGCGCATGGACAGGTGTGGGTGGGCGGGGAATCAGTGGTCTGCATCAAAGGTCATGTGACGCTTTGATCCACCGGATCAACGGGCCCGCGTCCCCCACGAGACGCCATGACGGACACCGATTCGCGACAATGTCGGCATGGGAACTCTCTACTTGGTGCGCCATGGCCAGGCCTCGTTTGGCGCCGACGACTATGACCAACTGTCCGAACTCGGCCAGCGCCAAAGTCGCCGCTTGGGCGCTTATTTTCGAGAGCGCGGATTGACGTTTGAGGCTGTCATCACGGGCAGTTTGAAGCGGCAACAGCAAACATGGCGGGGCATTGCTGAAGGCATGGGCCAAGCCGAACTGCAGCACTTGGTGTGGCCCGGCTTGAACGAATACGACAGCCATGCGGTGATCCACGCCATCCACCCCGAGCCTTTGGCCAAGCCCGACACCCCTGAACTTTACAAACACCACTTTGGTTTGTTGCGCAAAGGCTTGCAGGCCTGGATGCGTGGCCAATCACAACCCCAAGGCATGCCCACCTACCCCGAATTTGTCCTGGGCGTCACTTCCGCCTTGGCCCATGTGCAGGCCCAGCACAGTGGCGATGTATTGCTGGTGTCCAGTGGCGGACCGATTGCCACGGCGGTGGGCCACGTCTTGCAAACGCCCGCCGAAGTGACGATTGAGCTCAATATGCGCATCCGCAACACCGCGGTGTGTGAAATGCACTACACGCACAAGCGTTTGTCATTGGTCAGCCACAACACCATCAATCATCTGGACGGACTCACCCACCAAGGCTGGGTCACCTACACATGAGGGGTGGCCTGCCGGCCGTGTCACAGCGGGGGGTGTTCCACCACCTCGCGCAACATGCGCGCCAATTGCAATCCTGCCGCTTGCACCAAGGCCTGTCCATGGTCGGCCTGGGCGGTCAAGGCATTGCCCGCCGCGCCATCGGGGTTGTAGTCTTGCATGTGCCAGCCTTGCTTGGCGCTGCGCCCGTCTCCCAAGATGGAGAAACGCGCAGCCTTTTTCTGGGCAGCCGAGGCAAAGTTTTGGGCCTGGGCCATGCGCACGTCCTGGGGTGACAAAGCCAACATCATGGCTGTTTCCATCGCGCCCGCGTGCGCACCAAAGCGATGTTCCTCGGCGCTGAACAGGCCCATCACCGCCTCCCCCAAGGGCAGTTGGTACCAACTGGTGCCAAACACCAGCAGGCCGTGGCGGGCGCGCAACTCGCGGGCCACCACATCCATCAAGCCCACATTTCCCCCGTGCGCGTTGAACAAGACCATTTTCTTCAAACCCGCACGGGCCACGCTGGCCCCAATATCGCACCAGAGTTCAATCAAAGTGGCTGGTCCCACACTGAGTGTGCCTGCAAACGCGGTGTGCTCGGTGCTCAAACCCAGGTTTTGGGTGGGCAAAAACAGCACCGGGTCGGCGCTGGTCAAGTGGGTGAGCGAAGCCGCCACCACGCCATCCACCAAGGTGGTGTCCACGCTCAAGGGCAAATGAGGGCCATGCTGCTCTGTGGCCCCCAAAGGCAACACGGCCACCGCCCGCTCAGCATCGAGCAGGGCAAAGTCGGTGGTGGTGAGTTGGGCCCAGAAATGAGATGTGATGTCCATCCCCTCATCTTAAGGACTTTGCAACAAAGCCAACCGAGCTGAGGTGGATTGGGCCATTCGCTACCATCGGCACCTCATGTTTTGCAAATCCCACTTTCGCAATGCTTTGTCCGCTTTGGCCTTGATGCTGGGCTGTGTGGGCGGCCTTTGGGCACAAAGCAACGCTGCCGTGGTCAACACCGGCCAAGTGCGCGCTGAATTGATGGTCTGGGCGCCACAAGGCCTGGGGCCGGGCAAAACCATGTGGCTGGGACTGCACATTCAGCATCAAAAGGGTTGGCATACCTATTGGAAGAACCCAGGAGACTCTGGCCTGCCCACCCAATTGCAATGGCAACTGCCTTCGGGATGGTCGGCTGGCGAAACCCATTGGCCCACACCCGACAAAATCCGGGTGGGCGAGATGACCAACTATGGTTTTGAGGGCTCGTCTTTATTGGCGGCCCCCATCAGCATGACCGCGGCAGCCAAGCCCACAGAAGCGCAAGAAGTGACTTTACAAGCCAACTGGCTGGTGTGCCGACAGGAATGCATCCCGCAAGAAGGCCGATTTGTGTTGCGCATTCCCGGCCAAAGCAGCCAAGCGGTAAACGGTCCGCTGTTCGAAGCCTTGTTGCGCCAGCAACCGCAAGCGCTGGCAATGGGCGCCTCGCTCGCCCAAGTGCACCCAGACCGCTTGGCTCTGACCATCACGGGCCTGCCGCAAACCGTTTGGGGCCAAAAGCCTGCGGTGTTTGTCGAATTGCCCGAGGTGATCGACCATGCGGGCGAAACCCATCCCCGCAGCCAAGGCCAATGGCGCGCCGACCAATGGCAGATGGATCTGCCCCTGCACCCCATGCGCAGCACCCAGCCGCAAGACCTGCCCTTGGTGCTGGTGTTCGGCAAAGGCGCTGAATCCACCGCCTGGCGGGTGAGCCTGCCTACCAGTGGCGTGTGGCCTGCGCTGCCCAGCCCCGGCGCGGGCTTGGGCCAACTGCCCAGCTCAACACCTGCCATCTCTGTGAGCGCAACCAGCAGCCCACTGGGTGCCAATTGGGGCGCCAGTTTTTGGCTGGCCTTGATCACCGCTTTGTTAGGGGGCTTGGTGCTCAACCTCATGCCTTGCGTTTTGCCTGTTTTGGCCATCAAGGTGGTGGCTTTGGGTTTGCCGGGGCAAAGCCCTCTGCAGCGGCGCAGGGATGGGGCGGCCTACAGCGCTGGTGTGGTGCTCACTTTTGTGGCTTTGGGTGCTACGGTTTTGATGTTTCGTGCGGCCGGTGAGCAACTGGGGTGGGGCTTTCAACTCCAGTCCCCCCTGTTTGTCAGCGCCCTGGCCTTGTTGTTCACCGCCCTGGCCCTGAACCTGATGGGTTTGTTTGAATGGGGCCAGTTGTGGCCTGCCGCTTGGGGTGGGTGGCAATCACAACACCCGGGGTTCAATGCCTTCGCCTCAGGGGTGTTGGCGGTGGGACTGGCTTCCCCCTGCACGGCACCCTTTGTGGGTGTCTCGATGGGCTGGGCCTTGAGCCAAGCCTGGCCCAGTGCGCTGGCGGTTTTGGCCGCCATGGGCGTGGGCATGGCTTTGCCCTATGCCCTGCTCAGCCTGTGGCCCACATTGGGCAAGTTCCTTCCCCAGCCTGGCGCTTGGATGAACGTGTTCAAAACCCTGATGGCTTTCCCTTTGTGGATCACAGTGGTGTGGTTGTTATGGGTCTTGGGCCAACAAACCAGTTTGGACGCCGCCATGGCCATGCTGCTGTTCTTGCTGGCCACAGCCGCGCTGATTTGGTCCTGGGGTTTGCCCAAACCTATTCGCCAGTGGTTGGTGCTTTTGTCCTGCGCGGCTTGGTTGGCCTGTGCCTGGGTGACTTGGCCCCGTTTGAACGCGTCTGAAGAACCCAGCCGCACGGCCAGCGCAACCTGGCAAAGTTGGTCCTCGCTGGCAGTGAAAGATCGATTGGATCGAGGGCAAGCGGTGTTTGTCGACTTCACCGCCGCTTGGTGTGTGACTTGCCAGTTGAACAAACAAACCACCTTGAGCCACCCCGATGTGCTGCGTGAATTTGAACGCCAAAACATCAGCCTGATGCGGGCCGACTGGACGCGCCGAGATCCATCGATCACCCGCGCTTTGGCCGAATTGGGCCGCAGCGGCGTACCCGTTTATGTGTTGTACCAACCTGGCCAAGCACCGCTGGTCTTGTCTGAACTGCTCAGCCCAACCCTGGTCCTTGACACCCTGAAACAGCGATGACCCAGATGCTGGGCACATCGTGAAGACCCGGGTATTTGGGGTCGACCTGCCCTGCCACAATAAGCTCCATGAACGCACCACTCCTCAACGACACCTTCCTCAAAGCCTGCTTGCGTCAGGCCACCGACCACACCCCCGTTTGGCTGATGCGCCAAGCTGGACGCTACCTGCCCGAGTACTGCGCCACCCGCGCCAAGGCGGGCAGCTTCATGGGGCTGGCCACCAATGTGGACTACGCCACCGAAGTCACCCTGCAGCCGCTGGACCGCTATGCGCTGGATGCGTCGATTTTGTTCTCCGACATCCTGACAGTGCCAGACGCCATGGGCTTGGGGCTTTCATTCGCCCTAGGCGAGGGGCCCAAATTTGCCAAGGTGGTGCGCGACGAAGCCGCCGTGGCCGCCTTGGCCGTGCCCGATATGCACAAGCTGCAATACGTGTTTGACGCGGTCACCAGCATTCGCAAGGCATTGAATGGCCGCGTGCCCCTCATTGGTTTTTCGGGCAGCCCTTGGACGCTGGCTTGCTATATGGTCGAAGGTGGCGGCTCAGACGACTACCGTTTGGTGAAAAGTCTGATGTACAGCCGCCCTGACCTGATGCACCGTATCTTGGCGATCAACGCCGACGCTGTGGCCCTGTATTTAAATACCCAAATCGAAACCGGTGCCCAAGCGGTGATGGTGTTTGACAGCTGGGGCGGCGTGTTGGCCGACGGCGCTTTCCAAGAATTCAGCTTGGCCTACACCCGTCGGGTGTTGGCGCAGCTCAAACGCAGCCATGATGGTGCTGTCATTCCACGACTGGTATTTACCAAGGGTGGTGGTCTGTGGCTGCCCGAGATGAAAGACCTGGACTGCGAGGTGCTGGGCTTGGACTGGACCATGAACCTGGGCACCGCCCGGCGTTTGGTGGGTGGCGAGGTTGGTGGAGCTGGCAAAGCGCTGCAAGGCAATATCGACCCGAATATTTTGTTTGCGCCGCCTGCGCAGATCGCCACAGAGGTCCATCGCGTGCTGGACAGCTTCGGCAAGCCCCACACCGACCTCAGCACCACCGGCCCCACCCACATCTTCAACCTCGGCCACGGCATCAGCCAGTTCACGCCGCCCGAGCATGTGAGCGCCTTGGTGGACGCGGTACACAGACACTCACGCTTATTGCGAAAAAAATAATGTTTTGGGGCTCTTTTACGAACAAAGTTTAGTCCAGCGACTTGACTTATGCACAAAATTTGTGTTGCGGTGCAGTAAGTACCTGTTTGGATACCCATCTTTTTTTCGCCCCTTGAAATCATCCTAAGTCATTGATTCATATACAGCTGATCAATTGCCTGAAAATCGGGCATTCTGTTCAAAGCCTTGCCAGACAAGGGTTTGGGCGGCCGAATGGCAAGATATCAACAAAGTTATCCACAGAATCTTGGGGTTAGTTCAAAGCGCTTGCAAATCAAGCACTTAAACCCGATTTCATGTCCATCGCTTGACCATCCGCACCAAAACCCATTGCCATGCCCGTCCCCTTGTCCGTTTTGGTCCAAACCCCGGCACACAGCGGCATTGGTGGACCCCTGACCTATTTGAGTGAGGAAGCACTTGCGTTGGGAACCTTGGTTCGTGTTCCGCTGGGCCAACGCGAGTTGCTTGGCATTGTGTGGACGCCCACGGCAGAGGCAGACGACCCGGTCACGCCCGACAAACCCATGCGTTTGCGTTCCATTGCCGGGGTTTTGGAGGGTTTGTCGCCATTGCGGCCCAGTTGGCAAGCGCTGATTCGCTTCACTGCCAGTTACTACCAGCGCAGTGAAGGCGAAGTCGCATTGGCCGCCCTGCCGCCCTCCTTGCGTGAACTCAGCCCGGTGCAATTGACCCGCCGCCTTCAGAGAAAAGCCGGCAGCATCAAAGGCAAAGCCAAAAGTATTGACACATCCCACATTCATATGCCTGTACCTGAAGCCTTGGGCACCCCGCCCCAGGGCCTGGCTTTGACCACAGAACAAGAAGTCGTTTTAGGGCAGATTGAACAACAAAAAGGGCCTTTTTTGTTGTTTGGCAGCACTGGCAGCGGCAAGACCGAGGTGTATATGCAAGCGGTTCAACGCTTGTTGCAATCCGAGCCCACGGCGCAAGCCTTGGTGATGGTGCCTGAGATCAACCTCACACCCCAGTTGGAGCAACGCTTTCGCCAGCGATTTGAACCATGGCTGGGGCCGGGTTGTGTGGTCGCGATGCACAGCGCCATGACACCTGCCCAGCGGCTGGCCAGCTGGCTGAGCGCGCACAGCGGCCAGGCGCGCATGGTGCTGGGCACCCGCATGGCGGTGCTGGCGTCCCTGCCCCATTTGCGGCTCATCGTGGTCGATGAAGAGCACGACCCCAGTTACAAGCAACAAGAGGGCGCGCGTTACTCGGCACGCGACTTGGCCATTTACCGCGGCCAACTCGAGGGCGCCAAGGTGTTGCTGGGGTCGGCCACGCCATCGCTGGAGAGTTGGCACCACAGCCGGCCCGCCAGCGAGGACAAGCCAGCCGGGCGCTACGTGCGACTGCACATGCCCGCGCGGGTGGGGCAAAGTGCATTGCCTTTGGTGCGCCGGGTGGACATGAACCGCCAGCCGAGGCGCACGGTTTTTTCGGGGGTGCTGCTCGACGCCATGCGCGAGCGCATCCGCATGGGCCAACAAATTTTGGTGCTGCTCAATCGCCGCGGTTACGCACCGGTCTTGCACTGCCCATCATGCCAGTGGAAAAGCCAGTGCCCCCACTGCAGTGCATTTCAGGTGTTTCACAAACTCGACCGCTCGTTGCGTTGCCACCATTGCAGCTTTGCGCAAGCCGTGCCACGCGCCTGCCCCGAATGCGGCGACACCGATGTGCGGGCCATGGGACGCGGCACAGAGCAATTGGAAGAGATCTTGGCCACCCAGCTGGAAGGGGTGGTTCGACCCGACGGTGGGGCGCCACGCATTGCCCGCATTGATGCCGATTCCACCCGTGCCAAAGGGGCCTTGGAGTCGCAACTGGCCCAAGTGCATGCGGGCGAAGTGGATGTGCTGGTGGGCACGCAGATGATTGCCAAAGGGCACGACTTTCGCCGCGTGAGCCTGGTGGCAGCCATCGACACCGACGGGGCTTTGTTCTCCAGTGACTTTCGCGCGCCTGAGCGTTTGTTCAGCTTGCTCATGCAAGCCGCAGGCCGCGCCGGGCGGGACGCCCAATGGTCG
>Ga0209442_1002056_pt1 | contig 11076 bp, 10 predicted proteins | sample LauGreSBDMM110DD_2_FD_187565 | JGI IMG/M metagenome (GOLD analysis project Ga0209442, IMG submission 187565) | Freshwater lake microbial communities from Lake Michigan, USA - Sp13.BD.MM110.DD (SPAdes) (version 2) | ecosystem: Environmental > Aquatic > Freshwater > Lake | place: Lake Michigan...
CCTTCAGGTTGATTTACTAAAGAGGAATCTGTATTTAATCCTCCAGGAATGTTTACACTAACTCCTCCTTGTTGTTTTTCTTTAGCCATAATTATCTCATATAAGATGAGTTACCTGATGTGTATCTATATTTGTTTGTAAAGTTAGGGTCATTAAATATCCTATCTTCTGCTTGTCCAAGTTTACCAAAGAAACCATAGTATCTTTTTCTTCTTGGTAATAAGTAGTTACTTCCTTCCATAAGGTCTTCATACTCATCAGTTCCCCAAGGCATCTTGGCTTTGTTCTTAAACTGTTTGATATACTTTAACCATCTTGCTTCAGCTACTTGAGCTATTTGCATAGCCCCTTCTCTGTGATTCCAAGCTTCTCTTTCTTTAGTTTTCCAACCTAAGTAATAAGTAATAGCAGCTTTAGCAGATTCATCATCAGGAATCATAGGGTATCCAGTTTCTTGGTCTACTCTTTGTCTTAAGTAAGCTACTGCCACATACCCTTCTTTGAAACTAAATCTAAGTTGGTCTCCAACAATAGTATATTCATCTGAAAGACTTGAAGTATTCTCATTATACAATCCTGCATTACATTCTGTCTGACAAACTAGACTATTAAAGAAACTATGATTAGCTAATCTAACAGGAGTAAATTTAGTTCTGTAAGCTTTAGAATGAACCCAACCTAAGTATTCATATTGTAAATCAAAGTAAGGTCTGTAATAGCCTATTTCTTGATCTCCAATTAATTCTCCTTGGCAATCTACAGCAACTAAATCATCTGTCCAACCTCCACAACAAGAATCTGGAGAACTAATAGGTACTAACTCTTCAGCAATAACTTGTGGTGTACAAGATACAACATCAGTAGGAGACCAAGCATTATTCTTGGCAACTTGAATAATATAATGTAATCCATTAGGTAATGCAGCTTGATAGTTTCTAACTTCAAGAAAGGCAATACCTTCTTCAGAAGCAGAAGCCATTTGCATAAATCCTAGTGCCTCTCCTATCCATTCTATAGCCTCATCTTCATTAAGTTCAACACCTCTGAAGTCTCTCATATATTTAGATAGGATAGTATCTACTGTAACATATTGAAATCTATCTTGCATAATCTTTTATTTATTTAAGGTACACAAATATAAGTACCATTTATATACATTTTACTATTAGTAGTAAATATAACTGGAGTTCCTTGAATTAGTAAACTTTCAATTAAAGGTTTGGGAGTTGCTGTAGTTTCTTTTAACCAATGCAAATCTAACACTAAAGAATTAGGCAAATGATCAGCAACCATTTGTATATGTCCATTTAATTCATCAGGAGGTAAGGCTGTATTAACCCAAGACCATGCAGAAAAATGATTTGCTGCTGTAGGTATAGGTAAAAATGGAAGTTCTGTTTTAAACTGTCCTGTCCCAAAATTAGTAACAGTAGACAAATCTATAACAATATTAAATGAAACCATTTGTCCAAACCTTACATAATAAGAATTATAGGTAGGATATGTTCCATTACTTCCTGTAAAAGTTAAACCTGTTGCTTGAAATACAGGAGACCAACGAGTAGTAACTGGTCCAATAGTAGAAGCATCTACCCAAGTTGTATTATAATTAGAACCATTAACTTTTACTAAGACTTGTCCAGCAGTTCCTCCTATAGCAACTCCTGGTCCAACTGCTCCTTGTATTCCTTGGTCACCTTTGTCACCAGTATTTCCTGTGTCTCCTTTTATTCCCTGAATACCTTGTTGACCTTGTATCCCCTGTATTCCTTGAATTCCTTGTATTCCTTGCAATCCTTGAGGTCCTTGTAGATCTCCTACATCATCCCAAGTATTAGTTATTGTATGCCATACATATAAAGAGCCATCAGAAATAAGTAACCAAGCTTCTCCAGGATTTCCAGGAGCACTTCCAGCTCCAACTTGAAATGCTGCAAGATCAGGGTAAGAACCAAGCACTGTTAAAGCTGCTCCTACTTCTCCTTGAATCCCTTGTGTACCCTGAATTCCCTGAGTTCCCTGAGGACCTTGGATTCCTTGTGGTCCTGGAGTAGTCTCTACTTCAGCCACCTTGTGATAAAGATCAACAATTCTTTGTTCAGCTTTACTTATTCTTGGTAATATCTGTCTTTCTTGCATGGTTTATCATGTTATTATTGTTGTTATTCCTCCATCTACTATTCTCCAATTATTTGGTGCTGCTTCTAGTTCTCCTCTTTTTATACTTGAGTTTGCTGTATACCTAGCTGTTCCAAAACTTATGTTTGTTGCAAGTGGTGATGATAGATTTGGTTGAACACCATTTACTATCCATCCATTATATATTGCATCTAGGTTAGTTGTTGAGAAATTAGCAGGTATTCTAGTTTGCATAAAACCTGTGAAATTTGTTACATTAGATACATTCCAGTTTCCAATATTTTGGTTAAGTGGGTTAGAACTAAACATGTATGCCATATTAGTTACCTTGGCTAATGTAGAAGTATCAGGTGATGATACTCTTTCCCAGTTAGATAATGGTTGGTTAAAGGCTGCGGCTTGTTCAAACATATAAGACATATTAGTCACTTCACTCACATTCCAGTTTCCAATTGGTTCATTAAAAATGGCATTATATCTAAACATAGCAACCATGCTAGCCACTTTACTAACATTCCAGTTCCCAATAGGTTGGTTAAATGAATCAGCGTTTTCAAACATAGAATACATACTAGTAACATTTGCTAATGTAGAATCTGTCCTTTCCCAGTTTGCTATTGGTTGATTAAATGCAGAAGCATTTAGAAACATACCAAACATATTAGTAACCTTGCTCACATTCCAAGAACTAATATCTTTATTGAAAATTACAGCACCATTAAACATATTACCCATATTTACTAATGCTGCAGGTGTAGTATTTATATCCCAACCATTTATACCAATTCTTGGGTTTCTTGGGTTTGTATTTTGGTTTAATCCGTTGGTAAAAGCAGGAGCACTATGGAACATACTTGAAAATGAGGTTACCTTAGATACATTCCAAGAACTAATGTCTTGATTAAATATAGTAGCAGACTTAAACATGTTTGACATATCAATATCTGCTGCAGTATTTATGTCCCAAGTACCTATACTAGAACTTCCTCCATTATTAAATGCATGAGCCTCTTGAAACATTGTACTAAAATTGGTACAAGCATTTACATTCCAACTTCCTATATTACAATTAAATCTTGGATTAGTACCAAACATACCATCCATCCTAGTTACCTTACCTGTATTCCATATTAGTTCACCAGGGGTTCCTGATGAAAGTCCATTGTTAAATGGAGATTGTCCAAACATCAAACTCATGTTAGTAACTTCAGAAGTGTTCCAGTTATTCAATGGTTGATTAAAACCAGTAGTAACAAACATACCATTCATAAGTACATTAGCACCAGGTGTAGTATTTATAACCCAATTGTTTATATCAGAACTTCCATTATTGTTAAATCCAGAACCTTGAAACATTTGTGCAAATTGTGTCACCTTAGTTACATTCCAGTTACCTATATTTTGATTGAATGCAGAAGCACCTTGGAACATAGCATATAGATTAGTCATATTACCTATTGTAGATACATTCCCAACTGTACTCCTTTCCCAATTAGCTAAAGGTTGATTAAATGCAGAAGCACCAAAGAACATAGTACTAGTGCTAGTCACCTTACTCACATTCCAATTACTAATGTTTCTATTAAATTTAGATGCACTACGGAACATAGAAGAAATACTAACTGAGGTTACACTTCCTCCTACATTCCAATCATTTATTTTAGATTTTGTAATATCATTTTCATCTCCATTATTAAAGTTAGACGCTCCATTAAACATACTTATAAATGTAGTAACCTTACTAACATCCCATGGTGTTGTTCCTGTTCCTAAGTTAGAGTTGAATGCTGTGTTATTAGAAAACATACCATTCATATTAGTCACACCACTAGTATTCCAAGGTAATTGATTTCCTATTCCATCTCCAGATGCAAATCCATTGTTAAATTTCATTGGACTAACCCAACTTGAAAACATACCACCCATGTTTGTAACTCTTGATGTGTTCCATAAATTTAAGGGTTGATTGAAGTCTGTGCAATTAGTAAACATACCACCCATGTTTACATTTGCTGATGTATTTATACTCCAATTATTTATGTCAGGACTTCCACCATTGTTAAATGAACTCTTAGCATTAGCACTACCCACAAAATAATCAAAATCAACCACATTTCTCACATCCCAACTTCCTATATTTTGGTTAAAACTCATTGGAATAGAACCTCCTTGAAACATATAACGCATAGTAGTCACATTACTCACATTCCAATTCCCAATAGGTTGGTTAAATAGGCGAGCACCAGTAAACATCTCAGACAGGTTAGTAACTGAACTTGTATTCCATTCATTCATTCTTCCAACAGTGGTTATTGCACTACAATTAGCAAAAGTTAATCGTAATGATGTAACTCCAGTTAAATCAGGAATATCGGTTATTCCAGATAGAGTTAAATTAGAACAATTTTGAAAAGAAGAGGTTTGTATTTTTAATTTACCCCAACTAGATATAGACTTTATTTTTAATCTATCATTTGTTCCACTATCTGTAAATGTAAAATTAAAATTATCTCCTAATATTCTTACTGCATATTCTCCTGGTGTTGAATATGTATGTGTTCTATTTGCAATAATATTAGTACTATTCATAGTGCTATAACTATTATCACCCCAGTCTATCCATATTGATTTTCCAACAGGAATACTAGTTATTGGTAGTTGTATTTGATTAGCTGCTGAGGAAATTGTTTTTATACTTAGTGATACAGTTCCAACAAAATTCACTGGTGTAATTGATAGTGTACCTGAACCAGCTGTTGGAGTTAGGATTATTGTAGTACTAGAATCAGATAACGAAGCACTAGACACATTTCCCAAGTTAATTACAACTGAACCTATTGAACCTGCTGAAAGCGTACATATTATTTGATAATTCTGAAATGCAGCACTACCAAATGAAAATGGTAATACACTTGAACCTGAACCATTATGAGTGTATCCCCCTGTTAATAGATTTGTTCCACCAGGTGCAAGTGCCCAATCAGAAGGTAAGGAGGATGCTGTTCTATTAGCAGTTTCAACTCCTAAAGCCACATTTGTTGTATCCCAAACAGATTGAAAGGGAGTTGCTTTTTTTGTTCCGTATATTTGGAATGCTAAGTTATTCATAATTATAGGTTTCCTGTTGCTATGAATGTGTTTGGTAATATCATTCTCTTTAATGTAAAACTTAATTGTGGTGGTAGTACATTATTTCCAGTAGGGTTTGGTGCATTGTTTAATGTATTACCTGTAGAAACAACTGTTAATGTTACACCAGCCAAAGTAACAAATGTACACTCAAATCCAGCTACAAGTCCTGTTGGTATTGTTAGTGTTGCAGATGCTGTAAATATGATTACACTTCCACTATCTGCATTTACTAGTGGGTAGTTCCCTGACTTTTCTGATACTACTCTATCATTTAATACTGTTTCAAAAAGAAAAGTTGTATAGTTGTAATTTTTAGTAACAGTATTAAAAGGACTTGCTACATTTACATTTTGATAGTATAAAGCAGAACTAGAATCTGAACGTATTATCCCACCATTTGTACTTTCAGATATTCTTATTTGTTTTGTAGAAAGAATTAGATTATCTGCAGTTTGATTTTGTCCAAAGTAATTATTGTAATTTACATTTGTAAGTTTTGAACTAAATAACTTAAACTGATTGTAATCTGTCTCATTTTCAGGACCATTAGAATAAGTAAATAATCCTCCTCCTGAAATAGTAGAATTATTTAATTGCATACTAGCTACTCCACATCCAATTAAACAGTTTTTAAGACTTGACATTTGACCATTTAAAGTCAACCATCTAACAGGAGTATTAGCTGGAACAGAACCCATCCCACTAAATGCAGTACCATAAGGTAAAGAACCTATTATTGTATTTGAAATACTTACATCAAGGAAACTTATATATAGATAACTTAATGCATTTATATTTGATAATGATATATTGGTACCAAACATCTCTACTTTATCAAGTAAAACTACATTATTAAGATTTGTTCCTGAACATTTAATATTAGGGTATCCAAAAAAAGTACTATTAAAAAAGTTTATGTCATTACCTACCTTTAGATTTCCTTTTTGAGTAGCATCTGTGTTTATAAATATTGTATTTTCTAAATTATCTATTATACAATTTTCTACTTCAACAGGTTCTAAAAATGAGTCTAACTCAAATATTGCATAATCTCTAAATTTTACAATACTTTCTGTAGAATTTAATCCTCCAGTTCCATCTATTACTATTGGAAAAGAAGTTGAGGAACCTGTAATTCCAGCAGTCAAACTAGTAGTTTCAATCTTTCTACAAATATACATATACGAAGTACTATTAACATTTAATAGTTCACTTGTATAAAGATACTTACTTTGAAATGCTAGATATGTATTTGTGTTTGGAAGATCTATATTAAGTAATTTTTTTCTGTAGTCAGAGTCAACTGTAGCTACAGGAACCATCCATCTTCTGTATCTTTGAACTCTCCAATCTTTATCAATATCTATATTAATATCTTTATTAAATCTTCTTTTTATAAAACCATTTCTTGTTCCAATTTGTTCTTTATTATCATTATAAACAATATTAGAAGTAAAGTCATAAATTAACTCATCATTTAGATACGTTAAACTATAACAATTTTCATAAAAAGCATTTGTACTTTTTGCTTTTAACACTATACTTTCAACAGGAGCAGGGAAGTTTTCACTACCATTTAAATCTCCATATGGAGTACCATCATGCACATCAGTATTTAAGACTCCTCCTGGTTTTAGTATTACTTTATTATAAGCATCATATACAGTTGCATTATTTAAATCTGTACGAGTAGCAAATCTTGCATATGAATAGGATATTTCTACTCCTAAAATGCTTGGATCCCAGTTCATACCATTAGCAAATCTATAGTAATAGTTATATTGTTGTTCACTAACTGTTGTAGTATTTCCTACTACTAATCCTCCTGTATATGTTGGAGGTAAGTATTCTATAGTTACAACAGTTCCTACATTTAAGTCATAAGCATTGTCATCATCAAAAACTAAAAAATTAGCAATTTTAGATGTAACTGTTTTAAATACTTTTTTTGCAGAAGTATTACTCTCATCTATACAATACTTGTGTTGATAGTCAGTAATAGCATAATATCTTTCAGGAAGTAGTGCATTATTATTAATTTTTTCAACATATTCTGCATAAGTTCCACTTTCAATCCTATCTACATATTGTTTTGTAGCAGCACCTAAAGCAGTGTCAGGATCTGCATTAAGTATCAAGTCTCCAAACATTGTATCACCAGCTTTGTTAATTGGTGTATATCCTAAGTCTGTCCCTCCACCACCACCTGTGCCAGCAGGACCTTGAGGTCCAGTAGGGCCCTGCTCTCCTTGTATACCTTGTGCACCTTGAGAAGCAAGTAATGCCCAATGTGTTGTATCTAAGTCTGGAGTTGTAGTTCCTGATGTAGCCAATATACAAAACCAAGAAGCTCCATCATATCCCACAGCATCATCTGCAACATAAGATGTCTCTGAAACCCAAGAACCTTGCCATTCTAATCCAGCAGGACCTACAGCACCTGCTATTCCTGGGATACCTTGTACTCCTTGAGGACCTATTGGGCCTTGAGGTCCTTCATTGCCCTCTGAACAACATAGACCTCTTACTTTTCTTTCTACAGATGTTACTCTTTCTTGTATTGACTTTGCCATCTTATTATTATTTAATTGTATACTCTTATTTCTATTGATACTGGATAAACCCAATCATTTTCAGAAGCACCACTATCAGTAGTTTGGATTAAACTTACTCTTGTTGAAGATATTCTAGAAGCTGCTAGAACTACTCCAAAAGATCCAGTGGGTTGCACTTGTACAAAAACAGCAGTTTTATCTGCAGTAAATAACCCTGATGAGTCTATATTATATATACCAATACCATCATAACTAAGTGTAATTGTACCTAGTGTATTTTCTAAAACAATTGGAGGTTCTACAGAAGCACCTGTTCTTTTTAATAAAGCTGTATACACTTTATATGGTCTTGAATCTACAGGTACTTGCAATTCCCAAACAGCATTTTCTTCTGTATTATCAGTACATACATAAATATCCCCATTGTCTAATATCCATCTACTACTAGATACAAATCCTCTAGTAATATCATCATTAACTCCTGGAGTAAGTGTAAAGTTATGACTCACTTCTCTAATAGTAAATCCGTCTTGTTGCATAACATACTGTCTTCCTGCTTCCCATTTTAATTCGTAGTCTATAGAACATACTTGAGCAATACCACCATTACCACCAGTTTCACTATTAGTAGTTCCTTTTTGTAATCTTGAGCCATTATCAAAAAGAATTTTAGCTCCATCATTAAACTCTACATTATTTGTAGTTGTACTACCTTGAGTTGTAACTGCTTGTAAGTCTCCTGCTGAAGATATATTTATGTTTTTTATTTTAGAATAGAGGTCTACTACTCTTTGTTCTAAATTTTTAATTGCATAAAGAATTTGATTGTTCATGATATTAAGTTTTAATTATATATTCTTTTCCCTGTTTTATCTGATTGTAGATATTTCTTTTATTCTCTCTTGTTAACCTAAAACTATAAAATAATTTATTCTCTATTGGTACTCTGTTTTTAGACCAATGTAACTTATAAACTACACCATTTGTTTCTTCATTAAGACAATAAACTATTTTTTTTGTTGCTTTAGCATCAGGACTTCTTTCCCATAATTTCTTAGTCTCACCCCAATTAGGTGGAAGCATTGGTACACCATCTTTATTAAAAGTGAGTTTCTTTTTTACTCCTTGTATAAATAAGGTTCCAAGTTTTGCTGGCAGAGTAACTTCTTCTCCTGCAATAACTTTCTTCATTAGAAAATCCATATACCCATTAGCAATAGGAATAAAAGTATCAATCTCAACAGGTTTCTTTACTTCTTTAGAATACCTTTTAAAAGAACTTCTTATATTTAGATTTGTTTTCTCCATTATCTATTACCTCACTCAGACCTTTGAGTATCTTTTGATTTATTTTCTTTTTTCTGACCAAAGATAACAATAATTTCTTGAACACAGATGTCAATTAATGGTTCAATTAAATCACCATCAATATCAAAAGTGTGGTCAGGAGTTGGAATACAATCTAAACATTCTTGGCACTCTTCACACATAGAAGGATAGTAATGTGCTTTTAAAGGATCTTCAGCAAGAAGTTTAATCTTTACTATTCCTGGATTTTTCTTTAGGGGAAAGTAAAGGTAACCATTCTCAAATAAGTACTTAGGTTTAGTCCCTGTGTACTTGTTTCCTTTTAAATAAAGAACACCTTGTCTTGTTACTTCTTCTATTCTAATACTGTTTTCTATAGACATAACATATTCAATGTAGTGTCTATTAGAATCTGTTAATATTCTTGGTATTTTAAACTTAGTTCTATAAACATCACAACCTAAATCTCCAAGACAAGGGCACTCATGATTAGGTACTTTAATTAGTTCAACACAAGGAAGAACAGTATAGTTCCAATCACTAAGTCTTTGTTTCTTTTTTAATTGTTGAGAAAGTAATTGCATTCTAACAGACAATGCTTTATTATAAACATGTCTGTCAGATAGTCTAGATTCATCACTAGACACCCCTTTAGAATAAAGAGATTGAATTCTTTCTACTATTTCAGCTATTAACATATTAAACTATTTCTATAATGATACCATCATCTTCTTTTATTTCAGCAGCAAAAGAAATAGCTGAACTTCTAAAAGAAGAATTAATGTTGTATATAATTACTTTAGGGTAATCCCCTTCTTTAACAAATGCTGTAGCTTTCTTTACAGTCCAATCTGTAAAAGTTCTAATGTAGTTTACAGCAGCAGTTTGTTTCCCTACAGGAACAGAAACTAAAACTAAATCATATTGTTTTCCAATACCATGTTTTTGTTCTAATCTTTTATTTTCATTAGGAAAAAAAAGTTTAAAGATACTGTTGCCTATAATCTTTTTAAATCTGTGTAATTGTAAATGTTTCATGACTTAATTGTTTAATGTTAATTTTAAAATACTTGTTACATCATCAGTTTGAATACTAGTAAATTTACCATCTAAACCTAACCATATAATCTTTTTAAATCTGTGTAATTGTAAATGTTTCATGACTTAATTGTTTAATGTTAATTTTAAAATACTTGTTACATCATCAGTTTGAATACTAGTAAATTTACCATCTAAACCTAACCATATAATTATCCTTTTACTAACTCTTACTCCTATTTGTTCTAGCAGTAATTGATAGTAAGAAAGTTGAACTACATAATGATTTAAAGGACAATCTAATAATGCTTCAAAAGGAGCTAACATAGTCTTGTTTTTATAATTCTTAAACAAGTCTTTATTGGTCTTGTAATCTGCAATTATATATGATTGTGTTTTAGTGTCAAATAGGATGATGTCTGCTGTACCTGCAAACATGTACTTAAAGTGGTACATTCTAAGTTCTGCAGCTACTGGAATAATGTGTTCTGGTACACTTTCCCAAAAGGCTACAAGAGCTTCTTCTTGAGGACAGGAAGGTTTTAAACTTCTGTTAAATTGGTAGAGTTCTCCAAAGGCATGTACTCTATGTCCTCTATCCCTAGACTCTTGGTTTATGTCAGCCCATTGTTTTAGGACTTCTTCTGTGGTAATCCCTAATTTTCTAGCAGAATAAGGGGCAATTGCTTCAGCATCAAAATGCTCATAATACTCTGAAATTAAACCTGAGACAGATGTCTTAATAGGTTTATCTTCAACAAAGTACCTATGCTTTTTTTCTTCAAAAGTCAAGGCACTAAAAGGCTTTGTTATTTTTTCTAATAAATCCATATCACAAAGATATGGTTTTATTTTATTTCTCTACTTGAAAGACAATCTTTTTTATACTGTTAACTACTTTAAG
>Ga0209442_1002058_pt1 | contig 11074 bp, 8 predicted proteins | sample LauGreSBDMM110DD_2_FD_187565 | JGI IMG/M metagenome (GOLD analysis project Ga0209442, IMG submission 187565) | Freshwater lake microbial communities from Lake Michigan, USA - Sp13.BD.MM110.DD (SPAdes) (version 2) | ecosystem: Environmental > Aquatic > Freshwater > Lake | place: Lake Michigan, USA...
TCGCTCGGGCCGTTGTGTTGCTTTCTCTTACTGTGGTGATGGTGGCTGGCTTTGCTGCCCAATCTGGTGCAAACCAGGAAGCGGCAAGCACAGCACCTTCATTTTCAACGATCGTCGTGGCCCCAGGTGAGACTCTCTGGAGCGTAGCTGCGGCCTACTCACAGGGAGATGTACAGGAGATGCTCGCTCTTATTCGCGAGGCAAATAATCTCAAGGGCTTTGATCTTCAATCCGGTCAAAAGCTACGGGTGCCGATTAAATCTGGAAAGTAGATCTGCCCAGCTAGACCGACACGCCGTTAAGAACCTTCTAAAGGTTTTATCAGGCAAAGCCTCAAGAAATGCTTTATAGTTACTACTACATGTAGGGGTCAAACCAGTAAAAACTTCCATAAGTGGTGGTTTTAGGGTAAGTTTACGGGTCCGCTCAATACATCTAGTACGAGCTAAATGCGAGCATTGAAGGGAGGACACGCCGAAATGAATTGCCCATTCTGCAGATTCGAAGATTCTCGTGTTGTTGACTCCCGTCCGGTTGAAGAGGGCACAACAATTCGCCGTCGCCGTGAATGCCCTCAGTGCGGCCAAAGATTTTCAACACAGGAGATTGCCCTCCTTAACATTATTAAGCGAAGCGGGGCCACAGAGCCTTTCAGCCGCGAGAAGGTCCTAGTCGGTGTCCGTAAGGCCTGCCAGGGACGTCCAGTAAACGAGGACGATTTAGTTTTGCTTGCCCAACGCGTAGAAGAGAACCTTCGCAGTAGCGGACAGGCAGAGATCGAAGCTCAAGAGGTGGGTATGGCAATTCTTGCGCCACTCCGAGAGCTAGATGAGGTCGCTTACTTACGTTATGCCTCTGTGTACCGTAACTTTGCCTCCCTTGAAGATTTTGAAGGTGAGATCGCACTTCTCCGTGCTCTACCTTCTGGCAATTCCCCAGTTGCAACAAACTCAAGTAATACAGATTCCCAGCAGTACAACCGTGTGAAAAATTAATAAGAACCACATCCAAAAACCAGAACGAATTAACGAAAAATAGAAGACGGGGAAACACATTATGTCCGAGACGGTAATCAACCGACCAGCGAAAATCAAAGCTCACAACACCCTTAAGGGTAAGGGCTTGACGATCGAACGCATCTACACCAAGGAAGGCGTACACCCATACGATGAAGTTAAATGGGAACGTCGCGATGTAGTGCAGCAAAACTGGAAAACGGGCGAGACCGTCTTTGAACAACACAGTGTTGAGTTTGCAGATTTCTGGTCAGTTAATGCATCAACAATTGTTACAACAAAGTATTTCCGCGGCGCACTTGGTGCAGAAAATCGCGAATGGTCTCTTAAGCAAGTTATCGATCGCGTAGTCCTTACTTACACAAAGGCTGGACGCGATAACGGTTACTTTGCAACAGAGCAAGATGCAACAGTGTATGAGCACGAACTTACATACATGCTTTTGCACCAGATCTTTGCTTACAACTCACCAGTGTGGTTCAACGTTGGAACAGCCCAACCACAACAGGTCAGTGCATGTTTCATCTTGTCAGTAGATGACACAATGGACAGCATTCTTAACTGGTACCGCGAAGAAGGAATGATCTTCAAGGGCGGATCCGGAGCAGGATTAAATCTTTCACGTATCCGCTCATCAAAGGAGCTATTAAAGTCCGGTGGAACAGCATCTGGTCCAGTTTCATTTATGCGTGGCGCTGATGCATCTGCTGGAACAATCAAATCAGGTGGCGCAACCCGTCGTGCTGCAAAGATGGTTGTTCTAGATGTTTCACACCCAGATATCGAAGAGTTTATTGAGACAAAAGTTAACGAAGAGAACAAGATTCGTGCATTACGCGATGCTGGTTTTGATATGGACCTTGGTGGAAAAGACATCATCTCTGTTCAATACCAAAATGCAAACAACTCTGTTCGAGTCTCAGATGAGTTCATGCGTGCAGTTGAAAAGGGCGAGCAGTTTGGCCTAACAGCACGTTCAACAGGTGAAGTTATTGAAACAGTTGATGCACGTGAGCTATTTACCAAGATGTCACAGGCAGCTTGGGCATGCGCCGATCCTGGAATTCAATATGACGACACAATCAATGATTGGCACACCAACCCAGAGACAGGTCGCATCAATGCGTCAAATCCTTGCTCTGAGTACATGTCACTAGATAACTCTTCATGTAACTTGGCATCAATTAACTTGATGAAGTTCCTAAAATCTGATGGATCATTTGATGCAAAGACATTTGGAAAAGCAGCAGAGTTGATCATCACTTCAATGGATATATCAATCTGTTTTGCAGATTTCCCAACTGAAGCAGTAGGTGACACAACAAAGGCATACCGTCAGCTCGGAATTGGTTATGCAAACCTTGGCGCGCTCCTTATGGCATCAGGTCTTGCATACGATTCAGAGGGTGGACGCGCATTAGCAGGTGCCATCACTTCATTGATGACTGGAATTACATACAAGCGTTCAGCAGAGTTAGCTGGAATCGTTGGACCATATGCAGGCTTTGCCCAAAATGCTAAGCCACATGCACGCGTAATGCGCAAGCATGCTGCAGCTTCATCATCTGCCAAATCAGAGACAACTCTTGATCGCGATGTTTGGACAGAGGCAAACAAGGCATGGGATGCATGTCTTGCAACTGGCGACAAGAATGGATGGCGCAATGCGCAGATCTCAGTTCTTGCACCAACTGGAACAATTGGTTTAATGATGGATTGCGATACAACTGGTATCGAGCCTGACTTCTCACTTGTTAAGTTCAAGAAGCTTGTCGGTGGCGGTTCAATGCAGATTGTGAACCAGACAGTTCCACAGGCGTTGCGCAAACTTGGATACACAGAAGAGACAGTTGAAGCGATCGTTGAATTCATCGCAAATAATGGACACGTCATTGATGCTCCAGGATTAAAGACAGAGCACTACGACATATTTGACTGTGCACTTGGACAACGTTCAATTGCCCCAATGGGTCACGTTCGAATGATGGCTGCCTGCCAGCCATTCCTTTCAGGTGCGATTTCAAAGACAGTTAACCTGCCAGAAGAGGCAACTGTTGAAGAAGTTGAAGAGGTTTACTTTGAAGCATGGAAGATGGGTGTAAAGGCGCTGGCTGTCTATCGCGATAACTGCAAAGTAGGACAACCACTTTCAGATGGCAAGGCAAAGAAGAAAGATGTTGCTGTAGAAGCTGCAGCAACTCCAGTTCGAAAGCGCCTACCTAAGTCACGTCCTGCAACTACAACATCATTTTCTGTTGGTGGCGCCGAGGGTTACATGACCGCAGGTGCATATGCCGATGGCGCACTTGGTGAGGTCTTCTTAAAGCTTGGTAAGCAGGGATCAACGCTAGCCGGAGTGATGGATGCATTCTCAATCGCAGTTTCAATCGGACTTCAGTATGGAGTTCCACTAGAAACATTTGTGGAGAAGTTCACGAACTTGCGCTTTGAGCCAGCAGGAATGACAGATGATGCAGATATCCGCATGGCACAGTCCATGATGGATTACATCTTCCGTCGTCTTGCACTTGATTACCTTCCATTTGAACAGCGTTCAGCGATGGGTCTTCACACAGCTTTAGAGCGTGCAGCAGCACTTGATAACGGTGGCGAATTTGCACCAGTTGCTAGCGTTGAAACTCCACAAGCCCCAAAAGCAGTAGCAGTCCAGGCGGCTGCGGTTGTGGCGGCTCCTGTGGTTGTAAAAAGTGATGTAAAGATCGAAGCAGCTCCAGTTGCACAAACAATTGGTTCATCATCTGATCTTCTAGAGTCAATGGGAATCAAATCAGATGCTCCACTGTGTATGACATGTGGCGTGAAGATGCGTATGTCAGGTGCATGCTTTGTATGCGAAGGATGCGGCAACACATCTGGTTGCAGCTAAAACTTATCCAACCCCGTTAAAAACCCCGCTGATCGCTGTAAACACTGCGATCGGCGGGGTTTTTCATGTTCCCAGCACCTATTAATCAAGAGTAGAATAAGCACGTTGTTTCCGGGGTCGATGTAATTTCGAACCGGCGGTTATAGTCCGCGACCCGATGGCCTCCAGTTATCGGTTGACTCAGTGAAACTCTGAGACCGACGGTTAAAGTCCGGATGAGAGGAAACCAACAAAAGGTAGGTTTATTCCTGCCTTCTTTGTGTATGTGCCTGCGCAGCTATTTGTTCGCATGGCTTTGCACCCAACCCCCGGAAACTCGTTACACAGAGTCAGGGGGAAGATGATGGATTACACAGTTGCGATGCAACGTGCCATTTCACTTTCCCTAAAAGGGTTAGGCAGAACATCACCGAATCCAATAGTTGGCGCAGTGATAATTAATTCTGCTGGCGAAGTTGTTGGTGAAGGTTTTCATGATCGTGTCAATTCTGCTGATCATGCAGAGGTAGTTGCTTTAATAATGGCCGGGGATAAAGCAAAAGGTTCAACAATTGTTGTCAGCCTTGAACCATGTAATCACACAGGCAGCACGGGACCGTGTGCACAGGCAATCATTGATGCAGGCGTTACAACTGTTGTTTATGCAGTTAGCGATCCCAATGAAAAAGCAGCCGGGGGAGCAGTTGCACTTCGCGCAGCGGGTCTCACCGTTATTGAAGGCGTTCTAAAAGATGAGGCAGCTTTTTCTAATCGTGCTTGGTTCATGAAGATTAAAAAGGGCCGACCATTTTTCACATGGAAAGTTGCCGCAACTCTTGATGGCAAAGTTGCAGCCACAGATGGAACTTCTAAATGGATCAGCAATGAGAGATCACGGGCTGATGTGCAGGTACTTCGCAGGCAGGCAGATGCAATCCTTGTAGGCACAAATACTGTTATTACAGATGATCCGCATTTGATACCACGAGGGGATTTCCCAGGATTTACAACAAATCCATTGCGGGTTGTTTGCGGCGAACAAGAGCTACCTACGTCGTCGAAGATCTTTGATAGCGCTGGACCAACGCTTCATGTTAAATCAAAAGATCTAGCTATTTTGATTGCAGAGCTCAATAAAACTGGAATCAATCAAGTTTTGGTCGAGGCCGGGCCAACGTTAGCTACTGCCATGTTAAAGCAGGGCTTAATGGATGAGCTGGTTATGTATCAAGCTCCATCGCTTTTGGGCCAAGGGAAATCTTTTGTCGCAGATTTTGGCGCAAATAGCATCGATCAAATGATGGAGCTAGATCACATAAGCAGTGAAGTTATCGATGGGGACGTTAAATCTATATTTGCAATCAGAGGGGAGAAGTAAATGTTTACAGGCCTTATTGCCGAACTTGGAAAAGTTGTTGATATTGAGCGCGGAATAGACTCTGCAATATTTACAATCCAGGCACCAGGATTGATTTCTCAAATCAAAGTAGGGGATTCAGTAAGTGTTAACGGCGTGTGTCTTACTGCCACTGCCGTTGGAGACAAGGTTTTCTGCGCCGATGTCATGATTCAGACGCTAAAAATCACAAGTCTTGCAACTATTGAAATCGGTTCTCCAGTTAATTTAGAGCTTGCTGCGCAATTAAATGGGCGCATGGGTGGGCATATCGTTCAAGGCCATGTTGATGGAGTGGCAAATGTTGTTGGACTGACCCCTGGAGAAAAATGGGCACGCTTTGATATCAAAATTCCGCAAGAGTTAGGAAAATACATTGTTAACCAAGGCTCTATTGCACTCGATGGTATTTCACTGACTGTTGGAGAGGTAAATGACGCCGCCAATCAAGTGACCGTATGGCTGATTCCTGAAACTTTAGAGCGAACAAATCTTTCTACTAAAAAAGCCGGCGACCTCATCAATGTCGAAGTTGATGTGTTGGCAAAATATGTTGAACGACTCATGAGCAAAGGGTCAAAAAGTGAGTAACCTACAAGCTGCCTTGGCCGCATTCAAAAGTGGCGAGATGATTATCGTCGTCGATGATGAAAACCGTGAGAATGAAGGCGACTTAATGATGTTGGCTGAAAAGGCCACATCAAAGAGCGTTGGTTTTATGGTGCGCCATACCACTGGAATTTTATGCGTTGCGATGCAAGAAAAACGTGCCCGCCAACTTCGTTTACCTTTAATGGTTGAAGATAATCAGGATTCAAAGAAAACTGCCTTTACAGTGAGCGTCGATGTTAAAAAGGATCTTTCTACAGGAGTAAGTGCACAAGAGCGCGCAAGCACAGTGGTTGCTTTAGCATCAATTGATTCAGTAGCAAGTGATTTCATTAGACCAGGACATGTTTTTCCACTAATAGCAGTCGAGGGTGGATTAAAGGTTCGTAGAGGTCACACTGAAGCAGGAATTGCTTTAGCTCAACTTGTCGGTGCTCAACCTTTGTGCCTACTTTCAGAAATTGTTAATGAAGATGGCTCCATGGCACGTGGTCAATCGCTCAAGGATTTTGCAGCCACACACGGGCTCTTAACGATTTCAATCGAAGAGCTATCCCAGCAAGTTATTCCAGATGAGAAAGATTGGCAAGATTTAGCAGGATTTACTTTTGATTGGGCGCAGTTGCCTTTGCGCGATCAGGCTTGGCAGGTGGCGACATATCCAACTTTAAATCAACGTGAACATGCGGTCATAAAGTTTGGATCTACGGGTGCTAACCCATTGGTTCGTATTCATAGCGAGTGTTTTACTGGTGATGTTTTGCATTCACAAAGATGTGACTGCGGAGATCAGTTAGAGCTCTCTATCTCTTTGATTGAAGCCAGCGGCTATGGATACATAATTTACTTGCGCAATCATGAGGGGCGTGGAATTGGTTTAAGTGAAAAAATAAAGGCTTATCAACTACAGGATCAGGGGATGGATACAGTTGAGGCAAATATTGCCTTGGGACATCAAGTCGATGCACGCAAGTGGAGCGATGCAGTTTCGATCGTTAACAATCTTGGGATAAAAACGCTGACTCTGCTCACTAACAATCCCGATAAGGTCGCAGCGTTTAAAGGATCTTCAATTACATGCACCCAACAGCATTTAGTAGTTGAAGTAAATGAGTTTAATGAGAAGTATGTAGCTACCAAAGAGAGCAAATTGGGTCACAATCGAGGGAGCAAATAAATGGCAGGCAATTCACCGCAGATCAAAGTTAGATCTCTGCCTCATGCAAAAGTTGCCATCATCTCTTCGTCCTGGCATTTGGATTTGTGTAATGATTTGGTAGCAGGTGCACAGAGGGCATTGGCCGAAGCATCAATTACTCAGATCGAAATGATCTACGTTCCAGGTTCATTTGAGATTCCACTTGCATCACAGATTGCATTCGAAAAAGGTTTTGATGCAGTGGTCGCTGTTGGGCTTGTTCTCAAGGGTGAAACTCCGCATTTTGATTATGTTTGCCAGGGAGTTACTCAGGGCATTCTTGATGTCAGCCTCAAATTTTCTAAGCCAATTGGATTTGGTGTGCTCATGTGTGATGACATGGAGCAAGCAATGGCACGCTCTGGAGTGGCAGGTAGCAAAGAGGATAAAGGTCATGACAGTGCAGTTGCCGCCATCGAACTTTTGTATTTAAGCAGCAAGAACTAATAGTTTGGAGAGCCCCACCTAACTGTGATGTTTGTGACTTCTCGTCGGGCCATATCGGCAACCCGTGGCCACTACCGATAGTCGGAAAGCATGTCATGGGGAGTTGAGGGTCCTCTATGGAAGTTTCAACCTCGGGGATTGTCAAAAAAGCCTCTGGACTATAGTTAAGATTGCGGAATGAGTGAATTCAAACCTAAAAAGTCAGTAGCCCTCTCAGGAGTCCCAGCAGGAAGCACTGGATTAAGTTCAGTTGGAGAGGGAGATCTTCACTATCGCGGATATTCCATCAAAGACTTGGCTGCAAACTGCCAATTTGAAGAGGTTGCATTTTTATTAGTTCATGGTGAACTTCCAACTCAAAAGCAGTTGGATAGCTATAAGACAAAACTCAAAGGTTTGCGCGGTCTTTCACCTGCAGTTAAAACAATTCTAGAACAGATCCCAGCTTCTGCGCATGCAATGGATGTTTTGCGCACTGCGTTTTCAGCAGTTGGAGCAGTTAACCCAGAATCAACAAAACACACCGAAGCAGAGGCACGAGATCTAGCCGATTCAATGTTGGCTAAGACTGGTTCAATTCTTGGATACTGGCATCACTTTGCAAACAATGGCAAGAAAATTGAAGTTGAGACAGATGATGATTCAATTGGTGCTCACTTTTTACATCTTTTGCACGGAGAAAAGCCAAGTGCGCTTTGGGAAAAAGCTATGCACATCTCACTTGTTCTTTATGCAGAGCACGAGTTCAATGCATCCACATTTACAAGTCGAGTCATCGCCGGTACCGGAGCAGATATTTACTCCTGTGTTTCGGGAGCGATTGGAGCACTCAGTGGGCCAAAGCATGGCGGAGCAAACGAGGTAGCACTTGAGATTCAGCAGCGCTATTCAACAGCCGATGAAGCAGAGGCAGATATTCGAAAGCGCGTTGAAAACAAGGAAGTAGTTATTGGATTTGGTCACCCTGTATACACAGTTTCAGATCCGCGAAATGAGATTATAAAGATTATTACAAAAGAGCTTGCAGTCGCTGCAGGTAAGTCCAATGATTATGAGATTGCTGAACGGATAGAATCTGTAATGTGGGAAGTTAAGAAAATGTTCCCAAATGTGGACTGGTTCTCAGCAGTTGCCTATGACTCTATGAAGATTCCAGTTAACTATTTCACTCCGATATTTGTGATGTCGAGAATTTCTGGCTGGACTTCTCACGTTATTGAACAGCGAAATGATGGAAAAATTATTCGCCCAACCGCACTCTATGTGGGGCCAGAGGATAGAGCCTTCATTTCAATCGACAAGCGGTAGATCTGCATGAATGAGTGACATGTCAGCAAAAGTGCGTAAAGCACTTGATGTCGCTATAGAAGCAATAGGTGGATCGGCGCGTGAAGGCCAGATCGAAATGGCTGAAGCCGTTGCCAACGCCTTAACAAATCGTCACCATTTAATGGTCCAAGCCGGAACTGGTACCGGTAAGTCCCTTGCATATTTAGTACCTGGAATAGTCCATGGGCGCAAAGTTTTGGTTGCAACTGCAACGTTGGCTTTACAACGCCAACTGATAGATCGCGACTTACCTGCAGTAGTTCCAGCACTTGAAAAAGAGCTTGGTCGCGAGATTACATTTGCAATCTACAAAGGCGTAGGCAATTACGTCTGTTTGCAGAAAATGAATAGTGAAGAGATCGATCCAGATACAGAGTTAGTAATGGATGTTTCATCACTGGAAAAAGATGCAAAACAACTTATCGCTTGGGCAAAAACCCCAGGAGTTAGTGGTGATCGCGATGACGCCCCTGATGTAGATCGCAGAGTTTGGGCGGCAAATAGCGTCTCGGGCCGAGAATGCGTGGGCGCCGATGTCTGTGCTTTTGGTTCACAGTGCTTTGCCGCAAATGCAAAAGCTAAAGCTCAACTGGCCGACATTGTTGTCACAAACCACACCCTTCTTGCCATTGAAATCGTAGATTCGCATCCAATATTGCCAGAACGTGACTGCGTAATTTTAGATGAGGCTCATGAGTTCATGGATCGGGCGACCCAAGCGGTAACAGATGAGTTGACCTCCAATAGAGTTCTGCGGGCTGCAGCGATGGCGAGAAAATTTATGCCAGGAAAACTCTCTGATGCTTTTCATAAATCTGCAAATGATTTTCATGAAGCAATGGTTGATTACGGTGATTCAATCAAGCTCGAAGCCACGCCTTCTTCTCGGTTAGAGGAGATTCCACAATCATTAGAGGCTCCGATCCGGCGAGTTTTAGAAAGTGCAAAAGCGATTACCGCATTTCTCTCAGCCGATGATGAGATTATTGATACAGATGCCTTAGCAGAGCGTGCCCGAGTAAAGGGTGCGGTCAATGAAATAAGTACAACGGCTGCGACAGTTCTTAAAATGGGTGATGGCTTGGTGCTTTGGTATGAACCCACATACTCCACGCTTTATTTAGCGCCGCTATCTGTATCAGAGGTTTTACGTGAGAATTTATTAACAAAAACACCTGTGATCGCTACATCTGCAACCTTAACCATTGGTAAAGGCTTTGATTCAATGGCCAAAAGTATTGGCTTTTTAATCGGCGAAGATCCAAACACAGATCTAAATGAAGATGAGATAGATCCTGGCAATCTTCAGATGTTAGATGTTGGATCTCCATTTGATTTTGCTAATCAAGGTGTCTTATATATGCCTAAACATTTGCCAGAACCTGGCAGAGACGGTCCAAGCCAAGAGGTTTTAACAGAGTTAGGCGAACTAATTGATGCAGCTGGTGGTCGAACACTTGCCTTGTTTTCTTCATGGAGAGGCGTTGAGGCAGCCGATGCTCATCTTCGCAAAGTATTAGCTGAGCTTCCAATCAAGATCATCACTCAAAAACGTGGAGATGCCGTAGGACCACTCGTTACGCGTTTTGCAAAAGATGAAACTTCCATTTTGCTTGGAACGATGTCACTGTGGCAAGGTGTTGATGTTCCAGGAAATAGTTGCATCTTGGTAGCAATCGATCGAATTCCTTTTCCTCGTCCAGATGAACCAGTTATGAGTGCGCGTGCAGCTCAGGCAGATGCTGCAGGTGGAAGTGGATTTATGCAGGTCTCTCTTCCAAGGGCCGCTCTATTGTTAGCCCAAGGTACTGGTCGATTAATTCGAAGTGAAAAAGATAGGGGAGTAGTAGCGATCCTAGATTCAAGAATTGTTACTAAACGATACGGAAGCACCCTGCTCAACTCCATGCCACCACTCTGGAGAACCTCAGACTCGGAAGTTGTTCGGGATTCATTGCGCAGACTTGCTCAGAGCATGAAAGACTAGAGACATGCCACGTATTGCAACACAAACACTTGCCCAGCACCGTGATTGGCGTCGAGGCCAACTAATTGAAGCTGCAGCAAGTATTGCAATGCAATCAGGTGGCCAAGCTGTAACAGTTGCTGCTGTTGCACAGCGGGCCGGGCTTTCTAGAACTTCTGTATATGAATATTTTGCGAGTAGTGCTGATTTAGTTGCTGATTTAGTTATTGATGAACTCAATGGTTTT
>Ga0209442_1002059_pt1 | contig 11074 bp, 11 predicted proteins | sample LauGreSBDMM110DD_2_FD_187565 | JGI IMG/M metagenome (GOLD analysis project Ga0209442, IMG submission 187565) | Freshwater lake microbial communities from Lake Michigan, USA - Sp13.BD.MM110.DD (SPAdes) (version 2) | ecosystem: Environmental > Aquatic > Freshwater > Lake | place: Lake Michigan...
AAAGAACAGGCTCAGTTGGTGATTCTGGGCAAACAAGCCATCGACGACGACGCCAACCAAACCGGTCAAATGTTGGCCGCCTTGGCGCAACGCCCCCAAGCCACCTTCGCCAGCAAGGTCGAATTGGCCGATGGCCACGCGATCGTCACGCGCGAAGTCGACGGCGGCTCGCAAACCGTTCGCTTGCAATTGCCCGCCATCGTCACCACCGACCTGCGCCTGAACGAGCCGCGCTACGTGACCTTGCCCAACATCATGAAGGCCAAGAAAAAGCCGCTCGATACCGTCACACCCGAATCTTTGGGTGTGGACGTCACACCCCGACTCATCACCGTGAAGGTGACCGAGCCCGCCCAGCGCGGCGCTGGCATCAAAGTGGCCGACGTGGCCAGCTTGGTGGACAAATTGAAAAACGTTGCAAAGGTGATCTGATCATGACCGTACTTGTTATTGCCGAACACGACCACGCGAGCCTCAAGCCCGCCACGCTCAACACCATCACCGCGGCTTTGAAGTGCGGGGGTGATGTGCATGTGCTGGTGGCGGGCCACAACGCCGCCGCCGCCGCACAGGCCGCCGCCCAAGTCGCGGGGGTGGCCCAAGTGCTGCACGCCGATGGTCCTGCCTTGGCCCACGGTTTGGCCGAAAACATCGCTGCCCAAGTGGTGGCCTTGGCCCCAGCCTACAGCCACATCTTGTTTGCCTCGACCCCCGAGGGCAAAAACGCCGCGCCCCGCGTGGCCGCGCTCTTGGACGTGGCGCAAATCTCCGACATCACCCAGGTGGTGAGCGCCAACACGTTTGAGCGCCCCATCTACGCCGGCAACGCCATGGCCATCGTTCAAAGCCGAGATGCCCAGTGCGTGATCACCGTGCGCACCACCGGTTTTGACCCTGCACCCGCCACCGGCGGTACGGCCGCGGTCAGCGCGGTCAATGCCGTGGCCGACAGTGGTCTGAGCACGTTCATGGGCAGCGAAATCGCCAAGAACGACCGCCCAGAATTGACCTCCGCCAAGATCATCGTTTCGGGTGGCCGTGCCTTGGGCAGTGCCGACAAATTCACCGAAATCATGACTCCCTTGGCCGACAAACTCGGTGCCGCGATGGGCGCCAGCCGTGCCGCCGTGGATGCGGGTTACGCGCCCAACGATTGGCAAGTGGGCCAGACCGGCAAGATTGTGGCGCCTCAGTTGTACGTGGCCTGCGGCATCAGCGGCGCTATCCAACACTTGGCCGGTATGAAGGACAGCAAGGTCATCGTGGCTATCAACAAAGACGCCGAAGCGCCGATCTTCAGCGTGGCCGACTTTGGCTTGGAGGCCGATTTGTTTGAAGCCGTGCCCGCCTTGACACAAGCCCTTTGAACCCGATCTCGATTCCGGAGACTTTTTCATGAGCTACACCGCGCCTATCAAAGACATGCTCTTCAACATGGAGCACATCGCTGGACTGGAGCAACTCACCCAGTGGCCGGTGTGGTCAGAGGCGGGCTTGGACACCGCGCAGGCGGTGCTCGAGGAGTGCGCCAAGCTCAACGAGTCGGTGATGGCTCCCTTGAATTGGGAAGGGGATAAAAACCCGTCCTTTTTCAAAGACGGTCAGGTGAGAACCACGCCCGGGTTCAAGGCCGCTTACCGTCAATACACCGAGGGCGGCTGGCAGGGTTTGCAACACCCTGAGGCGTTTGGGGGGCAAGGCCTGCCCAAGACCATCGGCTCGGCTTGCATCGAGATGATCAACTCGGCCAACATGAGCTTGGCCTTGTGCCCCTTGCTCACAGACGGCGCCATTGAAGCGCTGTTGACGGCGGCCAGCGATGAGCTCAAAGCGACTTACCTGGAAAAGCTGGTCAGCGGTGAGTGGACCGGCACCATGAACCTGACCGAGCCGCAAGCCGGCTCGGATTTGGCGGCGGTGCGAACCCGGGCTGAGCCTCAGTCCGACGGCACCTACAAAATTTTCGGTACCAAGATCTACATCACCTACGGTGAGCACGACATGGCCGACAACATCGTGCATTTGGTGTTGGCCCGCGTGGTGGGCGCGCCCGAAGGCGTCAAAGGCATCAGCTTGTTTGTGGTACCGAAGTTTTTGGTCAATGCCGATGGTTCGCTGGGCCAGCGCAACGATGTGCACTGCGTGTCCATCGAACACAAAATGGGCATCAAGGCCAGCCCCACGGCGATGCTGCAGTACGGTGACCACGGCGGTGCTGTGGGTTATTTGGTGGGCCAAGAAAACCGCGGCCTAGAGTACATGTTCATCATGATGAACGCCGCGCGTTACGCGGTGGGTGTGCAGGGCATCGCGATCTCTGAGCGCGCTTACCAAAAAGCCGTGCGCTACGCCTGGGACCGTGTGCAAAGCCGCCCGGTTGATGGCAGCCTGCCCGCGGCCGGCCCCATCATCCACCACCCCGACGTCAAGCGCATGCTCATGACCATGCGCGCGGCCACCGAGGGTTGCCGCGCCATGGCGTCGGTGGCCGCGGTCGCGTTTGATGCCGCCCACCACCACCCCGATGCCGATGCGCGTGCGCAAAACCAAGCCTTCTACGAATTCTTGGTGCCCCTGGTCAAAGGCTACAGCACCGAAATGAGCTTGGAGGTCACCAGCTTGGGCGTGCAGGTGCACGGCGGCATGGGCTTTATCGAGGAAACCGGTGCGGCGCAGTACTACCGTGACGCCAAGATCCTGACCATTTACGAAGGCACCACCGCCATTCAGGCCAACGACTTGGTGGGCCGCAAAACCGCGCGCGACGGTGGTGCCACCGCCAAAGCCATCGCGGCGCAAATTGCCCAAACCGAAGCCCAGCTGCTGGCGTCCCCAAACACCGATGCCCAAGCCGTGGGCCGCCGCCTGCAGGCCGCTCGCGAAGCGTTTTTGGAGGCGGTGGACTTCATCACCAGCCACGCACGCAGCCAACCCAACGCGGCGTTTGCGGGCAGCGTGCCCTACCTGATGTTGGCCGGCAACCTCATGGCCGGCTGGCAATTGGGCCGCTCGGCCTTGGTGGCGCTTACGCCTGAGGCCCAAGCGCAAGACGCCGCCTTCATGGCCGCCAAACTCAACACCGCCCGGTTTTACGCCGACCACCTCTTGAGCCGCGCACCCGGCGTGCGCGACGCCATCGTTCACGGGTCGGAAGCGGTCAACGCCATGGCCTTGGACGCTTTTTAATTCTGTTGGGAATCCCCATGACTCGCGCTTTGCCCCCTGTTTTGCAGCGAGTGCCGTTCCCGGTCATCGCCGCGCCGATGTTCATCATCAGCAACCCGAAGATGGTGATCGCGCAGTGTGTGGCCGGTGTGGTGGGCTCCATGCCTGCGCTCAACGCGCGGCCTGCCTCGCAGCTCGACGATTGGTTGGCCGAAATCACCGAAGGCTTGGCCGCACACGACCGTGCCCACCCCGACCGCCCCGCCGCGCCCTTCGCCATCAATCAAATCGTGCACAAGAGCAACGACCGCTTGGAGCAAGACATGGCGGTGTGCGCCAAATACCGCGTGCCCTTGGTGATCACCAGTTTGGGCGCGCGCGAGGACGTCAACCAAGCCGTGCACAGCTGGGGCGGCATCGTGATGCACGATGTCATCAACAACGTCTTTGCCCACAAGGCCATTGAAAAAGGCGCTGACGGCCTGATCCCTGTGGCCGCTGGCGCGGGTGGCCACGCCAGCGTGAAAAGCCCGTTTGCCATGGTGCAAGAAATTCGCGAGTGGTTCGACGGCCCCTTGGCCCTGTCGGGCTCCATCGCCTCGGGCGGCGCCATCTTGGCCGCCCAAGCCATGGGCGCGGACTTCGCCTACATCGGCTCGGCCTTCATCGCCACCCACGAAGCGCGTGCCAGCGACGATTACAAGACCATGGTCACGCAGAGCAACTCCGATGACATCGTCTACAGCAACTTCTACACGGGCGTGCACGGCAACTACCTCAAGGGCAGCATCAAGAACGCCGGCATGGACCCCGACGCCTTGCCCAATGGCGACCCCACGCAAATGAACTTTTCCAGCGGCGAGGGCGAACGCAGCGCCAAGGCATGGAAAGACATTTGGGGCTGCGGCCAGGGCATTGGCGCCATTCGCGATGTGGTGCCTGTGGCTGAGTTGGTGGCGCGTTGGCGCAACGAGTACCGGGTTGCCCAAGCCCGCTTGGGCCTGCTCTGACTTCACGGAGAACCACTGGGCGCTTCTCTGATTCGCCAGCCCACACATCCATCATGAACCCGAAGCCCTCAACCACAGTAGTCAGCCACACCGAGCCCCCATTGGCTTGGTGGTCGGCCACGGTGCCAGTGGCCATGGGTTATGTGCCGCTGGGTGCGGTGTTTGGATTTCTATTTGTCCAAGCTGGTGGCTCCGCTGAGCTGGCCGTGCTCACCAGTCTCGTGGTGTACGCCGGTGCGGCCCAATACATGATGATCCCCATGGTGGCCGCGGGCTTGCCTTGGGGGGCGATCGCCTTGGCCACGCTGGTGGTTAACCTGCGCCACGTCTTTTATGGCCTGTCTTTGCTGGACCGCTGGCCCACCCAAGGCTGGGCACGTTGGTACGCCGTCTTTGGCCTCACGGACGAAACCTATTCCGTGCTCACCACTTTGCCGGCCGACACACCCACGCGCCATTGGGTGGCGATCACGGCACTCAACCAAGGCTGGTGGGTGTTGGGCACTGGTCTGGGTGCCTGGCTCGGTGCGCAGGCCACGGTGTCTTGGCAGGGCTTGGACTTCGCGTTGGTCGCTTTGTTCGCGGTGTTGGCGGTGGAGCAGTGGCGCCGTCGCACCAGCGCAGTGCCGATGTGGTTGGCCTTGGGCACCTACAGCGTGGCCTACCCACTCTCACCGGGCAACGCTTTGGTGGTGTCGATCGCGGCTTGTGTGATCGCGGCCGTGGTGTGGCAGCCCAAGGAGGCCAGCCATGGATGACGCGACTTACGTGGTCGGGGTGGTCATGGCCATGGGCGCGGTGACCTTCGCGCTGCGCGCTTTGCCGTTTGTTGCGGCGCGTTGGTTGCAACGCCACGCGGTTGTCGCTCGGTTGGGGCGCTTCTTGCCCATGGCCATCATGGTGCTCTTGTTGGTGCACGCCAGCGTGTCCATGGCACAGGGCCACGTGCGTGGCTTCTGGGCCGAAGCGGTGGCGGTGCTGTTGGCGCTGGCTTTGCAATGGTGGGGGCGCAACGCCCTGGCCAGCATGGCGGTGGCCACGGTAGTTTATGTGGTGATGCGCAACGCGGCCTGAGGAGCCATTCCTGGCGTCCTGAGCAAACCTAATGAGTGTTTTTATCTAACTCTCTTAAACATCAGGTGCTGCCGCGAATCAACAATTCGAAGCCCAAATCGATGTGTTTGGTAGGCGGTGTTTTGCCCTGCATCAAGGTCAGGAGCATTTCAGCACTTGCTTGTCCAATGGCTTGTCGCGGAGTGCTCACCGTGCTCAGCGGGGGCAACATTTGGTCGCTGCCCGGGAGATTGTTAAACCCGGCGATGGCTACTCGCTCGGGCACGGCTACTTGATGGCGCAATGCCGATAAGAGTCCGCCCTGTGCCAAGTCGTCGTTACAAAAAAAGACGGCATCGCAGTCGGGGTGAAGGAGTAACAGCTGTTCAAATAAGACACCACCCAAAGCCATGGATGAGGGGAGTGGACTGAGTACTTCGAGGGCGGGGTCATACAGCCCATGTTGTTGCAAACACGCTCTGTAACCTTGGGCCCTTTGCAAGGTTCTCGGGTCAAGTTGTGCCGCAACGAATGCTACGCGGCGACGCCCTTGGTTGAGTAAGTGCTCGGTCATGGCATGCCCTGCCGCTTGCTGAGAAAATCCTACGCAATAAGCTGACTGAGTGGGGTTGAAGTCCATCACGTGAACACATGGAACACCGCTGGACGCCATGAGCGCTCTTGTGTTGGCGCTTTGATCCGTTCCGGTGACGAGCAGCCCAGCGGGACGGTGCATCAGCTGTTCGCGCAGGAGTTGTTCTTCTTCATCGGGGTCGTAGTGCGTGATGCCCATCAATGTTTGATAACCAGCAGGGCGCAGTGTTTTTTGGACCGACTCCAACAGTTCCACAAACAAGGTGTTGGTTAACATGGGGATAAGTACCGCTACGTGCGCGCTGTGTCGGGAGGCCAATGCCCGAGCCGCTGGATCGGGGGTGTAGTTCAACTCGCTGGCAGCGGCTCTGACGCGCTGTGCCAGATCGGCATCGACTGTGGTTTCGCCACGCAAGGCCCGAGAGACCGTGATGGGGCTCACGCCTGCAAGTGCAGCCACGTCGCTCATCGTGACTCGACCGGTGGATCGCCCGCGTTTTTGAATGGCTTGCTTAGATGAACGGTTCATTAGGGTTTTTACTGGTGGTTTCAGCGGCATTGTTGATTAAGATAGCGCTATCTCAAAACTTTTCCAATGAATTTCGGCATTTATATGCCATTTTGATTCATCTGTAGCCTTGCAGATTTTTTTATGCCAACACAAGACAGCGCTACCTCAAGACTCAATTCTGAACAGTCCATTGTCGTGATGGGGGTTGCTGGATGTGGAAAGTCAAGTATGGGCGAATTGCTGGCGCAAACAGTCGGCTGGCCTTTGATCGAAGGAGACGCTCATCACAGCCCATTGAGCTTGGACAAGATGCGACAAGGCATTCCCTTGAACGACCATGACCGTGAAGGATGGTTGAACCGATTAGCCGACATATTGGTGCAAGCCCCTGAACCGAGCGTGCTGACCTGCTCCGCGCTGCGTCGAAGTTATCGAGATCGTTTGAGGTCACGTTATCCAGGCCTGCGTTTTGTGTTCATTGACATCACCCGTGAGCAAGCCGTGGCCAGGGTTTTGGCGCGCCCTAACCATTTCTTCTCCAGCAGTTTGGTGGATAGCCAGTTCGCCACGTTGGAGCCCCCTGTGGGCGAGAACGGTGTGCTGCGCTTGGATGGTGCATTGCCGCTGGAAGTCCTGCTATCGAAGGTTTTGGGCTGGCTGCCCATGACAACTATTGAGAAAGGTTGAGTTGTGAAACGCTTGACGAAGTGGACGGCCTCTTTGGTGGAAGCATTGATGGTTCTGTGCTTGACGGGCATGGTGGTGGCGGTGTTTGGCAACGTATTGCTCCGCTACTTTTGGGGCACCGGTTGGGTGGTTTCGGAAGAGTTGTCCCGACTGCTGTTCGTGTGGTTGGTATGTCTGTCTGCCACGCTGGCTTTTGGAGAAGGCAAACACCTAGGTTTTGACTTGGTCACCTCTCGACTGCAGGGGGCCAATGCTACTTTGCTGCGCTGGCTCACGCGCGGTTTGATTGCACTGGCTTTGTATTTCCTGATCACAGGTTCATGGGCCCAGGTGATCGTGGGCATGGACAGCCGCAGTCCTGTGATGGGCTATCCGCTGGCAGTGGCTGCGGCCGGCACTCTAGTTATGGGCTTCTGCATGGCGGTGCTTTTGTGCCTGCAGGCATGGGGCGATCTTCGCGGCCCCACGCCGTCAGCAACAAAGGCCACCGACAAAGGGGTGCGAGCATGACCATTGCCATCTTTTTACTGGTGCTCTTCGCCACCATGACGGTGGGCGCTCCCATCGCGTTTGCCCTCATGTTGACTGCTTTGGCACTCATGGTGCACTTGGATTTTTTTGATGCGCAGTTGCTAGCGCAGAACGTGCAGGCTGGGTTTGACAGTTTCCCGCTGCTGGCCGTCCCCTTCTTTATCTTGGCTGGTGAATTGATGAACGCAGGTGGCTTGAGCCGGCGCATCATTGATCTGGCGCGATCAATGGTGGGCCACATTCAGGGAGGCCTGGGCTATGTGGCCATTGCAGCGGCGGTCATGCTCGCTTCCATGAGCGGCTCGGCCATTGCAGACACCGCTGCGCTGGCTACGTTGTTGCTGCCCATGATGCGCAAGCAGAACTACCCTGATGGATCCAGTGCAGGTTTGATCGCGTCAGGCGGCATCATTGCGCCCGTCATTCCACCATCTATGCCGATGGTGATTTACGGGGTTACCACCAATACATCCATCAGCAAGTTGTTCATGGCGGGAATCGTGCCCGGCATCATGATGGCCGCTGCTCTCGTATTTGTGTGGCGCGGCATTGCTCGTAATAAGCAGCTTACGGTCGCAGAAAAAAGCAGTTGGTCCGAGCGCCGTCATGTTCTGGCCAGTAGCGGCTGGGCACTGATGATGCCCGTGATCATCATCGGTGGTATGCGGTTTGGCTTCTTTACACCAACAGAAGCTGCTGTGGTTGCTGCGGTTTACGCCTTGCTGGTGGCCACGTTGATTTACCGAGAGCTCAACTTGCAACGCCTGTACCGCGTGTTGGTGGACGCCTCGCGTACCACGGGTGTGGTGATGTTCCTCTGTGGAGCAGCCACGGCAGCTTCTTACATGATTACCCTGGCCGATTTGCCCAGCCAACTCGCCCAGAGCATGGGGCCACTGTTGCAAAACCCCATGCTGTTCATGGCCGTTGTTTGCCTCTTCTTGTTGGCAGTGGGCATGGTGATGGACCTTACACCCACCATCCTGATCCTCGCGCCAGTGCTTGCGCCATTGGCTGCGAAGGCCGGCATTGATCCAGTCTATTTCGGTTTTATTTTCATTTTCGTTGGCTGTCTGGGCTTGCTCACTCCGCCCGTAGGAACCGTGCTCAATGTGGTTGCTGGTGTGGGTGGTATGCGGATGGAGCCTGTGATCAAAGGTGTCATGCCGTTTTTGGCGGTGTATTTGACCATGCTGGCCCTGCTCATTGTGTTCCCAGCCATCGTCTTGTGGCCACTCAAATTGATGTTCTAGCCGCTGTTTTCACGAACAGTATTTTTCGTTCCCCGCGGTTTCGACCGCATTCATCCTCAGGAGACAAACCATGAAACTTAAACAACTTGCTGTGGCTGCTGCCGTCACACTCGCCACACTAAGCGCCGGCTTGGTTCAAGCGCAAGATATCAAGAACCGAATCATCCGTTTTGGCTATGGCCTCAACGAGGTGTCCAACCAAGGACGCGCCGCCAAGGTGTTTGCTGACGAGGTTGAGAAGGCATCTGGTGGCAAGATGAAAATTCGCGCGATTGGTGCTGCTGCACTTGGCTCCGACGTTCAAATGCAACAAGCGCTGATTGGTGGAGCACAAGAAATGATGGTGGGCTCAACGGCCACCTTGGTTGGTATCACCAAAGAAATGGCCATTTGGGACACTCCTTTTTTGTTCAACAACACCAAAGAAGCCGATGCAGTGTTGGATGGTCCTGTTGGTCAAAAAGTGATGGACAAGCTGCAAGAGAAAGGTTTGGTCGGACTCGTGTATTGGGAAAATGGTTTTCGCAACCTCACGAACAACAAACGTGCGGTGGCCAAGCTAGAGGACATGGATGGCATCAAGCTGCGCGTGATGCAAAACAACGTTTTCATCGACAGCTTTAAGACCTTGGGTGCCAACGCGGTACCACTGCCGTTTTCAGAACTCTTTACCGCCTTGGAAACCAAAACTGTCGATGGCCAAGAGAATCCCTACAACACCATTTTGTCGAGTAAGTTCTACGAAGTGCAGAAGTACCTCACTGTGACCAACCACGTCTACAGCCCATGGATCGTGACCGTTAGCAAAAAGTACTGGGATGGCTTAAGCAATGCAGAGCAAAAGGTATTGTTGGATGCTGCAAAAAAGAGCCGAGACTTTGAGCGCCAAGACACCCGAGCCGAAGCCAACAAAGCCTTGGCTGACCTCAAAGGCAAGGGGATGCAGATCAACGAACTCTCGCCTGCCGAAGCCAATCGCATGCGCGAAAAGCTCAGCGCCATCAACGCAAGCATTGCTGCCAATGTGGGCGATGCTTTGTGGAAGGATGTTCAAGGCGCGGTTGCCCAAGCTCGCTCAGCCAAATAAACGGAAGTTGCGGGTACCATGCCCGCATGAACCGTTTACAAGGCCAATTCCATCAACTCTATCCGCTACAGGCGAGCGTGCCTGTGGAAACGGTCCGTGTCATGGTGTTGGCATTGCGACATCCTGAAGCATGGGCGCTTTTGGCTCCGATATGGCAAGGGGTGCAGGTTGATTGGGCATGGCCTGCACCCGCCATTGCCGTCAATGGGCATGACGCATTTGAGTTGTTGTTTGCAATCGAAAAACCTGCGTCACGTGATGAGGCGATGGCTTTATTGCATCGACTGTGTCGGCAATATCTTCTGGATCAACACAAAGACCGCTTAAGCTTCTGGCCCAATGCCGACAACAGCGATTTCGTAGCCCCCATAGCCAAGCGCATCCCCTCTCAGAACAGCGCCACCGGTCGCTGGTCGGCCTTTGTCGCCCCCGATTTGGCGGCGGTGTTTGGTGATGACCCCTCGCTCGATTTACCGCCCGGAGACGAAGCACAGGCCGAGGTGCTGTCGCGCATCCAGCCCATCCCCGCCGCCGATTGGCAGTGTGCGATCGCCAGCGCAGAGCCGCCCGTGCGGCAAGCCAGCATGCCGACCACACCCAAGCCGCAAGACGACCCGCGCCGCTTCTTGCTCAACGTGATGAACGACGCCACGGTGGACATGGCCTTGCGCGTTGAGGCGGCGAAGGCTTTGCTGCGTTAAAGAGAATGGCTACCCACCCCAGGGTTGGGGTTCGAGCGCTGGGCTGGATGAACTTGGCGCATCACGCGCCTTCCATCGCCTTGGCCATGGTTTTGCCCAGCTCCACGCCCCATTGGTCGTAGGCGTTGATGCCCCAGATGGCGGCTTGCACAAACACCTTGTGCTCGTACAGGGCGATCAGTGCGCCCAATCGGTGGGGGCTGAGTTTGTCGAGCCAGACGGTGCTGTTGGGCACGTCGCCCACAAAGCTGCGCTGGCTGGTCAAGCGATCGGCGTCGTCTGTGCTCAGGCCCTCGGCCAACAAGGCTTGGCGCGTGGCGGCTTCATCGCGGCCCAGGGCCAAGGCTTGGGCTTGGGCGCGCAAATTCAGGTTGACCACGCGGTGGTGCTCGGCGGCCATGGGCAGCGGGGTGTCTTCGGTCAACACGCCAATGAACTCCACTGGCACGCGGTGCGTGCCCTGGTGCAGCAACTGGAAGTAA
>Ga0209442_1002072_pt1 | contig 11043 bp, 11 predicted proteins | sample LauGreSBDMM110DD_2_FD_187565 | JGI IMG/M metagenome (GOLD analysis project Ga0209442, IMG submission 187565) | Freshwater lake microbial communities from Lake Michigan, USA - Sp13.BD.MM110.DD (SPAdes) (version 2) | ecosystem: Environmental > Aquatic > Freshwater > Lake | place: Lake Michigan...
AGCCAAATGTTGCGGAGGCTGCTAAAGCAAACGCCACCCCAGCGCCAATTTGTGACCAATGCTCTGCCGCGCCAAGGCCAGAAGCTGCGCCCAACACATCGAGGGCCAAGGCCAAGCCAGCCAACAAAATGGGCATGCTCCAAAGCACTGCTTTTTCAGCTTGGTGCTTGTACAGAACGCGCGCCCAAAAAGCGGTTGACAAGGGATAGGTATTGAAGGCCAGCAAGGCCAAGGCCACAGGCAGTCTGGCCACCGCTGAGTACAAGCACACGCTTTGAACAGCAATGAGTCCGCCAATGATCAACATGTATTTTTTGTGGTTTGACTCAATTTGAATTTGAACTTTCTGTTGCCACAAAATCAAACCCACCACCACCGCGGTAAGCACACTGCGAAAGCTGACCGCTGTGACCACATCCACGCCGTTGTTAAAAGCGAGCCGAGCTGCCACATGGTTGGCGCCCATCATGAACGCGATGAGCAACAAGGTAGCGAAGGCCGTGGTCGTGAGCGATTTCGATGTTTCAGTCATGCGCTCATTCTGCAGGATAAAGCCCATGCACCCGCGCATGCAGGCGACTTAGGCCCAGCAGCGCATCGGTGTAGGGTGTGCTGACTTGGGTGAGTTGACCCAACTCGCACACCACACTCACCAAGGCATCTAGCTCTACAGCTTTGCCCGCCTCGACGTCTTGCAACATGGAGGTTTTAAAAGCACCCAGTTTTCGGGTAAGGGCGTGTCGGTCTTCTGGCATTTGTGCAATCGGTATGCCAATTTTTTCACCAATGGCTTTGGCCTCAAGCATGATCTTGGAGACAAAATCTCGCACCAAGTCATCTTGCAAAATCAAATCTGTGGTGGCTCCCGTGAAGGCACTGATGGGGTTGACGGTCATGTTGCCCCACAGTTTGTACCAAACATCTTTTTGAATTTGTGCCGAGGCACTGGCATTGAAACCTGCGGCTTGTAAAGCGCTCACAAGTTGTTGCACACGTTCACTGGCCGGCCCATTTTGCGTGACTGGCTCACCCAATATTAAGCCATGTCCAAAATGATGGCGCACCACGCCTGGCGCATCCAAGGAACAACTTGAGTGCACCACGCAGCCGACCACATGGCGGGCAGGAATGGCCTGGCCAATGAGGCCTTCAGGGTCGATGGTGTTCAGGCGCGTGCCTTGAAGAGATTCACCGAAGCCTTCAAAGAACCACCAGGGCACACCATTCATGGCTGTCAACACCATGGTGTGCGGCGCCAGCAAAGGCGCGATGCCTTTGGCCACATCGCCCATGGCGGGCGCTTTGACCGACACAATGACCAGGTCTTGCGGGCCTAAATCAGCTGGGTTGGCAGATGCTTTGACATGCGCCTTCAAGTGCGTTTCATTCGTTTCAAATTGCGCTTGCGTTTGAAAACACTGCAGACCATTTTTTTGCAAAGCCGCCAGCGTGGCACCTCGCGCCACCACGCTCACCTCATGCCCCGTTCGCGCCAAGTGCACGCCGATCCAACCGCCAATGGCGCCTGCGCCGTAAATACAAACTTTCATAAGCGGTAACTTTCCTCGGGTTTGTGCAATTGGCGATCGACTTGTCGAATCAGGGCATCTAATACATCGTTGCCTGCGCCATGGTTCGGGTTGAATTGCAGCGCATCGCGTGTGCACTTGGCTGCAACGTCCTCGCTGACTGGAATGACATGCGAAGGGCCGCCCATGCTGAACGTAGCCAATTGAATTTCACAGGCTCGCTGCAAAGTCCAGAGGATGGCAAATGTTTGAGGCAAGGTAGCGCCCCAGGCCAGCAAGCCATGGTTGCGCAAGATGACGGCTTGTTTGTTGCCAATGCTGCTTAGAAGTCGCGGTGCTTCGTCAGAATGAATCGTGATGCCTTCAAAGTCATGGTATGCAATCATGTTGTGAAGCTGTGCGGTGTAGAAATTGGTTTGCTGCAAACCTTCTTTCATGCAGGCCACCGACACACCCGCGGTGGTGTGCGTGTGCATCACACAATGTGCCTCAGACAAGTTGTCGTGCAACGCAGCGTGCACCGTGAAACCAGCAGGGTTCACAGGATAGGGTGAACCATCAAGCGCCTTGCCCTTCAAATCAATTTTCACCAAGTTACTGGCGGTAACTTCGCTGTAGTGCAAGCCAAAAGGGTTGATCAAAAATTGTTTTTCTGAACCACAGGCCTCTTGCGGCAAGCGCAAAGTGATGTGGTTGTAAATCATTTCGGTCCAGCCCAAAAAAGCAAAAACTCGGTAACAGGCCGCCAACTGCACACGAGCCTCCCACTCTTTGGGATGCACTTCATTTTGCAGCGAACGCGCAACAGGCAGTTGATGTGTCAGCATGATCAATACACCTGACCTGAAGTTGGCAACGCAATGCCAGCATCTGGCTTGAATTGACGCACCAATGCCGAAGTTTGACGCACCAAAATTTGAGTGTCCAGCCCCACCGCCACAAACAATGCGCCGAGCGACAAGTAGTGTTTGGCTTGGGTCACATCTGACGTCAAAATGCCTGGCGCTTTGCCTGCTTTCAAAATGCGTGCAATCGCATCTTCAATAGCGGCTTGTACTTCAGGGTGGTTGGGGTCGCCCACATGACCCAATGAAGCCGACAAATCTGCAGGGCCAATGAACACACCATCCACACCAGACGTGTTGGCAATAGCGTCTAAGTTTTTCAAGGCTTCACGCGTTTCGGCTTGCACCAACAAGCAAACTTGTTCATTGGCTTCTTTGGTGTAATTGGGAAACATGCCCCAGCGCGAAGCGCGCGCACCGCCCATACCGCGCACACCGCCCTTGCCATCGTTTTGGGGGTAGCGCATGGCTTGTACACATTGCTCAGCTTGCTCGGGTGTGTCAATCATCGGAATGAGCAAGGTCTCGGCGCCCAAATCCAAATACTGCTTGATGAGTGCCGTGTCGCCCACGGGTACGCGCGCAATTGCGTTGTTGACCGGGTAGGCCGCAATGGTTTGAAGTTGTTGCTGAATACTTTGCAAGTTGTTGGGCGCATGCTCGCCATCAATTAACAACCAGTCGAAGCCAGCCATGGCGCACATCTCTGCGCTGTAACTGCTGGCGAGGCCCATCCACAAACCAATTTGGGCGTGTTTTTCAGTGATGGCTTTCTTGAAGCGATTCACGGGTGTTTTCATCATGTCTCTTTCTTAAATGAATTGAAATTGCAAACGGCCAAGTGGGCCGTAGTCGGCATCGAACACATCGCCCACTTTGGCTGGAACTGGTTTGGTAAAGGAGCCGGCCAACACAATTTGTCCGGCTTTCAAATGCTCGCCCCATGGGGCCAACTTGTTGGCAAGCCATGCAATGCCCACCGCAGGATGGCCTTGAACACCTGCTGCCAAACCCGTCTCTTCGACCACGCCATTCAATTTCAAAATAGCGCCGCACCATGGCAAATTGGTTGTGAGTGGATTGACTTTTTCTGCACCCATCACAATGCCTGCGTTGGCTGCGTTGTCACTGATGGTGTCAAACACTTTGCGCATCACTTTGGTATGGCGGTCAAATTGCTCAATGCGCGAATCGATGATTTCAATCGCAGGCGTAACATAGTCTGTAGCTGCCAACACTTGATCGACCGTGACGTCTGGCCCTTGCAGGTCTTTCTTTAATACGAAGGCCAACTCAACCTCTACGCGAGGCACCACAAAGTCTGTGTGGGCAATGCTCAACACGTGCCCCGGAGTGCAGGTGTACAACATGTTATCTAGCAAGGTGCCGTAATCGGGTTCGTCAATTTGACTGGCCTGCTGCATGGCGCGTGACGTGAGGCCAATTTTGTGACCGATCACTTTGCGGCCCTCGGCCAATTGCAGCGCCACCCATGCGCGGCTGACCCGATAGCCATCTTCAATGCTCATACCCGGAAAGCGCTTGGAAAAGTGCTCTACTTGCTGACGTGTTTTTTGCGACTGCTGCAACTCGGCTGCCAGTTGCGCAATTTGTGTTGAATCAAACATAAAGGCTGTCTTTCAAAACGGGACGTGTTGTGCGCTTTGTTAAAGCGCAGCAAACAAAGGGTGGACATTGCTGTGCTTGTGATCAAACACTTCTGGTCCCACATCGATTTGCAAAGTAATGCCGATGTGCCTTGTGGCAAACAAATCTGCGAAATGTTTTTTTGTGACTTCCACCAACATTTCACCAGCGCGTTGGTGAGTGGCCTCACTGCGCCCCTTGCCCATTCGAACATTCAAATAGACGAAGGCGTAGTCTTCTGAACCGCCCTGTGGATTGTGGTCAAACTGCGCGGCCTTGCGCCCAGCTGCGCCGCCATCGGCCACCGCGTAGTGGGGCGCAGGATAGGCCATAACGCGTGTGCCACCAGTAGGAAACACTTGCTTGCCGGATTCATCAAGCACGGTGAGCATGGCATCGGCCAAGTTGCGGCACAAAACTTTCATGTTGGTTTCTGCGTCCAACTGACCGGTATAGAGAATGACCAAATGAGGCATTGGAAACCTTTCTAAATTACAAACGACGTGCACCAGCGGCATACACCGCAGCGGGATCTTTCAAGCTGTTGAGGTTGAGCGCGTATGCCTCGTCGCCTTCTTCTGCGCTCACAGGATGGACCGGAAACACCACATTGATTTGTCCGGTGCCCGAGCTTGGAAAATAAGGTGTGATCACTTCGGCTTTGCCTTGGTAGTGGTCCCATCCCAGCACACCCAACAACATGGCCGTGTCATGCATGAAGCCTTCACCATGGCCTTTGGCGGCGTACTCGGGCAGCATGGCGCAAAAAGTTTTCCAATCGCCTTGCTGCCACAACTCAATCACGTTGTGGTCGAGCTGTTCTAAAAACGGACTCCACATTTTGTTGGCGTATTCAGGGGCAAGACCATTTTGTGCAAATCGGTGCGACAAAGAGCCACTGGCCAAGAACGCCACTTTGCCGTCGTAGTTTTTCTCAACTGCACGACGCATGGCCCAACCCAATTGTGCACTTTCGGCCAATGAGTGCACCATGCACAACGCAGAAACAGAGATCACTTTGTAGTGCCTGTCGGCGTTCATGTAACGCATGGGCACCAGGGTGCCGTATTCCAAAGCCAAACTGGTGTGCTCGTGCGCCAAAGTGGTCACGCCTGCTTCATTGCAGGCCTTAGCCAAAATGTGTCCCAGTTCAGGGTTGCCATCGTATTCGTAGGACATGTTGCTGATGAAGTGCGGCAACTCGTTGCTGGTGTAGTTGCCTTTGAAATGCACCGCATTGTTCAGGTGGTAGGCCGAGTTCACCAACCAGTGCGTGTCAAACACCACGATGGTGTCAACGCCTAAAGCACGACAGCGTCTGTCAATTTCGTGATGACCATCAATTGCCGCTTGTCGGGTGCCTTTTTGCGGCCCGTCCAGCTCGCTCAAATACATGGACGGCACGTGCGTGATTTTGGCAGCGAGTGAAACTTGTCCCATACTCAAACTCCCCAATGTGGAATGTGGTGCGAACCCATCGACACCGCGACGTTTTTAGGTTCGCAAAATACTTCATAACTCCAAGTACCGCCTTCGCGGCCAGTGCCACTGGCCTTGGTACCACCAAAAGGTTGGCGCAAATCGCGCACGTTTTGGCTGTTGACAAAACACATGCCGGCTTCAACAGCAGCCGCCACGCGGTGCGCACGGCCAATGTTTTCGGTCCAAACATAGCTAGACAAACCATATTGAATGTCGTTGGCCAATTCAATGGCGTGTGCTTCATCGCGGAATGGAATCAAGCAAGCCACAGGTCCGAAGATTTCGTCTTGCGCAATCTTCATGCGGTTGTCGACATCGGCAAACACGGTGGGCCAAACGAAGTTGCCTTTCTTCACGCGTTCAGAAAGTTCAGGCGCGTAAGAAGGTTTGTCCAAGCCACCACACAAAAGGGTGGCGCCCTCTTTAGGGCCAAGCTCAATATAGCTTCTCACTTTGGCCAAATGCGCTTGGCTGATCATGGGGCCCACGATGGTGTTTTCATCAAGGGGGTCGCCCACTGAAATGCGTTTCGCACGCTCTGTGAACTTCTGCACAAAGTCAGCATAGATACTTTGCTGTACCAAGATACGACTGCCCGCTGTGCAGCGTTCACCGTTGTTGCTGAAAATCATGAACACCGCCGCGTCCAATGCGCGATGCAAGTCGGCATCTTCAAAAATCACAAAAGGTGATTTGCCGCCCAACTCCATGCTGAACTTTTTGAGGCCGGCACTTTGCACAATGCGGTTGCCAGTGGCGGTAGAACCTGTGAAAGAAATGGCGCGCACATCGGGGTGTGACACCAACGGCTCGCCGGCCTCTTTGCCATAGCCGTGCACTAAATTTAAAACGCCAGGTGGTACACCGGCTTCTAGCGCCAGCTCACCCAAACGCGCTGCCGACATGGGCGACAACTCACTCATTTTTAAAACGGCTGTGTTGCCAAATGCCAAGCAAGGCGCCACCTTCCATGTGGCCGTCATGAAGGGCACATTCCATGGGCTGATCAAGGCGCAAACACCTACTGGATGAAACAGGGTGTAGTTCAAGTGGGTGGGTGTGGGATAGGTATGGCCATCCACGCGCGTGCACATTTCAGCAAAGTAAGAAAAATTGTCAGCGGCACGCGGCACCAACTGCTTGCCCGTTTGTGAAATGGTTTGCCCGCAGTCGCGTGTTTCTGTTTCGGCAATGTCTGGCACGTGTCTGGTAATGAGTTCCCCCAACTTGCGCATGATCTTGGCGCGATCTGTGGCGGGTGTGGCGGCCCATTTGGGAAAGGCGGCTTTGGCTGCGGCTACCGCCTGGTTGACTTCATCCAAGCCGCCTAATGAAACTTCTGCCAAAACTTCTTGTGTGGCGGGGTCGCGGGTTTCAAAAGTCTCAACGCTCGCAACTGAGCGTCCGTCGATTAAATGATCAATGCGCATTTCTATTCCTGATTTCTTGTCTATTGTTTGAGTAAGGCTTTTTGGTCATCAAGCTACTCACCCAAGGTGTTGATCAAATCGCCGACACCTTCAATGCAGGTCACAATCACATCACCCACTTCACAATTCACCACGCCGTCAGGCGTGCCCGTCAAAATCAAATCTCCAGGCTGCAAAGTCATGAAAGCACTGAAGTACTCAATCAAAGTAGGCACATCAAAAATCATGTCACTTGTGTGGCCGCTTTGGGTCACTTTGCCGTTCACGGTAGTCTGCAGACTCAAATTCATAGGGCTGCCATAAACGTCGTGAATGTCTTTGGCATCGACCAACCAAGGGCCAATGGGCGTGCAGGTGTCGCGATTCTTGACTCGGAAGTTGGGTCGGTACCAGTTTTCCAAATAATCTCGAATAGCGTAATCGTTGGCCACGGTATAGCCACCCACATAGTCGTAAGCGTTTTCTTTTTTCACATGCTTGGCGGTACGGCCAATGACCACCGCCAGCTCGCACTCGTAATGCATGTGCGTAACGCCTTGTGGTCTACGTGTAAGGGCTTTGTGACCGATGAGGGAGGCTTCACCTTTGACAAATACCAAAGGCTCCTCGGGTGCTTTGAAAGCCAATTCTTTGGCGTGATCAGCATAGTTCAAGCCCAAAGCCAAAATGGTTCTGGCCTGTTGCACGGGCGCCATGGGCGGCAACCAAACCACCTCGTCAAACTTCAGGCGTTTGCCAGCCCAAGGGCTGTGCGTGAGCAACAACTCGCCATTTGACTCAACAGCCTCGTGCACGGCGCCAGTCCAAGCAATGCGTGCGTGTTTCATGCTGCCTCTCCTACAAACTCATTGACCAAGCTTTCAAAGCCTGGCGCTGAAATTTCCACCACATCGCCCACTTTGGCGCGCGGCCGCTTGCCATCCGGCAGGCAATCACTGCCCAACAACAGCACATCGCCTTCTTGAAAGGTCATGAATTCTGAAATGTCCGCAAATAGTTTTTGCGATGCACGCACGGTGTCTGCATAGCTCACGCTTTGCACTGTGTGGCCATTCACTTTGACCGTGAGCACCAGGGCATCGGTTTGAACTTCTGCAACTGGCTTGCACTTTGCACTCACACCCAAAAAGCCATCGACGCATTTGAATTTGACGGGAGGCCTGTAATAACTTTCATGAGGAATGGACACATCGTTGACCAACACGCAAGCCACCACACGGGCATCTGCACCAAAGACCCATGCCAAATTGGCACCCACATCGACTTCAGGCACATTCGCAGGAATGGCAATTGAGTCGCCCGACGCGGTGAATGTGTTGGCCGTTTTGATGAACAACACGGGGGCTTTGGGCGCACCTTTGTGCGGCGCCTCTGACATTTGAGGGGCTCTGAGGTCCCACTCTCTTTTGAAATTGAGCAGCGCGCCGTAGACGGTGCCAATCGGCCAATAAGGCTTCAAATTGTTTTGCATGGTGATGCCATCTCTTCTGAATTCAATTCGGTGCTCAAAGTTTCCAGTTGAATCACTGCGTCCAGCAATTGATACAACTGGGCTAATTTCTGTTTGCCCAATTCACTTTCCATAAAGGCGTAATGCGCCTCGATGGCCTCTGACAGTTGGGCCACCTTGCGGAGGCCCAAGGCGGTGGCGCGAACCACGGTTCTGCGCGCATCTTGAGGGCAACTACTGCGCTCAATCAAACCATCCCTGGCCATCCGAGTCAGCACGCCCGTCAAACTCGGGCCTAACAAAAAAGCCTCGCGTGCCACGCGGCCTGTTTCCACACCTTCGGCGCAGTGGGCGTTTTCACCCAACACGCGCAACACCCGCCATTGCTGATCAGACAGGCCATGCTCCCTGAGGCTAGGCCGCGTGTGCGTCATGACCGCCTCGCGTGCTTGAAGCAGCAGCCGAGGTAAGTTGCGGTGGACGAAAGCTTGTGATTTCATGGCAAGGGCATTTATTTAACATGTTAAATGAATTTCAGGCTTCTGGGAAATCGGGTAAACCCGCTTTTTTCAAACACCTTCGTCTCGGCGCCTCATGTGGTGAGCTTCAAGCCAGTGAATAATTGCGACATGAACGCATCTTTTTTTGACAAGCACAGTATCCGATTGATTCAAGCGCCTATGGCCGGTTCTCAAAACCACCGGCTGGCTGCAGCAGTCTTCTTAGCGGGCGGCTTGGGCAGTATTCCTGCGGCCATGCTCACAACCGAGCAACTGCAAACTGAACTCAGCGCATTTGAAGCTGCCATGGCCTCACTCACAGACATCCCCCTTCAGTGGGGCGGATGCTTGCCCGTGAACGTCAACTTTTTCTGCCACACCCCGCCCACCGAACAACTTAAAAAAGAAGCGGCTTGGCGCCAGCAACTCACGCCGCTTTATCTAGCCCACGGCATAGATCCTCAGTCCGTCGGCTCTGGCCCTGGCCGCGCACCGTTCAGCGAAGAAAGTTTGAAGCTGATGGGCCAATTCAAACCTGCCGTGGTCAGCTTTCACTTTGGTCTTCCCAAAGCGGTATGGGTTCGGCAGCTCAAGTCATGGGGCATTCAAATTTGGTCTTCTGCCACCACTGTTCAAGAAGCGCAATGGCTGGAACAACAGGGCGCCGACGCCGTCATTGCCCAAGGCCTTGAAGCGGGCGGCCATCGGGGCATGTTTCTTTCAGAAGATCTGAGCACGCAAATGGGCTGTCTGGCGCTGCTGCCTCAAATTTGCAAAGCAGTGAAGTTGCCCGTGATTGCGGCTGGTGGTGTTTCTACTGCAGCTGCCGTCAGCGCAGCCAAGGCCCTAGGCGCCAACGCAGTTCAAGTGGGCACCGCTTTTTTAACCAGCCACGAAGCCACCACCAGCGCATTGCATCGCCAAGCCCTCATGTCAGACGCAGCAAAGCACACCGCTTTAACCAACCTGTTCAGTGGCAGGCCCGCTCGCGGCATTGTGAACAAATTCATGCGCGACTTCGGCCCCCTCAACCCAGAGGCCCCCGACTTTCCACTGGCCACTTCGGCCGTCGCGCCTTTGCGCGCAGCTGCAGAAGCCAAAGGCCAGAGCGACTATTCGCCCTTGTGGTCTGGCCAAAACGCATCCGATTGCCAAGCATTGCCGGCCGCCGACATCGCTCACAAACTCTTGCAAGGCTGGGCCTAAGGTGGCTTGTTTTTCTTTTGGCAACAGCACGGTGTTAGGCTTGCGACATGGCCAAAGATAAAAGCATTTTCACTTGCACCGATTGCGGCGGCACCACCCCTCGCTGGTTAGGCAAGTGCCCCGCCTGCGGTGCCTGGAACACGCTCATTGAAAGCACCGTCGATTCAAGCGGCAGCTCAAAAAACAGATACACCAGCCAATTTCAAGCCTTGGCCAAAACCTCCGAGCTCACCAAGCTGGGTGACATCGAAGCCACCGACATCGATCGCACCGCCACTGGTTTGGAAGAACTCGATCGCGCTTTAGGCGGCGGTGTGGTGGAAGGCGGCGTGGTTTTAATTGGCGGCGATCCTGGCATCGGCAAATCCACCCTGCTGCTCCAAGCCCTCGATGCTTTGCAACGCAAAGGCATGAACACGCTGTACGTCACCGGTGAAGAAAGCGGCGCGCAAGTGGCGCTGCGCTCCAGACGCCTTGGCCTAGACAACAGCCAAGTTCAGGTTTTGGCCGAAATTCAACTGGAAAAAATACTGGCCACCCTGCAAACCGAGCGACCCAACATTGCAGTCATTGACTCCATTCAAACGGTGTACTCCGACCAACTCACCTCGGCCCCAGGTTCGGTGGCGCAAGTTCGCGAGTGTGCTGCCCACCTCACGCGCGCCGCCAAAGCGACCGGCACCGCCATTGTCTTGGTGGGCCACGTCACCAAAGAAGGTGCCTTGGCCGGCCCGCGTGTTTTGGAGCACATGGTCGACACCGTCTTGTACTTTGAAGGCGATACACACAGCAGCTTTAGGTTGATCAGGGCCATCAAGAACCGCTTTGGTGCCGTCAACGAGATTGGCGTATTTGCCATGACCGAAAAAGGCCTGAAGGGCGTTTCAAACCCCAGCGCCATCTTTTTGTCGCAACACGAAGAGCCTGTGGCGGGCAGTTGCGTCATGGTCACCT
>Ga0209442_1002083_pt1 | contig 11005 bp, 9 predicted proteins | sample LauGreSBDMM110DD_2_FD_187565 | JGI IMG/M metagenome (GOLD analysis project Ga0209442, IMG submission 187565) | Freshwater lake microbial communities from Lake Michigan, USA - Sp13.BD.MM110.DD (SPAdes) (version 2) | ecosystem: Environmental > Aquatic > Freshwater > Lake | place: Lake Michigan, USA...
TGGGGCTTGTTTGTCCGGCTGTTTACTGTTTTCTTTCTCGCTGCCTCGGCGGGTCTGATGGTGATGAGCCAGGCCGCTGGCATTTTGCAGGCCTATGGCTCAACAACCCTGTTTGCGCTGGGCGGTACCACTTTCATTACCGGTGCGATTGCTGCTGCACGCATTGGTGGGGGCTGGCTAGTTGATCGTTTCGCGGTGCCTCGCGTGGCCTGCGTGGCGCACCTGATCGCCCTAAGTGGTTCTAGCCTGCTATTGACCTGGCCAGGGCCGGGCATGGCGGTATTGTCCATGACACTGATCGGCTGCGGCTATGGCTTCATTTCGGGTCTGACGGCGGGTGCCATTGCGCGCTACTGGCATCCCAATGCCTTTGGCCGGGTGGCCGGGCAGTTGTACATTGCCTGGTGCATCGCGGCCATCAGTCTGCCCGTGCTGGCAGGCTGGCTGTACGACCAGACCCAGGGCTATGACCAAGCCATGCGTATTGCCGCTGGCGTGAACCTGCTAGGTGCACTGATAGCTTTGAGCTTGCCGGCGACGGCGAGATCTTTAAAGATTCGCCCAATGCTATGACCATCAGTTGGTATTTCCCCAAGTTTGCAAACACTCTTCATAATCAAAATTAAATCGCATTTTTTCAAGACCTCTAACTTTTGTTCAAGACTTTAGCCAAGGTGCATCTGCTCTAGTTAACCCTTGCGGTTGTCGCTGATCCAGTCAGAAGCTGCGAACAAAAGGCCTGAGACCACAAAGGTCAGGTGAATTGCGATCTTCCATCCGATCTGTTCGCCTGTCATCGTATTGCTGACCAAAAAAGCTTTAAGCAACTCCACTGCTGAAATTGCCACGATGGCGCTGATCAGTTTCATCTTGAGGTCTGAAAATCCCACTTTGCCCATCCAAGCTGGTCGATCTTCATGCTCGCCCACGTTGATTTTGGACACAAAGTTTTCGTATCCGCTAAAAACAATGATGATCAGCAACACAGCCAACAAAGCAGTGTCCACCAGCGTCAAAATAGAAATGATGGTGTCGTGCTCGTAAAAACCGAATACCCCCATCAGCAATGAAAACAACTCTTTGCCAAACTTCACCAAAAGCACCAACATGGCGACGATCAAGCCAATAAAAAATGGGGCCAAGATCCATCGGCTGGCAAATATCAGCGCTTCCATGTTTCGTTCTATGGTTTTGAATGGCTTGGTCATGGGGTATTGGTAAAAGCTTGGTTAAACAAAAGTATCATAGTTGCTAAGCGTAACAGCCATCCAAGTCATTTTTGTTGCTGAGGACATCATCTTGATCACCCCTGACAACTTTGACTGATGAGAGGGCTTGCACGAAACTCGGGCTAAGTCTGTCTAAGGCAGTGCTCTCTTGGTGCAAGCACTCGTGCGGCACTCAAATTAGTCCTACTGCGCGTTTTCACCCTTGGGTGCTGGGCTGAGAAGCAGAACCCAACTCAAAACAAACGTAGCAATTTTCGGGCGAGTCTTGTAATCCAAGGTACCGGTAACAGACCGAAAATAGTCTAATCCTAAGACTGAAGGCTTAAACAAAAATTCGGACACCCTCAATCGCTGACTTAATTTACTTTGGAGTTGTCGCGTCAATAATAGGCTGAACTGACTTCAAGGCATCCAATTGCCGTGTGATTTCGACCAATTTGTCAAAGCTTGTTTGCCCACCCGGGTAGCCAGAGACGCAGGATTGCAGATTGTCCGCCAGTGTTTGAAAGTCCCACTCCATGCGGCTGTAAGGGTATTCTCCAGAATAATGAGTCCCATTTTTCATCGTGACGTGAATGGCTGGTGAAAACATAGGCCTGTCTTTTTCTTGGACAAGCGTGATGTGCTTTTCCATAAACTCTAAAACAAGTTGGTCGCTTGCGAGTTGTTTGCCCGTCGGACCAAAAGTGCGACCGCCAACAACAGGAACTCCACCATTAACAGCTGCATGCGCTGCAAAGTATTTGGTTTCGCCCACACGCGCCTTTTGCCAATCTTCATAGAGTGGAAAAGCAGGACTCGGATAAAGCGTTTCAATCCAATTCATGTGAATCGCAACATTGGCAATCTCGTCGGCGATGATTGAATGCTGTGATTTGAGTTCGGCCATTAAATTAATCACGGCTTGGTTGTAGCCAGGGCACGGGTACATACGAAACATAGCAGTGAGTAGTTTGTATTCTTGCCCTAGGCCTTGTGTGATTGCGCTTGGATCAAACTGTAATGGACCCGTAAACGCATAAGTCAATTGGCCTTTGTTGTTACCCGTAAACGCGTTATAAAAACCCGCTTCGCCTTCAATTGATTTTTCGGAGCCTTTCACATGCCCAGCTCTGGCCATCAAGCCAGCAAACACACCATTGCGCGCCGCTTGGGGTTCGTGAATCGCTAGTTCATCTCCACCACTGCGAGGTCCTTCATTAAGTCCTGATGCAAAGTTAGCGGCAAGTGCAATGGTTGCAACCAAACGGTTTTCATCAAACCCCATCAACTTTCCAGTCACCATTGCCGCACCCATAGTTGAATAAATAGGACTGGGTCTAAATCCACGTGCAGCAGTACTAGGAATAAATTTATCGCACAAACGGCATGAAAACTCATAACCTGCAACTAGCGCAGTAATGATGTCTCGGCCATTTTTACCTTCGAGTTCTGCATTCACCATCGCAGCCGGAATGAGGACAGGACCTGGATGCGTCAGCATGCGATAGGAATCCCACAACAAGGATGCATGCATCAATTCTGCAGTGGCAAATGCTGCACCCACACGCGTGGCCTTGCGACCATCACCCAATACAGTTGCACCATCTGCTTTACCCTCTTCTGCAATTGCCAAGTCAACGACTTCGCGCGAATGCGCATTGAGCGTTCCAAAGGCAACACTGGTGAGGCCATGTAATACAAGTGCTTTGACTTTATCAACAACTGCAGGAGATAAATCTTCATAACGAAGACCCGCAGCCCAACGGCCGAATTGACGACTGATCGAAGGTTGACTCATATTCAAATTCAGTTGGGAGAGAGACCTGCTTGTTTAACCAGCTGAGCATTCATCTCAAAATCTTTTTTCAAGTAAACCGCAAAGTCATCAACAGACATGATTAAAGGAGTCATCACAATCGTTTCGTAGCGCGCTTGCAATTCGGGTGAACGCAAAACTTTGGCTACTTCGCGATTAAGCCGCTCCAAAATATCTTTGGGTGTTTTTGCGGGTGCATACATTCCCATCCATGTATCGTATTCTGCATTGACAACGCCCGCCTCAGCCGTGGTGGGAACGTTGGGTAATACATTGGATCGTTTAGATGATGAAACGCCTAATGCAACCAACTTGCCCGCTTTGATGTGCGGTACAGCCAGTCCAATCGGACTCAAAAAGTAGTCGGCGCGTCCGGAGAGAACCTCTGTCATTGCTTCTGGCGTTGATTTAGTTGGAATATGTGTACCTGTAAAGTTGCCCGCAACCTTAAGTCGCTCCGCACCCAGATGGGTGACGCTGCCCATTCCTGCCGATGCATAGTTGATGGAATCAGGTTTGGCTTTTGCGTGATCAATCAGGGCCTGCATCGTGGCAAAACCTTTGGACGTCGCAGTGACAAAGACCGAAGGCGTGAGTGCCAATGGAGCAACACCCACCAAATCACGCGCTGGGTCATAGCCAATTTGTGCCAATGTATAAGTGGATGCGGTGACTGTATGTGAATTGGAATGAATCAACAGCGTATACCCATCAGGTGCTGCCTTGGCCACAACGCCTGCACCAATAGTGCCACCTGCGCCAACCCTGTTCTCAACAATAATGGGCTGGCCGAGTTGCTTGGATAACAAATCGATCACAGCGCGACCCGACGCGTCCGCAGCGGAACCAGGGCCAAAAGGCACGATCACCTTGATAGGTTTGGAAGGCCAAACATCTTGCCCGGTGGATACAAGTGGAAGTAAGCTAATCGCGATGCAAAGCACGCCAGCTGCATATTGTTTCATTGTTTGTCTCCTTGCGTCGATTCAAAGGTTTTTAAATACCGACATATTTCAAATTATGTTTTTAAGTTCCAGCGGCCTGATATCCCGATACGCCTCAAATATATGACTTGTACATCATAAAAGTCAAGGTAAAGATCATGTCTAAGCATCAGCTACAGCCCCTTCCTATGACTCAAGAAGGTGTTTACCGTCAAGGCATGCATTGGCTACTTTTGGAAAGACTCGTGGCTTTTACAGGCAGCCATGACTAAAATTACCCTAGGCCAACTCAAGATATCCATGGCTACGACGCGGTGTACAAGAGGTTGATCAAGGTAGCCGAGTTGTCTGACTTGAGTTCCAGCTTCGCCATCGAACATAGAACCTTAAGCCTTCACGCTCTTGGCGTTCTCCACATTGGCTTTAATCTGGTTGAAGTTCAGGTACTTGTTTGATCGCAGCTGTTCTGCTACTCTTTAATTTCATACAATTTTCTTACAAGTCTGTATGCCAAAATGTTTAATGGACTTGCGCAAAATACACAAATTAACCGTCGAAGGATCGCTCACCATGAAACTGTTTAAAACAATCACCTGCATCAGCCTTCTGGGGGCAGCTTTGCTGAATTTTCACAGCAGCGCCTATGCGCAAACGGAGTGGAAATTCAACAACAGCTACGCACCTTCTCGGCCCGAGTCATTGCAAATTCGAAACTTTGCAACCGACGTGGAAAAGCGCACGGGCGGGAAGCTCAAGATTTCTGTCTCTGAGGGTGGCGCCCTGGGTCTCAAAGATGCTGATGCCCTGCGCTTCATGCAAACCGGCACACCCGAGCTGGGTTTCATTTGGCCGCCTTTTGTGGGCCGTGATGCGCCAGCCTTGGCCAACCTGTACGTCTACGGATTGGTAGCCAATGCCGAAGAACACCTTAAGGCCTTGCCGGTTTTGAAGACCCTGCTCAAAGAAGGCATTGCGAAGTGGAATGTCGAAGTGCCTGGCTTTTTGGGCTTTTCCATCGTGGATGCTTCTTTGTTCTGCCGCGAGCCCGTCAAAAGCTTGGACGAACTGAAGAAGAAGAAGCTGCGCGTGGGAAGTCGCGAGCAGGTCGAGACCTTCAAGCGCTTGGGTGTTGCGGCCCAAATCGTGCCGCAAAACGAGCTGTATGCCGCGTTGCAAACCGGCGTGGTGGACTGCGCCCTGTATGCCGCGCGTTTTGCCAACACCATTTCTTTGCAAGAGGTGGCCAAGCACGTCACGCCCACAGGCTTTCCTTTCCCGCCCGCGCCTTATGCGCTACTGGCCCACAAAGGCAAATGGGCGGCGCTGCCGCCTGACCTGAAAAAGGGCTTCAACGAGGCCGTCGTCGAACTTGAAAAAGTCAGCTTCAACTTTGACGGCGACGTATCAGGTGAAAAAGCCGCTCGCGAAAAACTCGTCAGCCAAGGCAGCACCTTTTACCCGCCATTGTCTGCAGCAGACCAAAAAGCCCTGCGCAGCTCGGCGCTGGAAACATGGGATGTGCTTGCCAAAGAAACCGGTGGTGACGCCATGGCATACCGCCAGCGCCTCTTGCAGGCCCTACCCAAATGAGCGGTCAAGCCCCTGTTGCGGCCAAGCACAGGGGCGTTGAACGGGTCTTGCGCGCCATCGCGGGCGCGCTGGCCGCAGTGGGTGCCTTTTCGCTGGCCGGTATTTTTGTGCTGGTGTTCGCCTCAGTGTTCATGCGCTATGTGTGGGGTCAGCCCTTTAACTTCACAGAAGAGCTATCCGGCCTCTTGATGACCTTGGCGGTATTCACTTTGCTGCCCGCCACGGTGCTCAAAGAGGTGCATATTCGTGTCACGGTGCTGTCTGGCCTGACGCAGGGGGCTTTGCAGCGCACCGTTTTTTTGGCGGGCCAACTCATTTTGTTGGCCTTTTGCGTGCTCTTTGTTCGCGAGGCTTGGGCCATCTCTGAATTTACCTACAACTTGAACCTCAAATCCGAGCAGTCGCGCCTGCCGCTCGCGCCGTTTTTGATGTTGGCCACTGCGGGCATGGGCCTAGCGGGTGTGGCGGGCCTCTGGCGCACGCTAAGGCCCATGGCGCCCCAAGCCGACGACGAGGTGCACCCATGATCTGGTCTGCCTTAGGGCTGCTCTTGAGCCTGACCGTGCTCACTGGCGCCATGCTGGGCGCTGCCCTTGGTTTGACCGGCTTTGCCATCTTGCATTTTTTTGGCGGCGGCTCCATGCGCCTGGGCGTGCAGGCCGTCTTCAACGTGCTGGGCGAGTTCACGCTCACCTCCATTCCGCTGTTTATTTTGCTGGGTGACGTGCTGGTGGCCAGCGGCCTGGCCGGCGGCATTTACAAGGCGCTTTCGCCGCTATTTGCCCGCCTGCGTGGCGGCTTGCTGCACACCAATATTGCGGTGTGCACGGTGTTTGGCGCGGTCAGCGGCTCGTCCATGTCGGTCTCAGCCGCTGTGGGCTCGGTAGCCTATCCAGAGCTGATTGGGCGGGGCTATGACAAGCGCATGGTGGTGGGCTCGCTTGCCGGCGGCGGCACTTTGGGGCTTTTGATCCCGCCGAGCTTGTCGCTCTTGATTTACGGCGCGCTCACCGACACCTCCATTGGCAAGCTGTTTCTTGCCGGCGTGGTACCCGGTTTGATGATGGCGCTGCTGTTCATGATTTACATCGAGATCAAGGCCCGTCGCCATCCTGGGCTGGTGCCTGCTGAGGCGCCGCTGCCCTGGAGCCAGACACTCCGCGCTACGCTCGCTGTTTGGCCCATTCTGGTGCTCATACTGGCCGTGCTGGGCAGCTTGTTCTTGGGCATCGCAACGCCCACCGAATCTGCAGCTGTCGGGGTGGCCGCTGCCGCCTTGCTGGGTTTCACAATGGGCGACTTGACGTTGGCGCGGCTGATGCAAACCTTCGTCAACTCGGCCCGCACTTTTGCCGTGATTGCCTTTGTTTTTTTGGGTGCGGTCATTTTGGCGCAGTCCATCAGCGTGTTGCAGCTGCCGCAAAAACTGCTTGAAGGCATTTCCAGCGTGGGTCTGTCGCCGCTGCTCATGCTAAGCGTAGTGGTGCTGATTTACCTGTTACTGGGCATGGTCTTTGACGGCCTGTCCATGATGGTCATGACACTGCCTGTGGTGTTCCCCTTGCTCACCGGTCTGGGCTATGACGCGGTCTGGCTGGGCGTGGTCATCACCATCATGATCGAGGTCGGCATGCTAACCCCGCCCGTGGGTATGAACCTGTTTGTGTTGGTGGGTATCTCTAAACACCAAGTGAATTTGGCCCAGGCCTCCATAGGCGCGTTGCCTTATTGGCTGTTGCTGATGCTGGGCCTGGTCCTGCTGACGGCCATGCCCGGCATCGCCACCTGGCTGCCATCGCTGTCCTACAAGTGAGAAGCTGATGAGTGACATATTGCGCCCCCGTGCCCAAGCGCTGATGACCAAGCACGGGCTAGATGCCATGGTGGTTGCCAAGCCCGAGAACTATGCCTGGGCCACAGGCGCCGCGCCCGGTGTGGCCTCCTTCTTCAGGCGAGCCGGCTCTGCCCTGGCGCTGATCCCTGCCGATGCGGGCCGACCCCTCTCGGCTGTGGCCACCGAGCTGTTTGCCGCGCCTGCGCGTGCTGCGCTTGGTGAGGCGCAGGTGCTCAGCCACCCAGACTGGGTCGAGACCGCCGACATCCGGCCCTGGCTAGACAGCAACCGCAGCGCAGCGGATCTGGCCGAGCGCGGCTGGCAAGTAGCGGGCCGAGCCACGGGGTTCTCGCGCCCCGCAGTCTTTGACGCGCGCCTGGCCTTTGCCCGCCTGGGCGAGTTGCTTACCAGAGAAGGTTTACAAGGCGCACGCATTGGCCTAGACCTGGACTTCTGGCCCGTCGCCGATTTCGCACTTTTGCGAGAGCAACTGCCTCTGTTCCATTGGCTCGATGGCAGTGCCGTGTTGGGTGCCATCAAGGCCGTCAAATCTCCGCGCGAAATCACCAAGCTGCGCCAAGCCGCATCTGTGGCTGAGGCCGGCATGCGCACAGCCATCGCTGCAGTCCGGGAGGGCGTCACACGCGACGCCATTGCGGCAGCCTGGAGGGCTGGTGTCGAAGCAGAGGTGCAGCGCACCGGGCAGCGCCTGTCCGGCCAGTGGGAGTACACTAGCGTGGGGCCGCTGCCGTGGCAGGTCGGTGGCGTGGTCCAGCGTGGTGATGTGATCAAGTTCGACGTGGGTTGCTTGATTGAAGGCTACAGCTCCGACAGCGGTCGCACCTTCAGTTGCGGCCCTGCCCGACCGCGCACCCGTGAGATCATGCAGGCCCTGTCCGATGCTTTTTCCGCCGGGCTGGAAGTACTCAAGCCCGGACACCTGCTCAGCGATGTGCACCATCGAGCCACCACTGCCATGCAGCGCGCTGGCTTTACCCACTTTTCACGCGGCCACTTTGGACACAGTCTGGGGCACGATACTTTTTGCGAGGTCGCACCCTTTATAGCGGCTCAAGCCCACACCCCTATCGAGCCTGGCATGGTGCTGGCTTTTGAGACGCCGTTTTACGTGGATGGCGAGGGCGGCTTCATTATTGAAGATCAGTTTCTGATAACGGCTGACGGCGCCGAACCGGCATGGTCGCTTGAGCGCGGTTTGGTAGAGTTGGGCTGAATGCACACCACTCAAGGGCGAGCGGTGAAAGAAATTTTGGCGTAAGCAATCCGTTATCTTTTTTGGATGGTAATTTTCCAGCGCGGATCTACCGAAAATCGAAGGCTTATGTCGAAGAATATTGAAGATAGATTTGGGATGATTTTGGTATAGAAAATCTATGAAAAGACATCGAAAAATCTATGACGAGTAGTAAAGTCGGACCATACTACTTTGAAACTAAAAAAAGCACTTAAATTTCTCTAAGTGCTTGATTTACAACAATATTTTTGGTGGTCGATGCAAGTTTCGAACTTGCGACCCCTGCAGTGTGAAGACTCCTTTAGACGACTACTTTCCCCAATGAATTCATTGAGTTAGCTGCTTTCTGGTAACTCAAAGTAGTATAGAAGTAGTATGGTTGTGAAATTAAATTACAAATCAATTTGTTTGATTCAAGCTTAATTTTTAAGATTTCTTAACAACTCTTTGAATCGTGTTTGCAAAGTGATCGTTCACGGCTTTTTTAATCGCCTTCATGTCGCGCTTTCCAAGGGCCGTTGCAATTTCTTCATGATCTTCTAACGCACCTCGCCAATTATCTGGTGTGCTGTTACCACTGTAGCGCAAGCTGCGCATACGCTTACTGAGAATGCTGTGAACCATCATCAACGATTCATTGCCTGACATTTCAACCAACGCGTCGTGTATTTTTTGATTCAATTCAAAATATTCTGGCCGCTTACCCTTAGCAAACATCACTTTCATTTTTTCGTGAATGGCAAGCACTTTGTCAATTTTCTTTTGATCGGCCTGGCAAGCCTTTTGGGCTGCAAAATTTTCTAACAAGCCCATGACCTCCAACATATCGGATGCATCTTTGTCACTGAAGGCTTTAACCACTGCGCCACGGAGAGGCAATAAATCAACCAAGCCCTCCGAAGCGAGAACCTTCAAAGCCTCACGGATAGGCGTTCTGGATACACCTAATTCTTTGCTAATTTCCATTTCTGGGACACGCTCCCCAGGCTGAATTCGAGACTCCACAATGAAGCTGCGAATCCGTGAAGTGACCTCAGAATGAAGTGAAGTTCTGGCGATGGGGTCGTTGATGGGCATTTAAATATAAGGGTAATAACGGATGCAAAACATTCTACGCTAGCAACTATACTTCAATCGGTAATTACAGATTACAGATTACAGATTGTTAAAGGTTGAATGACGCAAATGACACTGCCTACAATTGCACTTTTCACGGGCGACCCCGCAGGAATTGGTCCCGAGCTGGTTCAAAAATTAGTTCTAGACCAAACAAGTCACAAAGCATCCAAAATTATCCTGATTGGCCAAAAAGACAGTATTCAATCTGCACCTCATACACATTGGCACGACTGGTCTGGCTACAACACCCGAGTATTTAAACCAGCAACAGCAGATGCACGAAATGGTGCTTATATGCTTTCGGCTTTGGCTGAAGGGGCTGCATTGGTGCGAGATGGAAAGGCAGATGCTTTCTGCTTTGCGCCTTTAAACAAAAGCGCCCTCCGACTTGGCGGCATGCATCAAGAAGATGAGCTTAGGTGGTTTGCAGAATTTTTAAATTACACGGGAATTTGTGGCGAACTCAATGTGTTGCAAGACCTTTGGACATCCAGAGTCACTTCGCATGTTCCATTAAAGGAAGTCAGCCACCTTCTGACCAGTCAAAAGGTTTTTGAATCGATTCAAATGATTTCAAATTCACTTCATGCTTCAGGTAAATCTTCTCCCCGTCTGGCAGTTTGTGGCCTCAATCCTCACAATGGTGATAACGGAAATTATGGCGATGAAGAAATAAAAATCATTTCACCTGGTGTTGAATTAGCCAATAAAGCTGGCATACCAGCCGATGGACCATTCCCTGCTGATACAGCGTTTGTCAGAGCTATCAGAAAAGAAGGCGGCTATGACGGTGTGGTCACCATGTATCACGATCAAGGCCAAATTGCGATGAAGCTCATGGGCTTTGAAAAAGGCGTGACTGTTCATGGCGGCCTACCCATTCCCATCACCACACCCGCTCATGGAACTGCCTACGACATTGTGGGAAAAAACTTAGCAAATCCACAAGCCATGCTCAATGCATTTGATTTAGCCTGCCGAATGGGCCAACACCATCGGCAATTGAAAAAATAAGTCGCTTAAGAATTTTTAACACAAGGGGAAAGACATCATGAAAAAACATTTCGCTTTTTTAATTGCAGCAACTCTATTGAGCCTGAGTGCCGTTTCACAAACCACCTACCCCACCAAGCCCGTTAAGCTCATGGTGGGTGCTGGCGCTGGTGGCGGCACCGACATCATTGCACGCATGCTGGCTGAAAAAATGACAGAGTCTCTCAAGGGCACTTTCATTGT
>Ga0209442_1002088_pt1 | contig 10975 bp, 9 predicted proteins | sample LauGreSBDMM110DD_2_FD_187565 | JGI IMG/M metagenome (GOLD analysis project Ga0209442, IMG submission 187565) | Freshwater lake microbial communities from Lake Michigan, USA - Sp13.BD.MM110.DD (SPAdes) (version 2) | ecosystem: Environmental > Aquatic > Freshwater > Lake | place: Lake Michigan, USA...
TGTGCAAAGCTTTCCGATGAACTCGGTGGCGGTTCAATGACTGGTCTGCCAATTATTGAAACAAAGGGAAATGACGTTTCGGCGTTCATCCCTACCAACGTAATTTCTATTACTGATGGTCAGTGCTTCCTTGAAACAGATCTTTTCAACGCCGGTGTTCGCCCAGCGATCAACGTAGGTGTTTCTGTTTCTCGCGTTGGTGGTTCTGCTCAGACTAAGGCGATGAAGAAGATTGCAGGTCGTCTGCGTCTTGACCTCGCACAGTTCCGCGAACTAGAAGCATTCGCTGCTTTCGGTTCCGATCTAGATGCTGCTTCTAAAGCACAACTAGAACGCGGTGCGCGTATGGTTGAACTTCTTAAGCAAGGTCAGTACTCACCTTATTCACTCGAGCGTCAGATTGTTTCAATCTGGGCCGGTACTTCAGGTGAACTTGATTCGGTTGCAGTTGCAGATATCCGTCGCTTTGAAGGCGAACTTCTCGACTTCATTGGTCGCGAACGTAAAGATATCTTCACCGTAATTTCTGAGACCAAGCAGCTCGAAGATGACACTGTTGCCAAGATGAAGTCAGCAGTTGCTGATTTCAAGAAGCAATTCAAATCATCTGCTGCAGCAATCGTTAACGATGCTCCTGCTGACGCGCTCGATTCAGAAGGCGCCGAAGCGATTACTAAGTTTGTGCCACCGGCGGTGAAGAAGTAACCCATGGGCGCTCAACTACGCATATATCGCAGGCGGATGAGATCCGTTAAGGCGACTAAAAAAATTACGAAGGCGATGGAGTTAATCTCTGCCTCTCGTATTGTTAAAGCGCAACAACGTGTTGCTGCTTCGACGCCATATGCAAATGAGTTGACCCGTGCAGTTTCCGCAGTTGCTAGTTTCTCTTCAACAAACCATCCTTTGACTACACCATCTGAAAATCCAAAGCGTGCCGCGATTTTAATCATCTCTGCCGACCGCGGTATGGCTGGTGCTTATTCAAATAACGCGATCAAAGAGGGCGAACAACTCGCTGCAATGATCCGTGAACGTGGCCTGGAAGTTGCAAATTACTTGGTCGGTCGCAAGGCTGTGAATTACTACAAGTTCCGCAATCGCGACATTTCAGGTTCTTGGACTGGTTTTTCTGATAACCCAACATATGAAAATGCTAAAGAAGTCGCCGAAGCGTTGATCGCGGCATTTCTTGCAGATGCGCAGACCGATAACGCTGGCGTGGATGAAATCCACATCATCTTTACTGAGTTCAAATCAATGTTGACTCAAAATGCAATGGCTAAGCGTATGTTGCCACTGGAAGTTATTGAAAGTGATACTCCAGCACCATCTGGCTTGCTTCCAATGTATGAGTTCGAACCAAATGCAGGTGAAGTACTTAACGCACTTCTGCCGCGCTATATCGAAGCCCGAATCTTCAACGCGATGTTGCAATCAGCTGCTTCCGAGCACGCTGCACGTCGTCGCGCTATGAAGTCAGCAACTGACAACGCTGATGATTTAATCAAGTCGCTCACACGACTTGCGAACGCGGCTCGTCAAGCCGAAATTACCCAGGAAATCAGTGAAATTGTTGGCGGCGCAGACGCGTTAGCCTCAGCTAGTGCAGGGAGTGAATGATGTCATCAACAGGTAAAGGCCGCGTAGCCCGAGTTATTGGACCGGTCGTGGATATTGAATTCCCCGCGGATTCAATGCCCTCGATCTTTAACGCGCTCCACGTAGAAACCACCATGAGTGGCACTACTCGTACCTTGACCCTTGAAGTCGCGCAACACATTGGTGACAACCTTGTGCGCGCAATTTCGATGCAGCCAACGGATGGAATGGTCCGTGGCGCAGAAGTAACAGATACAGGTGCTGCAATTTCAGTGCCCGTCGGTGATGTTACAAAGGGCCACGTATTTAACACACTTGGCGAATCACTTGATGTTCCAACATCATCACTTGATATTAAAGAGCGTTGGCCAATCCACCGCGATGCTCCACCATTCGATCAACTTGAGTCAAAGACAGAAATGTTCGAGACCGGTATCAAAGTTATCGATCTACTGACACCTTATGTGAAGGGTGGAAAGATCGGTCTCTTCGGTGGTGCAGGTGTTGGCAAGACTGTACTTATCCAAGAAATGATTTATCGCGTAGCGGAAAACTTCGGTGGTGTATCTGTATTCGCCGGCGTTGGAGAACGTACTCGCGAAGGTAACGACTTATTCCTTGAAATGACTGAAACCGGCGTTATCAACAAAACTGCCTTGGTCTTTGGTCAGATGGATGAGCCACCTGGCACACGTCTTCGTGTTGCACTCTCTGCTCTGACTATGGCTGAGTACTTCCGTGATGTGCAAAAGCAGGATGTATTGCTCTTCATTGACAATATCTTCCGCTTTACACAAGCAGGTTCTGAAGTATCAACACTGCTCGGTCGTATGCCATCTGCTGTGGGATACCAGCCAACTTTGGCCGATGAAATGGGCCAGCTACAAGAGCGTATTACTTCAACACGTGGTCACTCGATTACATCTATGCAGGCAATTTACGTTCCTGCAGATGACATTACCGACCCAGCGCCACACACAACTTTCGCGCACTTAGATGCAACAACAGTGTTGTCTCGTCCGATTTCAGAGCTTGGTATCTACCCAGCTGTGGATCCACTTGACTCAACTTCACGCATCTTGGATCCACGCTATATCGGTGAGCACCACTTCCGTGTTGCAAACCGTATCAAGCAGATCTTGCAGCGTTACAAGGATCTACAGGACATCATCGCTATCTTGGGTATCGATGAATTGTCAGAAGATGACCGCGTTCTCGTTGGTCGCGCCCGTCGCATCCAGCGCTTCTTGTCACAGAACACATTCGTGGCAAAGGTCTTCACTGGTCTCGAAGGTTCATTCGTTCCGCTAACAGAGACAATCACAGCATTCGAAGCACTTGCTGATGGAAAATACGATCACCTTCCAGAACAAGCATTCTTTATGTGCGGTGGCCTCGACGATGTTGAGCGTCGCGCTGCAGAACTCGCGAAGAGTTAAGAAAAGGTATAAAAATGGCACTTAACGTCGAACTAGTTTCGCCAACACAACAGGTGTGGTCCGGGCAGGCAACTTTTGTTTCTGCGCGCACAATCGAGGGTGACCTCGGTGTGCTTCCTGGCCACTCACCTTTGTTTGGCGTTCTAGTCGACGGTGCCGTGAGCATCAAGGGCGTTGATGGCACAACGAAAGAGTTCAACGTGCAGGGTGGATTCTTATCTGTTTCTAACGATCGCGTTTCAATTTTGACGGAGTCCGTCGAATAATTTAAGCCTTCGCTGGGCTAGGGGAGAACTACTACCTCACCCTGACCGTTAAATTTCTTTACTCGTATCCAGTCGACCTTCATCTGTAGACCCGACTTGGAATCTTTTCCAATTTCGCCACCAAATTCTCCACCCATAGCTATATTGAGAATGAGTGAGAATGGTTGGTTAAATACCCAAGTTCGTGGCGCAATGGAATCTTTACTCTGTTTGAAAATAACTTCACCATCAAAAGTCCATTCAATAGAATCTTCGCTCCAATTGATTCCATAGGTATGAAAGCGATCAGAGAGTTTCTTTGGATTCAGATGACTGATGCCAATTGAGCTTCCACCGAAGTAGCCAGGCCCGTGAATGGTTGCGTAGGCAAGAAAAGGAGTTCTACCCAAGCCCTCGGTAATGTCGATCTCACCCGAATTAGGCCATGAAACTTCATCAATATTCTGTCCCAGCATCCAAAAGGCTGGCCAAGTACCTTTTCCGGCGGGCATCTGAATACGAGCTTCAATGGTTCCGTACTTAATCCATACCTTGTTCTTAGTAGTAATGCGTGCAGAACTCCACTCGCAGTAACCGTAGTAGCAAACCTGCTTCTTCTTCGGTGAAATTTGGAGCGCCGTAATCGCTAATATTCCACGACCGGTTGTTTTTGCATTTACATTTGTATAAAGCTGCAATTCCCGATTTCCCCAACCTCTTCCATCGCCGAGATCATAGTTCCAGTACTTTGGATTTGGCTTGGTCCCTGACTTTTCATTGAATTCCTGGGACCAGAGAAGTGAATTCTCTTCTTCAACGCTCCATGCCATCGTCGATGATGTCAATAATATGCATAATGTGAGTGGCAGAAAGATTGAATATAATTTCTTAGAGATCTTACTTCTGCTCATAAATTGTCCTTAGGAAGATCTGCGAAGCGGATCCCAGCCAGCATCAAGTGCTGCATTCTTGTCGAGGGTGCTAGTAACGGCAACACTTTCCTTTCGCTGGGCAGATTCACTTATAGATATCAGGATATCAAGAACATGATTTCCCAAATCTGCTGAGGCAATGTGGCTCTTTCCGGCAAAGAAAGATTGCATCATATTTAGAGCACCAAGACCGCGGCCATGTGTATTTCCTGCAGCGGTTAACTTCTTGGGCTCTTGATTTGGCTGAAAAATAATATTCTCACCGTCAAAATTATTTGGATCAGGGAAGGTTATTGCGCCTTTGGTGCCAGAGATCTCCACAAAACCAGTAACTTCATGGGCTGCCTCAAAACTAAATATCGATACGGCGCTTGCTCCAGATGCGAACTCAATCAGCGCAGTGATCTGAGTCGGCTCTTCGACGGGAAATGATGTGCCTTTCTTAGGACCAGAACCTACAACGCGGGTCTGTTGAGACTTTGAAGAAGTTGCAGTAACTCGGATAGCTTGTCCAAAGATTTGGACTAAGGTCGTTACGTAATAAGGACCCATATCAAAGAGTGGTCCAGCACCTTTAGCAAAGAGAAATGCTGGATCTGGGTGCCAAGAATCTGGCCCAGCAGTTTGAAAGATAGTGAGCGCTGTGAGCGGCTGACCAATGGAGCCCTCACGAATCGCATTTAAACCAGTCTGTACACCTGCTCCGAGGAAGGTGTCGGGTGCAATACCAAGTCTTACCCCATTCTTCTTTGCAACTTCTAGCAATTGCTTAGCCCCGGCGCGATCAAGTGCCATAGGTTTTTCAGACCAGACATGCTTGCCAGCATTCAGAGCCGCAAGACTTACCTCAACATGTGCGGCTGGAATGGTGAGGTTAATGACGAGCCGTATTTGATCATTGGCAAGCAACTGATCAAGGGACCCACTTGCAGGAACGCCCCACTTCTTTGCTTGAGAAGCAGCGCGCTCTATATTCAAATCTGCGACAAAGAGGACTTCGAAATCTGGGAAAGTTGTTAGGTTAGAAAGATATTGGTCGCTGATATTACCTGCACCAACAATTCCTACCCCCACTCTTTCGTGTTGCATTAGCCCTTGATCGCGCCTTCCATAACGCCCTTAACCAATTGTTTCGAAACAAGGAAGAAGAGAATTATGAGTGGGAGTGTGGCAAAGAAGGCTGCACCCATTTGGGCAGCGTGGTTAACGATGTACGCCTGCTCCTTCATCTGAGCAATAGCCATCTGAACGGTCAGCATCTTGTCTCCATCGAGAATGAGCATTGGCCAAAGGAAATCATTCCAAGCGTTGAGGAATGAGAAGAGACCCATTACAAGAGCTGTAGGGCGCACCAATGGGAAGACAATTTTTGTATAAATCTGCCATGGAGATGCTCCATCAATACGCGCAGCCTGAATAACTTCTTCCGAAATAACCGCGGAAATACTTTGCCTCATCCAGAAAACACCAAAAGCTGATACAAGTCCCGGGACAATAATCGCCTTTAGATCGTTATTCCAGCCAAGTCTGGTTACGAGTATGTACATCGGAATTATTCCGAGCTGACCAGGCACCATCATTGTGAGGAGGATGAAAGCAAATAACTGCTTCTGCCCCTTAAACTTCAATTTTGCAAATGCATATCCGGCGAAGGTGCAGAAGAAGATATGCGATATAGCCATAGAGATTGCGATGATGAACGAGATAGTGATCGCACGATAGATATTGGCATATTCAAAAATAACATCGAAAGTGACAGGGAGTTGATCTCCAATAACAAACCGTGGGGGATTCTTAGCGATCTCATCCTTTGTATTTGAGGCAACAACAAGCATCCACCAAAATGGGAAGACAACCAAGAAAGTCGAAACACCAAGTACGAGATATGAAAGAGCCGAGCCAATTCTAAATTGCGGCTTCAAAGAAGTTGAAGTGGAATTCTTCTCAGTTATGGCACTCATAATCAATCCTTCGCAATCTTGCTAGCAATGAATGCATTAATTAATGCAAATATAACCACACAGAAAAATATAAAGATTCCAATAGCAGCTCCATAGCCGAACTGGAATTTTCTAAAGGCTTCCTCGTAGAGGAACATGGCAAGCGTGTAGAACTGTTTATCGTTTCCACCCGTTACTCCACCTAATATGTAAGGCTCATTAAATGTTTGGAGTCCGCCGATAGTCGACATAGTGATGGTAAAGATCATTACATTTCTGATTCCCGGAAGGGTCACATATATAAACTGTTGCCACCCAGTCGCACCATCGAGGGCTGCAGATTCATAAAGATCTTTAGGAATGGATTGCATAGCTGCTAGATAGATTAGGGCGTTATAGCCGGTCCATCTCCAGATGATCATTGATGAAATTTCGATGTGGCTGGTGAGCGTCCCCTCCATCCAGTTAATCTTGTCTACGCCAAAGAAGTTGAGTACATAGTTAATGAGACCAAAATCGCGTCCGTAAAGTGAGCTAAAAATTACTGCGATAGCTAGAACCGAAGTGACATTTGGAATCAAAATAGCTGCACGCCAAAAGTTTGAGAATCGCAAACGATTTCGATTCAGGATCGTGGCTAGATAGAGAGCGAGCGCTAATTGAGGGACGGTGCCAAGGACCCAAATGCTCAATGTGTTTCGCAGAGCCTTCCAGAGAACTTCATCTTGAAGCAAATTAGTGAAGTTTGTAAGACCAATGAAAACTTTCTCACCCAGCGGATCCCAGGCGAAGAAGGCCATGTAGCTGGTGTAGAGAATAGGAAAAATACCAAAAACGAGATAGAGAAAATAGAAAGGTGAAATTGCAGTGAAAGCTAATCGACCTTCACCGGCACGAAGTGAGGATTTGCTTTTTACCAAAGCGTTTAGTTTCAAGTTCATTCTTCTCCATCATTTCAATTCAAAAAATTAGACTAGGTCGAGGGCAATTCGGCGATTGCCAAACTGCCCTCGACTTAGCTATTCAGAGGGATAGAACCTAGGAAAGGCTCTTGATCTTCTTGATTTCCTTCATGAGCTGAGCCCATGATGCTGCTGGTGTCTGCTTACCAGAAGCCATACGGCCAACAGCCGCATTGTAGGCATCCTTTACAGAAACCTGATACTTACCTTCGTAGATTGGCTTCTTGATTGACATAACGACATCAGAGAAGATCTTTCCGATAGGTGCATTGTTGTAGGCGATATCCTTCGCAGCTAAGAATTTTTTATCCTTATAAACTGCTGGAGTCGTTGGAAGTACGCCCTTATCGAGGAATAGCTTGAGCTGTTGCTCAGGTGCAAGCACCCAGCTAATGAATGTCCAAGCTTGCTTTGGATTTGCTGCGAACTTAGGGATAGTTAGTTGTGAACCACCCCAGTTTGCTCCACCACCAGGCATTTGGGCAACGTCCCAAGCTCCTGGAATGTCCTTAGCGTTGTTTTGGATATTTGCGAGCAACCATGAAGGACAGAGCATTGCAGCGAAAGCTCCATTGCCCATTCCTTGGTTCCAATCGCTTGACCAAGGTGCGATTTCCGCAGATAGCTTCTTCGAAACAAATGTTGCTGCTAGGTCGTAAGCCTTCTTTACCTGTGGAACTTCAACGATCTTGTCAGTCTTCTTGTCGTAGAACTGAACTCCGTCAGCACCCTGGCGTGAAACGCCTTCGAATAGCTGGCTAACGTTATCTAGGAATGGCTTTCCAGTTGCCGCTACGTACTTCTCAGCAAATGCAGTCAGCTTCGCCTGTGTTGAAGTTGCATCAGATACAGCTTTTCTTTCGTTTGGTAATCCAGCCTTCTTAAGAAGATCTTGGCGGTAGCACATTGCAAGTCCGCCGACGTCAGTTGGAATACCGATGATTGTTCCATCGCGTGCTACGCCCTGCTCCCAGCGCCAATTGATAAATGACTTTTCAAGAGTGTTGGCTTTGAAAGTCTTTCCAAGGTTGGTGAAGAGTTGTGGATATGCCTTGAAGCGAGATGTGTATCCAACTTCCATACAAGCAATATCTGGGCCCTGACCTGCAATGAGCTGAGTCAATAGACCATCGTGATGGGCATTGAAATCTGCCGTCTTTAGCTTCACCTTAATATTTGGATTGACAGTCTCCCACTCTTTCAGGAGATTGCCCATGTTCAAATCATTAAAGCAACTTAGTGTGATTTCAACCGGAGCGGCTGAAGCGGGTGTTGTTGGGAGCACAAGTGCACCAACAACTGCAAAGACTGCAACAATCTTTGCATTCCGAATACTTTTAAACATTAGACCTCCAGGATGTGTCAGCTCTCCAGGAACCTTTCCCGAGCTTTTATTTTCCTTGCCATGAGAGCGCTCTTATCTTTTCCTCTTTTTATGCCAAACACAAGGGGTCTAAGGATGATTTTTGCCTTGTTACCGGAAAGTTATAAAGCACTTTGAGCGTGGCTAGGGTGACCAAAGAGGCGATTTTTGAGAGCGCTCTTATATTTTTCGAGAATTCCGCTAATCTTGGGCCTTCCTGAGATTCAATGAAACGTGCCAGAAAAAGGTGAGGTTGACTATGGAGAAGAGTAAGTTACACATAAATGGAGCCGATGGCTTTAGAGCGATTGCTTGCTTGTTAGTTCTCTATCACCACCTTACGCAGAAGATGAACCCGGACTCAGCTCCAGAGTGGTTTAAGCCGATCCACCACTTTGGTATGCGTGGCGAAGTTGGAGTAAGTCTTTTCTTCGTTCTATCTGGCGCCCTACTCTCATATCCTTATTGGAAATCCCTTTTCAGCGCAGAATCTAAACCTCGGATCTCACATTATGCGCTGGCGCGAGTGGCCAGAATTGTCCCAGCGACCTGGTTTAACCTGATCTTTTGTACTTTGATTGCGCTCTATATCTACGATATTCCAGTAGATTACAAAATCTTATTTTCCGGTCTATTTTTTATCAATAGTTATCACTATTCGACATTCTTCCCCGCAGAACTAAACGGCCCTTTATGGTCAATTGGACTCGAAGTCTCTTGCTACGTACTTCTTCCGATAGTGCTCTTCTTTATTCTAAAAATTTCTAAGAACTTCTTCTCAGCATTCACCGCTTTGACTCTATGGATTGCAGTAAATCAACTCATTATCAATCCTTGGGTCATAGAAAGATTTATGACAAGTCAAGACGGAAAAGGGTGGGATAAGGGTCTAGTTGGCGGAGCAAAAGAATGGCTTCCGTACTGGAATGTCGTCAGCTTCTTCTCGCAGTTCCTTATTGGCGCTCTAGCGGCCTTGATTATTGCCAGGCTTCAAACCGGCTCAAAAGGGAAGAAGTTTTATTTCGATGGCGCAGCAATTCTTCTGATTATTGCGGCGATTGCCTTGGTAGGAATGCGCCTGACCCCTGGAGCTCCAGATTCTTTTACTCGCCAGCCTTACCTGTCTCCCTTCTATGCCCTATTGATGGCACTTGCTCTTGTGGGAGTCTCGCAGTCAGTCTTCCTCTTTAAAGTAATTGATAATCGCTTCTTTGTATGGGTTTCCCAGATCTCTTTTGGGGTATATCTATGGCATCAAGTTGTTCAGAATATTCTCCAGCGAAGCTTTAAGGAGAACTATGTCTACTTCGGTGTCACCGATCTTCAAGAGTGGGGATTACTAAGTGCGATTATCATCGCAGTTGCATTTGCAATCGCAGCCCTAAGCTGGAAATTCTTTGAAAAGCCAATACTCGTTTCTGCACGACGAAAGATGGTTAGCAATGCGCAGTAAAGTGATCACTATTGCAATAGTAAGTGCTTTCATTGCTTCGATGACATCGTCAGTTTCTCAGGCTGCAGCAAATCCACAATTTCCCTTATCCACAAAAGGAAATCAGATAATTGATGCCGCAGGCAAGCGTGTAATTTGGCAGGGCGTCAACTGGTATGGAATGGAGAATGAACCCGCCACATTAATTGGCCTCAATGCTCGTGATTACAAATTAATGCTGAAGCAAATTCGAAAAACAGGTTTCAACGCAATACGAATTCCATTTTCGATGCAGACCGTAGCAAAAGGGCCGGAGGTATCAGGTGTAGCTGATTACATAGGCTCCAATAAAGAACTAAAAGGTAAAAGTCCTATGGAAGTCCTTGACGCTGTAATTGTCGAAGCTGAAAAATTGGGGCTCATGATTATTCTAGATAATCACTCACAAGCTGACCAGGGATATAGAAACGATCTCTGGTATGGACAGGCGGGATTTACTGAAGATATGTGGGTTTCGATGTGGAGAGATTTAGCTATTCGCTATAAGAATTCTCCCAATGTAGTTGGATTTGATTTAAAGAATGAGCCACATGGAAAGGCAACGTGGGGCGATGGCGCAGAGACTGATTGGCGTAGAGCGGCAGAGCGTGCGGGCAAAGAGATTCAATTAGTTAATCCGAACCCACTCATCATCGTTGAAGGAATTGAGAATCAAGTAGTGGGTGGGCAACTCCTCACTGGACATTGGTGGGGCGGCAACCTCGAAGGTGTTCGTAAGAATCCAGTTGTCCTGCCTGTAGAAAATAAGATTGTTTATTCACTGCATGAGTACGGCCCAGAGGTATCTCCACAGCCTTGGCTGGTGAGTAAGAATCTTGAGAAGAATCTGATTGATCGTTGGAATAAGGGTTTTGGATACATACATGACCAAAACATTGCACCCATCTTGATTGGCGAATTTGGCGCTATAAATTATTCAACGAAGACCATAAGCGGTCGATGGATGAAAGCCTTTACCGATTATCTTGGCAAGAAGGGGATGAGCTGGACGTACTGGGCG